>JAESFN010000285.1_pt1 | contig 60786 bp, 65 predicted proteins | sample 9269411 | NCBI WGS metagenome assembly JAESFN01 (sample SAMN14505399, study PRJNA617100) | algae metagenome | isolation source: Iphinoe sp. HA4291-MV1 and co-occurring heterotrophs from trail next to... | place: USA: Maunawili Falls, Hawaii | collected 2009-07-25
AGTCACAATATGCACTTTGACCGTTTGGTCCACAATGCAGACCTCAACATGCCAGCTATGCAGTTTGTGCAGGCATAGGTCAGCCATGCTGCCGTGACGTATGCGTCAAGAGCGTGCCGCATGGGCAGCTAGGTCGCGCGTGTGGAGGGGGCGGAAAAAACAAGGCCCCGCTCGAGGGGAGAGCGGGGCCGAGTAGCAGCCGTTGCCGGCTACAGGGAGGAACAAACAACGAGCGCGAGGAGGAGGAGGGAGATGCGCTCAGCTGCTGTCGAGCGGGGATATATGGTGCGTCGGCTGACCCAGCAACCGAAGAGTTCTGTATGGGGGTCATGCGTTTTTCGCATGGCTGTTAAGTCGATGAGTTTGCTCGTGTATTGCAGTTTGCGGCGTGCGTCCTGGCGTCGCACGCGGATGTGAACGCGACGCCAAGTGCTTGATTGTGACAGTTTTTTGTCAGATTCGACGGGCGAATCCGGTGACCTAGAGCCAGCCGCTGCGCTTGAAGAACAGGTAGGGGACGACCGCCGAGAGGATCATGAGCCCTATCGCAAACGGATAGCCAAACGGCCAGCTCAGTTCGGGCATGAAGGTGAAGTTCATGCCGTAGATCGAGGCGACCAAGGTCGGCGGCAGGAACACCACGGCCGCCACCGAGAAGATCTTGATGATCTGGTTCTGCTCGAGGTTGATCAGCCCCAGGGTGGCATCGAGCAGGAAATTGATCTTGGCCGAGAGGAATGCGGCGTGATCGCTCAGCGCCGCGGCGTCGCGCTGCAGGGTCTTGAGGCCCTGGCGCAGCTCCTTGGTGGTCTTCACGTCGGCGGTGCCCAGCGTCTGGTGGAAGCTCGTGAGGCGGGTGATCGAGACCAGGCTTTCGCGAGCCAGCGTCAGGGTGTCGCCCTTCTTGCCGATGCGCTCGATGAGCGACTGCAGGTCGTGCGCTTTGCGGGTGGGCTTCTTGACCTTGTTGCCGAACACCTCACGAGAAATCTGGTCGATCTCGTCGCCCGCGTTCTCGAGCAGCTGCGCCAGCCGGTCGATGAAGGACTCGAGCAGGCCGATCATCACCCGCTCGCCGCCGAACTCTCCGGTGGTCGGGCGGGAGACGAGGCGCTCATAGAGGCGGAACGGTTTTGGGTCGGCGTAACGCACGGTGACCAGCTGGTTGTTGCGCAGCACGAAGGTGATCGGGGTTTTGACCACCTGGCCGGCGTCGTCCTCGACCAGCGCGGTGATGGTCATGAACTCCGCGCCTTCCTCGCTGTAGAGGCGGGCGGAGGGCTCGATGTCCTGCATCTCGCGGCGGGTGGGGATGTCGATGCCGAGGCAGGACTCGACAAACTTGTCCTCTTCACGCGTCGGGTCGGTGAGGCTGTACCAGACCGCCCCACTCAACTGGGTGCCGGTGGCGGGATCGAAATCGGTGGGAACGAGGCGGTCGCCTTCGCGGATATAGGCACGCAGCATAGCGGGGCTCCAATAGATAGCCGGGCCGGCGCGCCCGGCCCACCACGCTTGGGGAGCCTAGAGCGCCGGCAAGATCGAAGATCGACTTCGACTGTCGGGGTTCATTTTCAGTCCTTGATGAAGGTCCCGGTGCAAGCGCCCGGAACTGAGCCGCAATGCGCCTTTGCACGCGAGGCGTCAAGGGCGAAGCAACGCGTGCGCAGACACTAGTTCGCGAAGGCCGAAACAAGGACGGAACGGAGGTCGCCGTCGGTGGCGTAGCTCAGGTTCTCGATGCGCCACAGCGGCTCGAGCAGGTCGGGCTGCGCGACGAGGATAAGCTGCAGGTGATCGGTGAAGTTGGCATCGGGGTAGTCGGGGAAGCCGTAGGCGATATCGACAGTGGCGCGGTCTGCCTCGAGGGTGACGGCGCCGATCTTGCATTCGGCCGCATAGTCGGGGAAGGCCTGCCACGGAATGCCGTCGCCGAGCGGCGGCTTCTCGTCGGGATGGGCCTGCTGGATGGCGTCACTTTTTGCTTCGGCTTCGGCGATGGCAGCGGTGAGCTCGGTGGTCAGCAGGCCCTCGACCGGTGCCATGTCGTTGCCAAGGCGCGAGATGCAGAAGATCTGGCCGATCTGCTTGGGGCTGATGGTGACCATCTGGGCGAGGGATGGCGTGGCGAAGAGGCAGAGCGCGGCGGCGACGACGAAGCGATGCATGAGGACCCCCGAGATTCTGCCCGTTCTAGCCGAAGCGACTGAACTACCGATGAACGCCGGGAGTTGGGGAGTCGCCGGCGCGGTGCTAGAGGCGTGGCGCGAATATGAAGGACTACTGGAATGACCGACTTTTCCCTGCTCGACGATCCGGCGTGGAATGCCCTCACCACCGACCACGCGGCGCTGGGCCAGCGTAACGGCGCGGCGGCGCGCTATCGCAGCGAGTTGTCGCCGATCGGCGGCCTCGCGCGCTACGACGCCGCGGCGTTTGCCGAGCTGCGGCCGCTGGTCGAGCCGGAGGAGGCAGTGGGGCTGGTGTCGGCGGCGCAGTATGAGGTGCCGGCGGACTGGGAACTGCTCCAGGCAGTGCCGGTGTTCCAGATGGTCTGCGAGTCGCCTGCCGCTGCGCTTGAGTTCGCGCCGGTGCAGTTGACGGCGGCGGATGCGGGCGAGGCGCTGGAGCTGGCGATGGCGACCGAACCGGGGCCGTTCCGCGCCGGGACGATCGGCATGGGGCGCTATTTCGGCTATCGCGCGGAGGACGGGCGGCTGATGGCGATGACCGGCGAGCGGATGCGGCTCGGCAACCTGACCGAGGTCAGCGCAGTATGCACCTGGCCGGAATTCCGGGGCAGGGGGCTGGCGAGGGCGCTGGTGTCGCACGTCTCGGGGTTGATCGCAGCCGAGGGACGCGTGCCGTTCCTGCACGTGAAGACCGAGAACGCCGGAGCTATCGCGCTCTACGAGAAGCTCGGATTTGCCGTGCGCCGGGAGCTCACGTTCATGGTGGTGCGACCACGCTGAGTTGCCGGCTCAATATCACTTGTTGACTCGTCGGATTCTTCCGACCTATATCGGTAGGGAAACGCCTACCGATGGAGGATGCATATGGCGGTCTCGACGATTCAACGGCTCTCGCTGCCGGTGGCCAACCAGGACGTGGCGAAGGCCTTCTATGTCGATCTGCTCGGCCTCGAAGTACTGGGCGACACGCCGGTGCCGATGGCCGACAACGCGCGATGGATCGAGCTCGGCGGCCACGCAAAGGGCGCCAGCCTGGTACTCGTCACCTGGTTGCCCACTGCACCAGGTGGCGTGCAGGGACTGATGCTCGAAAGCTCCGACCTCGATGCCGATTGTGAGCGGCTGCGCGAGGCCGGACATGCGGTGCAGGGGCCCAACCCGACGCCATGGGGCCGGCAGGCGAGCTTCAACGACCCCGACGGCAACGGGCTGGTGCTGGTGGAGGCGGCGGCGTGAGGGGTGAGCAGCAGACGGACCAGGTGTTCTCAGCGCTCGGCAACGCGACGCGCCGGGCGCTGCTGGGCCTGATGGTCGAGGATGGCGAGGTGCCCGTGGCAACGCTGGCGGAGCATTTCGAGATCAGCCGGCCAAGCGTTTCGGAGCACCTCAAGGTGCTGAAGGACGCAGGGCTGGTGGCCGAGCGCAAGGCCGGCCGCCAGCGCTTCTATCGGGTGGAGCCCGAGCCGTTGCTCATGGCGCGCGGCTGGTTCGATACCTACGAGCGGTTCTGGCGCGAACGGATGGCGGCACTGCGTGAAATCGTGGAGACGGGCGATGAGTGAGAGCAAGGCGATCGTGATCGTCGAGGACTACGCAGCGAGCCCGGCGCGGGTCTGGCGGGCGATGACCGACCCGGCGCTGATGGAGCGCTGGATGATGGCCAACGACTTCGTGCCGCGGGTCGGGCACGAGTTCACCATGCAGGGCGTGCCGGTGCCGGCGGTGAAGTTCTCCGGGATGATCCGCTGCACGGTGCTGGAACTGGTGGCCGAGAAGCGGCTGTCGCTGAGCTGGGGCGATGCGGCAGGCGCGCGGACCGCCTGGACGGTGAGCTGGACGCTGGAGCCGCGCGACAGCGGCACCCGCGTGACGCTGGTGCACGACGGGTTCGACCTGACGAGCCCCGAGGAGCAGGTCTCCTACAAGGTGATGGGCAGCGGCTGGGTCGGCATCATGAAGAAGCTTGGCGCGGTGGCGGGCGAGCTGGGGTTGGCGGCGTAGGGGCGCACGAAGAGCCGGTGGCTGAGGACCCCCACCCCTGTCCCCTCCCCGCAAGGGGGAGGGAGACCCTCACACTGACGGCCGTGTTTCGCTGGCCTTAGAACGACCACTCGCGGGCCTTGCCGACGAGGAAGTCGCGGAAGACGCCGACGCGCTTACTGTTCTTCAGCGCCGGGGGATAGACGAAGTAGGCCTCGTAGGCCGGTAGCTCGATACCTTCGAGGACGCGGCGGAGGTTGGTTTCGCCTTCGGTGACGTAGTCGGGCAGCATGGCGATGCCGATGCCGGCGCGGGCGGCCTGCATCATGCCGTAGATGGCGTTGACCTTCATCGAGGCGCGGCGCGGCGAGGAATCCGGGCGGCCAAGGCGCTCGAGATAATTGATGTCGCCGAGATAGGACGGGACCGGCTCGCCGAACGAGATGACGCGGTGGGCATCGAGGTCCTCGACCGCTTGCGGTTCGCCGAACTCCTTGAGGTACTGCTCGGAGGCATAGAAGTGGTTGTGCACAGTGAACAGCTTGCGCTGGATCATCTCGGACTGGTTCGGCCGGTGCAGGCGGATGGCGACGTCGGCCTCGCGCATGGCGAGATCGAGCTCGGCATCGTTGAGCTTAATCTCGATCTGGATTTCCGGATAAAGGATCAGGAATTCGTGGATGCGGGAGGATAGCCAGGTCGAGCCGATACCCACCGTGGTGGTGACAAGCAGGGGGCCGGTCGGCACCTCCTGGCTCTCGGACATCTGAGTTTCGACCTGCTGCAGTTCCCAGTGCATTCGGTGCGCAGTGCGGAACAACTGCTCGCCGACTTCGGTCAGAACGAGGCCGCGGGCGTGGCGGATGAAGAGCTTGAGCCCCAGATCCTCCTCGAGCGCCGAAATCTGCCGGGATACGGCAGACTGGCTCATGTTGAGCTTTTCAGCGGCGTGGGTGAAGGACCCGGATTCGGCGGCGGTGTGGAAGATGCGGAGCTTGTCCCAATCCAGCATCGGCTATTCCGCCGCTTCTGCGAGCTCGAGCGAGGCCAGATATTCCTCCGCGTCGAGGGCCGCCATGCAGCCCATGCCCGCAGCCGTCACGGCCTGCCGGTAGACGTCGTCGGTGACGTCGCCGGCTGCGAACACACCAGCGACATTGGTGGCAGTGCTGCCCGGCGCGATCTTCAGGTAGCCGCCCGGCTTCATGTCGAGCTTGCCGGAGAAGATCGAGGTGGCCGGGGAGTGGCCGATGGCGATGAACACGCCGTCGACGTTCTTCTCGGTGACGTGGCCGGTCTTGGTGTCGCGGATCTTCACGCCCTGCACGGAGCGCGGCATGTTCTGGCCGTACACTTCCTCGATCTCGGCGTTCCAGATCACCTCGACCTTGGGGTTCTTGAACAGGCGCTGCTGCAGGATGCGCTCGGCGCGGAACTCGCCGCGGCGGTGGACGACCGTGACCTTGCTGGCGAAATTGGTGAGGAACAGCGCTTCCTCGACGGCGGTGTTGCCACCGCCGACGACGATCACTTCCTTGCCGCGATAGAAGAAGCCATCGCAGGTGGCGCAGGCGGAGACGCCAAAGCCCTGGAACTTCTCTTCGGACTCGAGGCCGAGCCAGCGGGCCTGAGCGCCGGTGGCGACGATCACGCTATCGGCGGTGTAGCGGGTGCCGCCGTCGCCGATGAGGACGAACGGACGCTTGTCGAAATCGACCTCGACGATGATGTCGTTGATCATCCTGGTGCCGACGTGCTCGGCCTGCGCCTTCATCTGCTCCATGAGCCAGGGGCCCTGGATGACGTCGGCGAAGCCGGGATAGTTCTCGACATCGGTGGTGATGGTGAGCTGACCGCCTGGCTGGATGCCGGCGATCATGACGGGCTCGAGCATGGCGCGCGCCGCATAGATGGCGGCCGTGTAGCCGGCCGGACCCGATCCGATGATGACGACTTTGGCGTGCACCTTACGCTCCACTTACTCTGAGACTTAAGCCCTAGACCAAAATAGGAGGTTCGGCGCGCACCTTTCAAGGGCACCGCCATCGTCCTGAGACGATGGAGCGCACGGACTCACCGAAAAGTCACAGCGGACGGGCGCGGCAAAGCGCCCCGGCCGGGCTCAGACGAACTTCACGTCGAGGATTTCGTAGGTCTTGGCGCCGCCCGGGGCGGCCACTTCAACCGAATCGCCGGCTTCCTTGCCGATCATGGCGCGGGCGATGGGCGACGAGATCGAGATGCGGCCCTTCGACAGGTCCGCCTCGGCGTCGCCGACGATCTGGTACTGCTTTTCGGCCTCGGTATCCTCGTCGACGAGCTTCACCGTGGCGCCGAACTTGATGGTCGAGCCGTTGAGCTTGGTGACGTCGATGATGTCGGCCAGCGCCAGCAGCGTCTCGAGTTCCTTGATGCGGCCCTCGTTGAGGCTCTGCTGCTCCTTGGCCGCGTGGTACTCGGCGTTTTCGCTGAGGTCGCCATGGGCGCGCGCTTCAGCGATGTCCGCGATGATCTTGGGCCGGTCCTCGGCGGTGCGGCGGCGATATTCCTCCGACAGGGTCTTGTGACCGCTCGGTGTCATCGGAATCTTGTCCATTGCCGTCTCCAACTCAAAGAAAGGCTCCCCTGCCAAAGTCATTCGGCGTCGTCAGCATGCTGACCTGAGGGGGAGCGTCCACGTAAACTGCCTTCGGCGAAGGCTTCGGTCAAGCGGGGCATCTCCCGCGTTGCGCGAGCGGTGCATATCGTTGCGGATGACGCGTCGGTCAAGGGGGCTGGCGGCGCTGTCAGGTGTCGGGCTGGGCGTAGTCCGCGGGGTTGAAGCGCTCGAGCACGCGGTGCAGGCCCATCAGGCCGTGCTGGACGTTATCGACCCGGATCTCGTTGTTGTAGGTCTCGGTGCGGATGCCGCCTTCGACGCGCTGGCGCTGGTGGATGTAGAACATGTCGTCGTCGGTCTTGAACTGCAGCCGGGCAAGGTTCTTGGCGCCGCGGAGGATGGCGCGGCGGTACGCGCTGGCTCGCCGCGTGTCACCGTAGAGGCGAGCCAGCTCGAAGGCGTCGATCAGGCCCTCGATGTAGACGCCGGTGGCCGAGGCGTGGGGCGCGCCGAGGTGGGGGCGCTCGGGGTCGTAGAAGCGGCCGAGCAGGTCGGCGTAAGGGGCGCTGTCCCACTGCTGCATGGACAGCAGCCAGTCGTTCATCTCGAAGATGAAGCCATCGAGCTCAGGCTCGTCGACGAGGTCGCGCATGACGAAATGCGCCTGCGTGTGCCAGGGGATGAAGGCCGGGTTCGGATCGGTGCGGAACCAGTTCCGGTAGTAGCGGAAGGCGCGCATGTAGGCCTCGACGGTGACGCCGGGGATGCCGGCCTTCAGCGCGAGGGCCCAGAACAGCAGCGTCTCGCCAGGGTAGAAGTTCTGGCAATCGTTGCGGTCGGCAGGCGCGTAGAAGGTGCGGAAGCTGCCGTCCGGATGGTGGAGGTGGTTGATGGTTGTGACGAGCTTCGCCAGCGCGTCGGCGTGGCGGGCGCGGTGCGGGGACTCGAGGATGGCGAGCGCCATGAGTGCGATGCCGCCGAGCTTCACCTTCTCGCCTTCGATGGCTAGGCCGTGGGAACCATCCTCGCGATAGTAGGTGGCGAGCAGGTGGTTGAGGTTGCGGTCGGCGCGGTCGCGGGCATCGGGGTTGGCGGTGCGATCGGCGATGCGGCCGAGGCAGATGGTGGCCATGGCTTGGCGGATGGTGTTGTCGCCGTCGGATTCGGTGCCACGGCTCGGCCAATACTTGTAGACGGTGCGGCCATCGGGTTGGACCTGGTTCAGCATCCAGCGGGTCATGCCGTCGGCCAGGGCTTCGACTGCCCGGCGGTCCATCGGCAGCAGTTCGATCGGCCGCGCGCCGCGGAACAGCGGACGGACGTCGGCGCCGGTCGGGGAGAGGTGGCAGAGGTATTGCTCGGACTGGATGGTTGCGGCAGTGAGCGTGCCGAGCGCCAGGGCTTCGTCGGTGAGGCCGGCGCTGTCGAGCAGGTGGGCGATGCCGCGTTTGGGCGAGCGGTTGGAGGCGATCAGCTCGGTGGGCGCGAGGAGGGAGTGCAACCCGCCTCCGGCGAGCAGCGCCACGCCGAAGATGCCGGCCTGGTTGTTGTCGAGGCGGGATGACTTGAGGTCACGGGAAGCGGTTTGCAGGGAGTGGCAGAGGTTCAGCTCGATCGCATCGGTGTCGTCCTGGAGATCGAGTTCGGTGATCAGTCGGTTGAGGCCGTCCGAGAGAGTGTCAGCGGTCAGGCAGAGGCGCTGACGGGCGTGACCGCGGACTCGTGATGTCGCGACGATGACCGAGCCGATCGCGGGTGAGAGGGGCGGCAGGGGAGCGTCGTCGTCGAAGGCCTCCGCCAATGCAGCGCGGAGGATCACTTTGGCGGCAGTTCCGGCTTCCATCACGTCGATCGGCATTCGAGTATCTCACGGGGGGCAGGCGAGTGGTTGCGTTCCTGGATATGGAAGAGCCCCGCCACCTCGAGGTGGCGGGGCCGTATCAGTTAGTAGGCGCCGGGGGCGGTGCTCGGCGGCGGGTCGCCGCGATCACCGTCGCCGTCGCCATCACCGTCGCCGTCACCATCCCCGTCGCCATCCCCATCACCGCTGAGCAGCGAGTGGGCTTCCAGCGCGGCGCGGCGGCAGTGGGTGGTCAGCATGGTTTCTTCGTCGCTGAGGCTGTAGACGGCGCTGACGAACACCTCGTTGTCATTGTACCAGCGCTTCTCGGACAAGACGAAGCAGCACTGACTGGTGTGGTCACGCGTGCCGACGAGCGGGGTGAAGGCGGTGCCTTCGAGCGCCACGCGGCAGCTCGGGAACTGGTCTTCCTGGATTGCAAAGGCGGGGGAGGCGAGGACCGCCTGGCCGGCGCCGACCATTGCCGCGAGCAGCAGCACGGAGCGGCTGTGAGCAATGATCTGGTTACGGATCGTCATGTTGTTACCCTCATCAGGTGTTGACTTGATGGGGCGGGTTAATGATCCCTTGGCTGTGAACGCGATCTGAATGCGCGGTTCATGCTGACGGAATCATGCGCCACGATCCGTGCTCAGAAGCGCATGCGTCGTGTTTTCCGCGAAAATGGCGGATACGTGACCGGGTAGCCGGATTGGTGCGGATCTCGCCGGGAGGGCTCGACGGTCATACGACTTCTGCTGGCGATCGCATCACCTGTGCTTTGGCAAAGCAAAAGGCGCAGCCCGGGGGCTGCGCCTCGTTGATCTACGTCGATCCAATCGGGTGCCTGACGGCATCAGATCGGCTGAGGATGCCTACGGCATCCCAGCGGGATCAGGACGCCTGGAGGTTGTCGGCGGCGTTCTTGCCGGTCCGCTTGTCCTTGACGATCTCGTACGTCACCTTCTGGCCTTCATCGAGGCCCGAAAGCCCCGAACGCTGGACAGCGGAGATATGCACGAACACATCAGCCCCACCCTCGTCGGGCTGAATGAAGCCATAGCCCTTCTGGCCGTTAAACCATTTCACAGTGCCGGTAGCCATAAATAGTCCCTTTCGCAGTCTGCCGTGGCAGTTCCCACCCCAATGGAAACTCCGCCAATCGAATTCTTGGTATGACATCAGCAGGCGCGTTGAGACGCCAGGCACGAAGTGTCGGCCGCAATATTCGACCGTTAACTTGTAGACCGAAAAATTCCGCCTATCAATACGGCGTCGTGAACTGGTTTTGCCCGGCGTGCCGGGGGCGCGTCGGGTTGAAATTCGATCTGACTAGCAGGCCATCGGGCCCGGGGAGTGGGGCGCCGAAGGCGTAGAGATACCGGGCGACTCGGCCCGACGAACGGGCGTCCGCTTTCGCACGAAGCCCGTACATCAGTCTATGCCTCGGCAATGTGACAGCAAAGTGGAAATTCCGGCTGCTGCCCATCTTCCCCGCCGGATGCCGACGCGCTACACGCGTGCGTTCCAGCCCGGTGCCAAACAACCTTGCGCGAAATACAGTATTCGTCCGGCGACCTCGTCGCCGATCGTCGTGCGTCCTACGCCGCGGCGCTCGCCGCCGAGCGCGCTTTCGCCGAAGCAGCCGACCTGATGGCCCAGGCGCTGGAGATGGTGCCGCAATGGGTGGCCGGCTGGAACCTCTTGGGCGGTTACCGCGAGGCGGCCGGCGACATTGCGGGGGCGGTGGCGGCCTGGACCGAACTGCTGCAGCTCGACGCCAAGGGACTGTTCGGCGCAGCGCTGAAGCTGGCGGCGCATGGAGCAGGCGGCTCGACCGAGGCGGCACCGGCCTATGTCGAGGCACTGTTCGACGACTATGCGCCACGCTTCGAGGACGCGCTGGTCGGACGGCTGGGCTATCGAACACCGGAGGCGCTGGAGACGGTGATCCGCATGGCGATGGCGAGACGCGGCCTCGGGCGGTTCGGGCGCGGGCTGGACCTCGGTTGCGGTACCGGCCTGATGGGGGGACGGCTGCGGCCGCTGGTCGAACGCCTGGAGGGGGTAGACCTTTCGGCCAACATGTTGGGCGAGGCGCGGCGCAAGGGGATCTACGATCGGCTGGAGAAAGCCGACCTCAAGGCGGTGCTCGACATGGAGCAGGCCAGCATCGACCTGATCGTTGCGGCCGACGTGCTCAACTATGTCGGTGCACTCGAAGCGCCCCTGGCTGCGGCCGGTCGTGCGTTGCGACAGGGCGGGATCACCGCCTTCTCGCTCGAGACGCATGCCGGCAGCGAGCCGGTGCGGCTGGGGACCTCGCTGCGTTTCCAGCATGCGGTGGAGCCGACGCTGCAGCTCTGCCGTGCCGCAGGGCTTGAGGTGACCAGCGTCGAGCCGGTGGTGATCCGGATGGATCGTGGCGTGCCGGTGGATGGGGTGATTGTCCTGGCCGAACGGGTTTAAGCTGGGCCGGTCGATCCGTGACGATGCAGGTGGGCTCTGTCCGATAGGTTGGGGCATGAACCCCTCATCCGGCGCTACGCGCCACCTTCTCCCCGACGGGGAGAAGAATCCTGCGGCATCGATGCCCCCACTGTTCCTCTCCCCGTCGGGGAGAGGGTGGATCGCGCGAAGCGCGAGACGGGTGAGGGGTAAGCCCGGATAGCTCGTTTATTACTACGCAAACAGCAAGCGCACCCCGACCACACTCAACACCGCGGCGAGCAAGCCTCGTACCAGGCTTTCCGGCACTTTCGGAGCAAAGAAGCTGGCGATCAGGATGCCGGGGATCGAGCCGATCAGCAGCGAGATCAGCATGCCCCATTCGACGTTGCCGATGGCCCAATGGCCGAGCCCGGCGACCAGGGTCAGCGGCACGGCGTGGGCGATGTCGCTGGCAACGACCCGGACCAGCGACAGGCGCGGATAGAGCAGCATCAGCACGGTGACGCCGATGGCCCCGGCGCCTACCGAAGAGATGGAGACCAGAACACCGAGCAAGGCGCCGAAGCCGATGGTGACGGCGGTCTGCAGCCCCGGCGGCAGCTCGCGGTGGCTGCGCGCGAAACCGAACAGGCGTTTGCGGAAAACCAGCGACAGCGCGGTCAGCACCAGCATGCCGCCCAGCACCGTGGCCAGCGTGTGCGCGACGACCGGATCGGAACCACCAACCTGCGACAACACATAGAGCGTGATGGCGGCCGAGGTGACGCTGCCGAGCGCCAGTTTGCCGACGATGTGCCAGTCGACGTGGCGGTTGAAGCCGTGCACGGCAGTGCCGGCGGTCTTGGTGGCGGCGGCGAATAGCAGGTCGGTGCCGACGGCGGTGGCTGGGTGAACGTTGAACAGGAGGATCAGCAGCGGGGTCATGAGCGAGCCGCCGCCGACGCCGGTAAACCCGACGATGAGGCCGACGAAAAACCCCGACAGCGAATAGAGCGGATCGATGCCCCAGATCAAATGCACGCCCCCGGCTTGATGGTGGCGCAAGCTATCGGGGGCGGCCGGTGCCGACTAGCACTGCAAAGGGCAGGATTTGGCGCGGCGCAGCACCGGCCCGCAAAATCTGCCTAGCGCCTGGGTTCGGCGCGAAGTGTTTGCTCACGACGCCGGCGGCGCCAGCCGGGCGAGCAGGGCTGCGAGTTGGCCGGCCAGCACATCGGGCGCCGGATGAAAACCGTCGGCGAGCCAGCGCTCGATGGCGGCGACGAGCCCACCGGCGATGAAGGCCGCAGTGAGTTCGAGGTCGAGGTCGGGTTCAGGCTGGCGACCCAGTTCGTCGCGCACTGCATCGCGGATCAGGGCGTGCAGCGCCTCGCGGACGATCGCACCGGCCGAGCCCCCGACGAGGGCGCGATAGAGCCCGGCATGGGCCCGGACATGCTGCACGATGGACGCAATCAGTGCGAGACGATCGCCGGCAGCAAGGTCGACCGACAGGTCGGCGCGGAACCGCTCGAAGCCGAAACGCAGCAGTGCCTCCTTGCCGGAGAAGTGCGCATAGAAGGTCGAGCGGCCGATATCGGCGGCGTCGAGCACGTCCTGCACGGTCATCGCGTCATAGCCCTGCTCGACGATAAGCGCGGCGAAGGCAGCATAGAGGGCCTCGCGGGTCTTGCGCACGCGGCGGTCGGCGAGGTTGGGCGAGGCGTGAGCGGACAAAACGGCAGCCTTTGTTCGGATCGGCACAGGAAGGGAGTGGTGTCGGTTGTCTGGCGAACACGATGTTCGATATCGCACAGGTGTCCATTCCAGAAAACCCCCGGAGCCGTCGATGCACCTGACCGACCGACACGTCGAAGATCTCTCGCTGTACAGCCTCTTGGCGACCATCGCCGCCACAGGCATCCACCATGTGTTCCGACTGGGCCCGATGCTGATCATGCCGAGCGTGCTGGCGCTGCTGGTGCCGATCGCGCTGCTGCTGCTGTGGCGGCGGAGCGGCAGCAGGGGGCTGCTCACCGCCTACGCTGTGTTCGCGGCGATGATCGTGCTGTGGTTTGGCGTGCTGGACGGCTTTCTCGACCATGCGATCAAGGCGATGGGATTGCAGAACCTGACTTTTCTGCCGGGCAGCGACGCGCCGGTCGTCGCGACGTTCTATTCGCTCGGGTCGCAGGCGACGACGAGCTGGTTCTACGAGGCAACGGGCGTGCTGACGGCGGCGCTGTGCGTGCCGGTGTTGGGCTTCACCACCTTGCTGCTGCTGCGCCGGATTGGACCACGCTCGCGCGAGGCGTGAAACCGGGGCCGGCACTGGCCGGCCCCGGGACGATCAAGCAAGCGCCTGGCGGATAGCGATCTCCACCGGCGAGTAGGCGCCGTCGGGACGATCGAGCTGCAGCGGCTCACGCGGCAGCAAAGGCGGCTGGGCCATGAAGCGCGGCTCGGTGCCATGGTGCGGTTGGGCGGCATGCACCAGGAACGGGTGGCAGAGATAGACCGTGCCGGGGCTGCCGCTGGCGAGCACCTCGGGGCGGTGCGCTGACCCGGCGAAGCTGTCGGCGGCGAGCTCGCGCAGCGTCAGGCCGGCATCACCCGCCGGCGCCAGCTGCCGCGCGATATCGAGGTGTGAGCCGACGCGGATGCGGGTAGGGGCATCCTTGTCGCCCACCTCCGAGAACAGGAACAGCATCAGCAGCGCCCGCCCGCGGGAGCTGACATTGGCACGCCAGCTCAGGAAGTCCGTCGGGTTCTCCTCCCAGCCGAAGCTGACATCGATATGCCAGCCGGCATCGCCCGGATCGTCGGGCGAGGGGAAGCGGACCGGGAAAGTGCCGAGACCGCCCTGCGGCAGCCAGCGGCCGGGGCCGACCAACTGATCGAAGGCGGCGCGCAGCACCGGCGTGTTGGCCGCATTGACGAATGGCGGCTGGCTGTAGTTGCCGAGACGGATGACCGGCTTGGTCCAGGTCTTGGGATCGTCGGGATCGCACCCGGTATCGGCCCAGAGAATCTCGCGGCCCTGAGCGGCGAGATCGGTGGAGAAGGCATTGTCGATACGGACGAAGCCGTCGGTGATGAAGGCGTCGAGCTGCGCTGCGGCGAGCGCGGGAGTGTTCACAGGCATTGTTGTTTCCGAATTCGCATGAGCCCGCACGCTCGAGCCTAAGTCGAGGCGGCAGGCAGAACCCCTAGGGGCGGTGGTGTTGCCTCACGGCTCGCTCAGGCGAGGAGGAACACCGATGCGAAATTGCGGATCATCATCATGATGCGCGCGAACATAGCGGAGACAGCAGCGAGGTCAACCCGCAGCAGTTCAAGTTGCCGGCTTGGCCCGCCGGCGGCGGTCGGCGGCGACGAGGGCGAGCGCGACGCCGCCGAGAATGCCGATCGACGCAATGACGAGGCGCAGGGACAGCGGTTCGGCGATCAGCAGCACGCCACCGGCGGCAGCGATGGCGGGGACGGTGAGCTGGACGATGGCCGCCTGAGTACGGGCGAGGCTGGGGAGGACGGCGTACCACACGGCGTAGCCGAGACCGGACGCCAGCGCCCCCGAGGCAGCCGCATAGGCGGCGGCACGCCAATCAACCGGATGGAGCACCAGGCCCACGACCACGATGATCACAGCCACAGGCAGGCAACGGATAAAGTTGCCCGCAGTGTCGATGAGCGGAGCCTTCGAGCCGCGACCGAGCAAGGTGTAGGCCGCCCAGCAAAGACCTGAGCCGACCATCAGGAGCGTGCCGAGCGGGTGCGGGGCGACGAGGCCGGGTGACACCAGATAGGCGAAGGCGGCCAATGCCACGACAAGGCCGAGCCATTCGAACCCGCCGGGACGATCTCCCTTGAACACGGCCCAGCCGAGCATGCCGATCTGCACGCTGGCAAACAGGATCAGCGCACCGGTGCCTGCACCAAGCAGGATATAGGCGATGGAGAACGCCAGCGCGTAGCCGAACAGCGCCGCGGCGGCGCGCCAGCTGCCGCCGATGGTGACCGGTGTGCCCGGGGGGCGACGCAGCAACAGCAGCGCGGCAAGCGCGATGGCGCCGGCGGCGAGGCGGATGCCGGTATAGCTCAAGGGCTCGGCATGTGCCGTGGCAAAGGCGAGGCGTGCCAGCACCGAGTTGGCGGCAAAGGCGAACATGGCGATGGCGGTGAGGACGACGACTTTCACGGCGAGGCGATTCCGCGACTGACGCCGCCACTATGCGCCTGTTGCCGCTACCAGTCGATGCTGTGTCCGGGCAGCGCGCGCTGCAGATTGCGTTGCGTCGCGGCCTCGAAGGCGGTGGGCCATTCGACGCCGAGCGCTTCGCAGAGCACCTTGGCGCGCGGCATGTAGACCCGCGCCAGCGCAAGGTTCGACGCAATGGCGGACTCGGCGCTGAGCTGGGGCAGGGGCACTGCAGCGAGCACGGCCATGCGCCCGGGATCAAGCACGCGGCTCAGATGCAGCATGCCGCCGGGGATCCGCGGGTTGACCTCGATGATCAGCAGGTCGGTGAGGAAGCGGCGGAGGAAGGTGTTGCCGACAGTCATCAACTCCACCTCGTTGCGGCCGATCGCCACCGGCGTCAGCCCGAGGATGCGGATGAACTCGCCGACCATCCAGCCGAGACGGCCGGGGTTGCGCGCCGGCTCCGGCGTTTCGGGGCGGAAGCCGGCATAGAGGTTGTCGCGGTCGACCACCGGCTTGAGGCAGTCCTGGGCGGTGTGGGCGAGGTGATCGCGGCCGGCAATGTGGAGGTCGACGCGCAGCCACTCGTCGGTGATGGCGTTGAGGACCAGCGCGTGCGGCAGGCGGTTGAAGTGCACGATCGGGGCGATGGCCTCGAGGGCCTTGCGCCAGTCGGTCGCCAGCGCTTCGTGCTCTGCCGCATCGGCAATGGCGAGAAAGTCGACATCGCTGAACTGATCAGCGGTGCCGGTGCCGAAGCTGCCGGAGAGGAACAGGGCTGCGACGCGCGGATCACCGCCAAAACTGTCGGCGACCCGCGCAATCAGGGTGTTTTGATCCATGATGTTCCCTCTCCCGATGGTTTTCACACTATTGGGAGAGGGCGCTTGGCTGGTCCAGAAGACCTATGTTCAGCTTGTCAGTACTGTTGACTGCCAATATGCGTGAAGGTCCGCGATGCGGTTCGAGGTGAATAGCGGCATCGCCCCGGCGAGTTGTGCGTCGGTCCAATCCCACCAGTTCATTTCGAGCAGCATGGCGATTTCGTCATCGGCGAAACGCTTGCGGATCGGCTTGGCGGGGTTGCCGCCGACAATGGTGTAGGGCTCTACATCCCTGGTCACCAGTGCACGGGTGCCGATCAGCGCGCCATGGCCGACCTTGATGCCGGCCATGATGATCGCTTCCGAGCCGATCCACACATCGTTGCCGATGACGGTGTCGCCGGCCGGCCGAAAGCCGTCGGCGGCGCCGGCAAAGGCTGCGATCTCAGGCATGTAGTGGAACGGGAAGGTGCTGACCCAGTCGTTCCGGTGACCCTGGTTGCCGGCCATGATGAAGGCAGCGCCCGAGCCGATGGAGCAGAAACTGCCGATAATCAGTTTATCGACATCGGTGCGGTCCGGCATCAGGTAGCGGGCGCAATCGTCGAAGCTGTGGCCGTGGTAATAGCCGGAATAGTAGCTGAAGCGCCCAACACGAATATTGGGGTTGGTCACCTGCTCGTCGAGCCGGATGCCCTTGAACGGGCTTTCGAAATAGTTGGTCATGATGCTGTCTCGATAGGGGCCGGCGCCCGCGGGGAATGCGGACGACCACGGCCGTATGGTTTTGAGAATGAGCAGCCGCACTCACCCGGCGCGAGCGCGCCGGGGGCAGCAGCATCGTCACGCCGTTCAGGCGCGCGATGCGATGCAGGTGGTTCGGTCTGCCAGCTTCATGATGCGGGGCTTGTAACGGGGGGCGGCGGGAGCTGTCAAATTGCCCGGCGGCTTGACGGCATGCCGGCAGAGCGTCGATAAGCGTGGCGTGACAAGAGCTTCTGCTTGATCGAACGCCGGTAGCTGCGGGCCAGAGCCCGAACTCCGCCCATGGGCGCGGAGGGTTGTCGGCTGCGTTCCTTCCTTCAAGCAGAGAACCAACATGCAGAACAGAACCATTGCCGTTTCTGGTGCCAGCGGGAAGCTGGGCCGAATGGTGCTTGATGATCTTGCCGGGCTGACCGATGCTCCGGTCGTTGCCCTGAGCCGGACGCCTGAGCCGTTCGGGGCAAGCGGGCGATATGCCGATTTCGACAGGCCCGAGAGCCTTGCGACAGCCTTGGAGGGCGTGACCCGGCTGGTGCTGATCAGCACCGATGCGCTGGGTGGAGATCGACGCGTGCACCAGCATCGCAACGCGATCGAGGCGGCGCATGCGGCCGGAGTCCGACACGTGGTTTACACCTCGATCCTCTATGCCGCGACCTCACCCCTCACCTCGGTGGTTGCCGACCATGCCGAGACGGAACGGGCGCTGGCGGCCAGCGGGCTCGACTACACCGTGCTGCGCAACGCCTTCTACGACGATCTTGCGCACCAGATTGTCGGGCGGGCGGTGGACGGCGCGTTTGCACATGCGGCCGGGGAGGGCGGCGTTGCCTATGTGACGCGGCAGGATTGTGCGCGCGCGGCGGCGACAGCGGTCGCCGGTGATTTCGACGGCAAGCGGGTGCTGGACATCACCGGGCCGGAGGTGGTCGACATGGCGGGGCTCGCGGTACGTGCTGGTTTGCGGGCGGTGGCGGTTGGAGCAGCCGAGCTGGTCGAACGGCTCGTCGCCAGAGGTATGCCGGCCGGGATGGCCCAGGTGCTGGCGATGATCGACACCGGCATCGCCCAGGGCGCCATGGCGCCGGCCTCAGGCGATTTCGAGCGCCTGGTGGGGCGACCGGCCACGGCGCTGCAACTCGCGCTGCATTGACGGAGCGGCCGGCCCTATCGGTCGGCCGACCACCTGCCGTTCAGGTCAGCTTAAGCGACAGGCTGCGAGGTTCCGCCTCGCCGCCAGGAGCTCGCCGCTATGTCGATTGTCAGCCGGGATCGTTTTGTGAGGCGGGTCGTTGCAGCAGTCGGCATTGCACTGGCGGCTACACCAGCGCTCGCCGGCACCGCCTATACCTGCTCGAATGCGGAGCTGCTGCGCGTGGCATGTTCCACCGGCGCGTGCGCGGTGGTGGAGGAAGCGATCCTCACCGTGGCGATCGACGGCTACGACCGGTTCACAGTGTGTGGGGAAGCGCTGTGCTGGAGCGGGCCGGGGGCGCGGCAGCGATCAGGCGCCTACGAGATCGTCACCGGCGTCGGGCTTGCATCGGAAATAGCTGGCCAGCCGGCGCCGAACGACGCCGTGCTGGCCTTTGATCCCGCGACCGGAATGGGAACGATCCTCGCGCCCCCATTCTATTCGCCGGTGCACTGCATGGTGCATCCGGGGGAGTGAGGGCGATCACGCCGCGAAGTAGCTCTGCAGCGGCCGAACCTGCAGGTTGCCTTCGCGGTAGGCGATGATGCCTTCCACGGCCGCTACCGCACCCGGGATGGTGGTGTAGTAGGGGATCTTGCCCATCAGTGCGGTGCGGCGGATGTCGCGGCTGTCCGAGATCGACTTGGCGCCATCGGTGGTGTTGATCACCAGCTGCACGCCACCGTTCTTCATCGAGTCGACGATATGCGGGCGGCCTTCCAGCACCTTGTTGACCTTGGTGGCGGCAATGCCGTTCTCCACCAGGTATTTGTGGGTGCCCGAAGTCGCGACGAGCTTGAAGCCGGCATGCTCGAGGTGGCGGCAGAACTCGAGGATCAGCGGCTTGTCGTCGTCGCGGACCGAAACGAATACCGTGCCCTCGCGCGGTACCTTGGAGCCGGCGCCGAGCTGCGACTTGGCGAAGGCGATGGGGTAGCTGGTATCGAGGCCGATGACTTCACCGGTCGACTTCATCTCGGGGCCGAGCACCGTGTCGACGCCGGGGAAGCGGTTGAACGGGAAAACCGCTTCCTTCACCGCCACGTGGTTCAGTTTCTTCTCGGTGAGGTTGAAGCTCGCGAGGCTTTCGCCGGCCATGACGCGCGAAGCAATCTTGGCGATCGGCTCGCCGATGACCTTGGCGACGAAGGGCACCGTGCGCGAGGCGCGCGGGTTCACTTCGAGAATGTAGATGGTGCCGTCCTTCAGCGCATACTGGACGTTCATCAGGCCGCCGACCTTGAGGGCGAGGGCCAGTTCACGGGTCTGGCGCTTCAGCTCGGTGATGATCTCGTCCGACAGGTGCTGCGGCGGCAGCGAGCAGGCGGAGTCGCCGGAGTGAATGCCGGCTTCCTCGATGTGCTCCATGATGCCGCAAACGAACACGTCCTTGCCGTCAGAGAGGCAATCGACGTCGATTTCGATGGCGCGGCTCAGGTAGCCGTCGAACAACAGCGGGTTGTCGGACAGCACCGAGTTGATCTGGCCGGTCTTGTCGTTGGGGTAGCGGATCAGGATATCGGGCGGCACGAGGCCGGTGAGGGTATCCTGCACATAGCGCTCGAACTCGTTGGGCGAGTGGACGATGGCCATGGCGCGGCCGCCCAGCACGTAAGACGGGCGGATCACCAGCGGGTAGCCGAGACGCTCGGCGACGAGCCGGGCCTGCTCGAGCGAGTAGGCGATGCCGTTCTTGGGCTGGGCCAGCTCGAGCCGGCTGATCAGCTTACTGAACAGGTCGCGGTCTTCGGCGAGGTCGATCGAGGACGGCTGGGTGCCGAGAATCGGCACGCCGGCCCGCTCGACGGCGTCGGCGAGGTTCAGCGGGGTCTGGCCGCCGAACTGCACGATGACGCCGTGCAGGGTGCCGTTCTGCTTTTCGGTCTCGAGGATTTCGATGACGTCTTCCTCGGTGAGCGGCTCGAAATACAGGCGATCAGAGGTGTCGTAGTCGGTCGAGACGGTTTCCGGGTTGCAGTTGACCATGATGGTCTCGTAGCCGGCATCGGCCAGCGCGAAGGCCGCATGGCAGCAGCAATAGTCGAACTCGATGCCCTGGCCGATGCGGTTCGGGCCGCCGCCGAGGATCACCACCTTCTTCCGGTCGGACGGACGGGCCTCGTCGTCGGGCTGGCCGCTGAAGGGCGCTTCGTAGGTCGAATACATGTAGGCGGTAGGCGAGGCGAACTCGGCCGCCGAGGTGTCGATGCGCTTGTAGACCGGGCGAACGCCGAGCGACTTGCGCAACGCCCGCACGTCCTTGGCCTGCTTGCCGGCGAGGTCGGCGAGGCGGCGATCGGAAAAGCCCATCGCCTTGAGGCTGCGCAGCGCTCCGGCAGTGTCGGGCAGGCCGAGCTCGCGCACCTTCTTTTCGGTCTCGATCAGGCCGTGGATCTGCTCGAGGAACCACGGATCGATCTTCGACGCATCGTGGATGTCTTCGAGGCTGTAGCCGAGCCGCATGGCTTCGGCGACATGCAGCAGGCGCTGCGGGGTGGGGGTGGAGATGGCGGCGAACACCGCGTTCTCGTTGTCGTCTTCCGGCGCGCCGGTAACGAAGCCCGGGATGCCGATCTCGTTCAGCCCGGTGAGGCCGGTCTCGAGCGAGCGAAGCGCCTTCTGCAGCGATTCCTGGAAGGTGCGGCCGATGGCCATGGCCTCGCCGACCGACTTCATCGACGTGGTCAGGCGGTTGTCGGCGCCCGGGAATTTCTCGAAGGCGAAGCGGGGGATCTTGGTGACGACGTAGTCGATGGTCGGCTCGAACGAGGCCGGGGTGGCGCCGCCGGTGATGTCGTTCTCGAGCTCGTCGAGCGTGTAGCCGACAGCGAGACGCGCCGCGACCTTGGCGATCGGGAAGCCGGTGGCCTTCGACGCCAGGGCGGACGAACGCGAGACGCGCGGGTTCATTTCGATGACGATCATCCGGCCGTCGGCCGGGTTGATGGCGAACTGCACGTTTGAACCGCCGGTCTCGACGCCGATCTCGCGCAGCACGGCGATCGAGGCATCGCGCATGATCTGGTATTCTTTGTCGGTCAGCGTCAAAGCCGGCGCGACGGTGATGGAATCCCCGGTATGGACGCCCATCGGATCGAGGTTTTCGATCGAGCAGATGATGATGCAGTTGTCGTTGCGGTCGCGCACCACCTCCATCTCGTACTCTTTCCAGCCGAGCACGGATTCTTCGATCAGCACCTCGTCGGTCGGCGAGGCGTCGATGCCGCTCTCGACGATGGTGAGGTACTCTTCCTTGTTGTAGGCGATGCCGCCGCCGGTGCCGCCAAGCGTGAAGCTGGGGCGGATGATGCAGGGCAGGCCAATCACTTCGAGCGCCTGCAGCGCTTCGATGGTGTTGTGAGCCAGCATCGAGCGCGGCGTCTCGAGCCCGATCTTCTTCATCGCGTCGCGGAACAGCTCACGATCCTCGGCCTTGTCGATGGCTTCGGCGTCGGCGCCGATCATCTCGACGTTGAACTTGTCGAGGATGCCCATCTTCTTGAGGCTGAGGGCGCAGTTGAGCGCCGTCTGGCCGCCCATGGTCGGGAGCAGCGCGTCGGGGCGCTCCTTCTCGATGATCTTGGCGACGATCTCCGGGGTGATCGGCTCGACATAGGTGGCGTCGGCGAGATCGGGATCGGTCATGATCGTCGCCGGATTGGAGTTGACCAGGATGATCCGGTACCCCTCGTCCTTCAGCGCCTTGCACGCCTGGGTGCCGGAGTAATCGAACTCGCAGGCCTGTCCGATAATGATCGGACCCGCACCGATGATGAGGATCGATTTGATGTCGGTGCGTTTTGGCATCTGGAGCTCGTATGTTCGTCGGTTGCGCTTCGGCGTGTCCGAAAGGTCCTGCGACTTTTCGGGCCTCAGCGTTTGGCGCGCGCGGAAAGACGCGCGGCGGCGCGGGCTTGGGCGGCAGACTCTGTGGGCTAGGCGCGTCCTGTAGCCGAAGCGGTGGGGGAAGGGAACCCCCAGCGCGCAGGATGTGGGTGCAAGTTGTCGCGGGGGGCAGGCGTGCCCCCGTGATCAGGCGTCGACCGGCCAGCGCTGTAGCGCCTCGGCACCGGCAGGGCTCAGCCCGTAGATGCCGCGATCGAGGCGGTCGAACCAGCCATAGACGTTGTCGAGCAGGATCCGCGCGGCAATCGGGGTCGTGGCCTTGAGGTCGCGTGGCCGCAGTGGGCCGGCCTGCAGCGCCGCAGCGCAGGCGAGGGCCTGCTGGCGATAGGCGGTCATGATCGGCTGGCGCGTGCTGCCGCCGGAAGTCGGGTCGCCCTTGCGGCGGCGATGCTCCTCGACCAGCCGGTTGCGCTTGCGGGTATTCTTCTTCGGCATCGGCGCGATCGGGCTGACGATGATCTCGACATGGTCACCGGCGCTGACGCCGAGCATGCCGAGGCCGAGGCGGCGGCAGAGATCGCGGAAACGCCGGTCGCGCTCGCGGCCCTTGCCGGTCGGCGACATGCGGGCGGCGATCCACACCTCGTCGCTTTGGGCCTGGCGGTCCACCGCCTGCAGCACCAGTTCGAGGTTGAAGGCCTGCTTTAGCTCGCAGATCACCACCACGGGTGGCTCGCCTTCGAGCAACCCGACCAGGTCGCAGCCGCCGACCTCGCCCTTCACGGCGTAACCGGCGGCTTCGAGGAAGCTTTTGACGGGCGGGTAGAGGGTGGTTTCCAGGGCAGGGGTCCGGCGTGATTCTTCGCCGGCGATGATAGCTCAATGGCGGGCGTCGAGCGCGTCCCTGACAGCATCGATGCTGATGCCGAGGTCGTCGAGCTGCGCGGCATCCATCTCGAGGAGGCTGAGCATGGCCAGCCGGCGGGCGCGCCGGGCGCGCCAGGCGACGAAGCTCCGGGCCAGGGCGCGCAGTGCGCCGGCCACGAGGCTCGAACGCGGGGAGCGGGCGTGGGCGACGGACAGCAGGCTCATCTCGATCTCCTCGGGTTGCGGCGCAATGGCCGTTCGACTCCTTGACGAGCGAGGCGGCAGCAGATCGACATCGGCTCCACGAAAAACTGCGAGGCGATGTCGAACTTGTCGGTGCTGAAGCGATTACTTAAGTGACTGGGTGAGGACAACGCCTTGTCGGAGCCCGCCTGAGGTGCGAGCTTTCGATCCGCGACTGAACTGGGAGACAAATGCCATGTGCCGCAACATCAAGCCGCTGTTCAACTTCGAGCCTCCGGCCAGCAAGAACGAGATGCATGACGCGGCGCTGCAGTTCGTGCGCAAGATCTCCGGCTACACGCACCCGTCGAAAGCCAACGAAGACGCCTTCAACGATGCCGTCGCCGATATCGAGCGGGTGGTGAAGCGGCTCATGAAGGACCTCGAAACCGACGCGCCCAAGCGCGACCGCGAGGTACTGATCGCGCGGGCCCGGGAAAAGGCAAAGCTCAGGTACGCTCGGGTCGAGGCGTAGGTCTGCCAGGCCGGCTAGCCCGCGTTGCGCCGGCCGAAGGTGCGGCGACCATTGCCTGGCGACGACGCGGCCGGACCAGCCGTCGGCGCTGATCGAGTGGGCAATGCGTCGTGGCTGGCGAAAGCGTGTGCGTCAATCGATGGCGAGTGTTTCCGGCGCCGGCCGAGGTGAGGCGCTGCGATGAGGAGGAGCCCGAAAGCCCCAATCCCGCCACCCAGCAGCAGATTGGTTGTTCCGCGGCGCGAAGCGTGCGCGATTTCCGATGGATGGGCCGGGTTCTGGACGACGATGACCACATCGTCGGCCGCCGGCGGTCGTCCCGCCTTCTCCTGGAGGAGGAGGCTCGCAGTCTGTCGGCTGGCGCCAAACTGCAGCAGACCCAGATACTTGGTGTGAACGCGCCAGGTCTTGTCAGGGTAGAGAGCTTTGAACTGCTCAACCTGATCGCACCCGATTACTGCCTTGGACGTGGTCTTGGACAGGATGCCAATCTCGGTGGCCTCCATCTCGCATTCGACGTCTACCGACAGCACCTTGGCCTCGAGCGGCGTCCAGTTCTGCTTCGCAACGAAATCGATGACCAGCGTAGCGCCGATCACAATGGCCACCAAGCCAAATACGTAGTTCTTCAAGCGTCCAAGCATCTGTCATTCGCCCCCAATGTGCCGAACGATCTATCCTCAACGATCGCTAACGGGTTGCGAATACTGTGCCGCTTAGAAGATCGGCAATGGCGGGTGGTTACAAGGTAATTGCGCGAAAGCACGCAATTTGACGTCTTGCGCGCTATCGACTGTGTGGCCTCGGGATCGCCGTGTAGACGCGCTCGATGAAGCCATAGAACTCGGCCATGTAGTTGCGCAGGAAGTCCGCGGTGGCCTCGTTGGTGACGTCGCCGTCATCGGTGATCAGGCCGGGCTTGAACTGGATATAGGCCTCGATCGAATTCATCAGCGGTGAGTTGCAGAAGGCCATCACGCTTCTGAGACTCTGCTGCGCAACGGCGGTGCCGATGGCGCCGGGCGAAGTGCCGATGATGGCGGTCGGCTTGCGGGCAAAGGAGTTCTGCCCCCATGGGCGGCTGGCCCAGTCGATGGCGTTCTTCAGCCCGCCCGGGATCGACCGGTTGTATTCGGGGGTGACGAAGAGGATCGCTTCGGCATCGGCGAGCGCCGCCTTGAAGGCGCGCGCGGCCAGCGGGAAGTCGGCGTCGTAGTCGTAGCTGTAGAGCGGCAGTTCGGCGAAGCTGATCTCGGTCAGCTGCATCTCCGTCGGCGCAAGGCGCACCAGCGCCTTGGCCAGTTTGCGATTGATCGAGGCCTTGGCAAGGCTGCCGATCAGGTATCCGACCCTCACGTCACTCATGGGCTGCTCCTCGGTGTAAACCGAGGACAACGCGCGGGCGCGACAGGCGGTTTCAGTCGCTCTGGTTCAGCTCTTCTTGAAGCTGATGGCCGAGGCGGTGGTCTGGCCCTTCTTGTCGACCAGCGTGAAGCCCAGCTTGATGCTGCTGCCGCTCAGCGTCATCACCGATGATGCAAGGCCGTAGCTGGTCTTGATGCCGGCCGAGGCGAACACGATGGTGTTGCCCGCCCGCTTGCCGACCGTGGTCGTGTTGGCGCCCTGCGCCGAGGACGAGGCTTCGAAGCGCTTGGTCGCGTCATTGTAGACCATGCTGCCGCGGAAGCTCGCGGCGCCGGAGCCGCCGAACGAGCAGCGGCCGGAATAGGTGAGCTTGCCGGCGCTCGCGGCCTTGAAGGTCAGGCGGCAGACCACAGTGCCCGGATCGGGGCCGGTGACTTTGCCGCTGCCGCGCCAGCTGCCCTCGTACTTGGCGAGGAGCGCGTTTTCAGCCTGGCCGGCAACGGCAGGCAGACTGATGGGCAGGGCGAGAGCGGATGCGAGGGCGAGGACCTTGAGGCTGGTCGGCAGGCGCAACATAGGCATCTCCGGAATCGGGCGTTTCGGTGAGAGCAACGGTAGCGTGCGCGCTAAGGTTGCGGGAGGGGCTCGCGCAGTTTTGCGGTGAACCTGATGAAGCGGAGATGAACGGCCCGAAACATCAGTATTCACGGCGGGTTCAGCCATCGGCTGCTTGTCTTCCTCTCGTATGCGGGGGACGCATTCCTCGCAGAGGAGAGGGATGAGGGACATGACTATCAAACGGGCTATGGCAGCCGCGGCCGTTATTGCGGCGGGCCTGCTTGCGTGTAGCACCGCCGCGCTGGCCGTCGAGGCAGCGGCCAAATCGCCGGTCAACGTGCGCACCGGACCGGGCAAGAGCTTCGGCATCGTCGATCAGCTGACAGCCGGCGAGGTGGTTGATGTCACCGAGTGCGCGCCGTCGAATTTCTGTTTCGTCACACATGACGGCCCTGACGGCTGGGTGAGCGCCGACTTCCTCACCAGCGTCGAAGACGATGAGGAGCCGCCCGAGGAGGGCACCGGCTCCAACCCCGATTGCAGTTTCGGTTTCACCATGACGCCGAACGGCCCGAGCATGTCGATCAACTGCGGCGATGAGGCGGGGCCGGGCCCGGCGCCCGAACCGGAGCCCGAGCCCGAGGAAGATCCTGGCGCCTGCTTCTATGTCGGCAATAACTTCGGCGGCAACGACCTCTGCGTGCCGCTCGGCACGCGCAACACGCTCAACGCCACGTTCAACAACAAGATCTCCTCGGTGCAGCTGTTCGGCGGGGCCAAGGCGAAGCTCTGCGAGGATCCGAACCTCGGCGGCTATTGCCGGACCATCAGCGGCGACACCGACGTGCTGCACACTTCGATCAACAACAAGGCGTCCTCGCTCGCCGTCTATGTCGGGGCGCCGCCGATGCCGGAGCCGCCCGAACCGCCGGAAGTGCCGGACACCCTCTCGACCGGCCCGATCGAGCTGATGCAGACCTATACGGCCAACCTCGACAACGGCAATGTCGGCGGGGCAGGCACCGACATCTGGTACGAGGCCGAGACGGCGGTGGAGAAGTACATCACCCCACAGAACGGCGCTTCGATTGCTGTCGGCGATGGTTCGAACCGCGGCTATGAGGGGTGTTTCGAGGAGAGCTTCTCGACCACCCGCGTGCCGCTCGCCGACATCCCGCCCGGTACCTATGTCTGCGTGAAGACCAACCAGGGGCGCATCTCGCAGTTCCGCGTCAACGGCTTTGTCGGCACCACGATGAAGCTCGGTTACACGACCTGGTCGAACTGAACCGACGTAAGTGAATAGCTGAGGGCCCGGAGGCGACTCCGGGCCCTCAACATTTCCGGAAGTTTTTTCACTGGCGCTGTCGATTCCGCCTCGTCTGCTTCGTCGTGAAGTCGAACAGGCAGTTCAAACCGAGGAGAAACCAGATGACCACGACGCTCGATATCGCCCCCGACAACGAAAACCAGCTGGTGCTGGCCCGCATCATCGATGCGCCGGTGGAGCAGGTCTATCGCGGCTGGACCGACCCGGTGCTGATGAAGAAATGGTTCGCGCCGCGGCCGTGGACCACGCCGAAGGTGGTGACCGACGTACGGCCGGGTGGCAGCACGCTGGTGGTGATGGCCGACGAAAACGGCGCCGAGTACCCCAACCCCGGCCAGTACCTCGAAGTGGTGCCGAACCGGAAGCTGGTGTTCACCGACGCCTATACCGGCGATTGGCAGCCGAGCGAGAAGCCGTTCATGACCGTGACGCTGACCTTCGAGGATGTCGGCGGCAAGACCCGCTACATCGCCCGCTGCCAGCACTGGAATGCGGAAGACAAGGCGGCCCACGTGCAGATGGGCTTTCACGAGGGCTGGGGCATGGTGACCGAGCAGCTCGAACAGGTGCTGAAGGCGCACTGAAGGGTAGCGAATAGCGAATAGAGGGTAGCGAATAGAGAAGGGGTTGCCGCCCGCCTTGGCGCCCCCCTCTCGCTACTCGCTACTCGCTCACCCGGCCTTCCCATCCGTCGCCGGCAGCCGGAACAGCGCGTCGGCGATGTTGGCCTCGCGCGAGGGATCGAAGGGGCCGTCGGTGGGCAGCGCGATCGAGATGCGATCGATGCCGAGATCGGCCAACTGGTACGGCGTGCCGTACCCATACTCGAGGTGGCCGCGGCCGATGATGCCGATCACCAGTGGCGGCGCGGGGCCATCGAGAGCGCGGGCGATGTTGCAGGCGAAGGCACGGTCCCAGGTCTGCTGGGCGCGCACGAAGCGGTCGGAGGTCATCTCGTCGCGCGGGCGGGTCGATGGGCCGGCAAAGCGGCCGAGGTAGTCACGATAGGCGGGCAGCGCAGGGCGCGCCGGGGTAAGGCCGTCGCGCTCCTCCACCGGAATGGCGTCCCAACCCTCCTTGCCGACACGGGTGACCAGCGGGCGGTGGCAGTTGAGCGCCAGCATTGGCAGGCGGAACTGCCGGCAGAACTGGAACAGCGGCAGGTAGAGCGCCGGATCGAAGCGCCACACCTCATTCCACTCGGCCGCCTCGAGGAAATCGGCCGTAGTGCTGAACGCTCCGGCGATGAAGGCGTCGAGCATCGGCTGCAGGCGGCGCGGGAACATCTCGAAGCCGAGCGCGATGTCGGAGCGGTGCGCCATGATGCCGGCGGCGACATGCAGTTGCCAGCGATGCACATCGAAGCGATCGTGGGTCTCACCGAGCAGCACCACCTGCTGCAGCGCCAGGTGGCGCATCAGCTGCGGGTGCGCAACCGGCTCGGCAGTGCGCGGGTCGAGCCAGGTGCCGGGAGCAATAGCGATAGTGGAAGCGGTGGTGTCGGTCATGCCAGCTCTCGTCGGGATCGGGGGGGCTGGCTGGCAGATGCTGGCTTGCTGGAGCGGGTGGTAGCGGGTGTTCTGAGGGCGGTCAACCGGCCGCGGGCTGGCCTGATGATTGAACCACATCGGGTGGGTGCTGAGACGTCATGCTTCACCCTCAACACCCGAGCGTTCAGAAAGCCCGCTACTCCTCAGGCTCGGTGGTGAAGAGCAGCGGATAGCCCTCGTTGCGGGCCATCTCGGTGGCGCGGGTCGCCTTGGTCTCGGCGATCTCCTGGGTGAACACGGCGACGACGCAGGAGCCCTTGGTGTGGGCGGTGATCATGATGCGGTGCGCCTGGTCTTCGGTGATGCGGAACTCGGCCTTGAGCACGCGCACCACGAAGTCACGTGGGGTGAAGTCGTCGTTGACGAGGATCACCTTGTGCAGCGGTGGGCGCGCCACCTTGAGGGCGGTTCGGGCGCGTGGCTTGGTGTCGGTGTCGTTGGCCATGGTGTTGCCAATATAGTGCAGCCTAACCGGCGCCGCATCCTTTCGGTTGGACGATCGTCGAAGACGATGCGACGAAGGACACGGGTTTTCATCAGGGTCACATTGCATGCGCATTATCGGGTCGGTTCTGGTCGCCGTTGGGCTGATGCTTGGCGGTGCGGCGGCTGCTGCCGGCGACGAGCTGCCACAGGTGGTGCAGTACCGGCTGGATAACGGGCTCGAAGTGCTGCTGTCGCCCGACAGCAAAGTGCCCAAGGTCGGGCTGGCACTGGTCTACCGGGTGGGCGGGATGAACGAGCCCGCCGGACGCTCCGGCTTCGCGCACCTGTTCGAGCACCTGATGTTCTCGGGCACCACCGAGTATCCCAGGTTCGACGACACCTATTCGGCGCTCGGGGTAGAGAACAACGCCTTCACCGAGGAAGATCGCACCGTCTATGTGGCCGATGCGCTGGCCTCGGCGCTGCCGGTCCTGCTGTCGGTGGAAGCCGACCGGATGGCCAATCTCGGCGGCGAGGTCGACCAGCGTGAGCTGGATCTGCAGCGTGACGTGGTCAAGAACGAGATGCGGCAGACCGTCCTCGACAGCGCCGGCCAACCGGGGATGCAGGCGCTGCGTTCGGCGCTGTTTCCGGCGCCGCACCCCTATGCCGAAGCGGTGATCGGCTCGATCGCCGATCTCGACGCGGCCAAACTCGAGGACGTGAAGGCGTTCTTCAGCCGCTACTACGTGCCCAATAACGCCGTGCTGGCACTGGCCGGAGATTTTGACGTCGACACGGTGAAGCGGTTGATCGCCGACACCTTTGGCCAGGTGCCGCGTGGCGCCGACGTGGCGCTGCCGGAAGCCACGGAGGTCAAGCCCGTGGCGCTGCGGCTCGAAGTCACCGACCGGCTACCGTCCCCGATCGTGGTGCTGGCGACCGCCGGGCCGGCGATCGGCAGTCGTGACAGCGCCGCGCTGATGGTGGCCGGCGACCTGCTCGGCAACTACGAGTATGGGGTGCTGCGGCGGGAACTGGTGAACAAGAGCCTTGCCGTCAACGCCACGGCCGGCTGGGATCCGGGCCGGCTGGGCGGCAGGTTCATCATTTCGGCGACGGCGGCTCCAGGCGTGGCGCCCGATGTGCTCGAGGCCGCTCTGCGCAAGGCGGTGGCAGATTTTGTCGCGGCGCCGCAGGACTCTGATGGCATCGAGCGGGTGCGGCAGGCGTTGCGGCTGGGCCGGGCGCTGAGCGCCGAAGCGATGCTGCCCCGGGCGCGATCGCTGGCGACCCGCTACGACCTTTACGGCGAGGCCTCGCCGGGGTTGGGCGACGATCCGCGGCTGATGGCGCTGACACCGGGGGATGTCGAGGCGGTGGTGCGGACGCGGCTGGCGCCGGAAGCGTTGAGTGTCCTGACCATGCTGCCTGGAGCGGCACGGAGCGAGTATCCAGCCGTACTGCAGGCCAGCTCGGGAACGGCTGAGCCGATCGTTGTTGAGCCCCGGCCGGCAATCACCGTGCCGATGCTGGCGGCAGGCGAACCCGGGCGGGCGAAGCTGCCGCCGATGGAGACGGCGACGCTGTCGAACGGCATCCGGGTGGTGCACTACCAGGCCGCCGGTTCGCCGCTGGCGCTGCTCGCCGCCTCGGTCAGCGGCGGTGCGGGGAGCGACGTGCCGGGCGAGGAAGGGCTGATCGAGCTCACCACGATGATGATGGCCCGCGGTGCGGGCGAGCGCGGCTTCGAGGCGTTCAGCAAGGCGGCCAAGGATATCGGCGCCGATATCTCGGGGCAGATCGGCATGGAGCAGTCGGCGATCGTCCTGGGCGTGCCGCCCGAGAATTTTGCAAAGGGCGTCGAGTTGCTCGCCGACGCCGTGCAGCGGCCGCGGTTCGAGCTGCGGGAATGGGATGCGCTAAAGGCCGAAGTGCAGCAGGGCCTCGCATACAGGAAGCTGGATCCTGGCGCGCTCGCCTATTACGCGATGGAAGATCTGGCGTTCCCGATCCCGGCGGGACGCGCGGCGCTTGAGCCGACAGAGGCAGGGGTAGAGGCGCTGACCGTGGCCGAAGCCCAGGCCGCGCACCACAAGCTGTTCACCCCGAAGAGCATGACGATCTACAGCGTCGGCTCGGTGAGTCTCGCAAGCGTCGCGGCAGAGCTGGAGCGAAGCTTCGGCGGCTGGAGCAACGACAGCCCTGGTATCGCCTCGGTGCCGCATCCGTCGGCGGCGATCGGCGAGGGGCTCAAGGTCTACGTGACGCCAAGCGCCGGCAACAGCCAGGCGATCATCAACGTTTCGCGGCCGGCTCCGGCGTTCAACGACCCCGGCGTGCTGGAGGCGATTGCCGTCGCACGTTTGCTGGGCGGCGATTTCACCAGCCGGCTGAACCAGGTGATGCGCGAGGCAAAAGGCTACTCTTATGGCGTCGGCGCTTCGGTGTGGACCAACATCCCGACCGGCGGTTTGCTGACGGTGTCATCGGCGGTGGCGGCCGACAAGGTGGGCGAGGCGATCGCCGATTTCCGCGCCGGCTTCGAAGGGCTGGCGTCGCTGCCAGTGGCGCAGGCGGAGCTCGATCGCACGGTGATGGCCACGGCATCGGGAACGGCCGGAACGGTCGAGACCTCGAGCGGGCTGTTCGGGCTGGTGATGAGTGCGGCGGGCGCCGGCATGACGGCCGAGGAGATGAACGGCAAGCTCGACGAGATCGTCGCGCTGAAGTTGCCGGCCGTGCAGGCAGCGGCGCAGTCGCTGGCCTCGCTCGAGCGCGCGCTGGTGGTGATTTCTGGCGATCCGCAGTCGATCCTGCCGCAGCTCGAAGCGATCGGCATCACCGACGTCACCGTATTGCCGCCTGAGGAGTAGGAACGGTCAGTCGGTCGGCAGGCCCAGTCGGGTCAAGAGGGCGACGAAGCGCGCCTCCTTGCGCAGGGTGCGGAACTCGGGTTCGACCAGCAGCCCGATGGTTTCGGCGCGTTCGACCGAGGTTTCGAGATAGGTGAGGGCGAGATCCTTGTCGCCGAGCAGGGCCGCAGTGGCGGCGACCTTGTAGGCCTGCTCGCGTTCGGCGAGGAACTGGCGCTGCTGTTCGGCCAGCATGGCGCCGAGCATGGGCCGGCCGCCTTCGGGCAGGGCGGCGCGCGCGGCCTTGGCGATCAACTGGCGGCCGACGCTGCCCTCCACCGTGGCGGCAATCTCGTAGCTGTCGAGGAAATCGGCATAGCGGCGCTGGTCGAGGTAGATGGTGGCGAGATAGGCCGGGACGGCCAGGTAGTCGGGGTTGGCTTGCCGCAACTGCTCGAGCATCTCGATCGCCCTCGCGGTATCGCCGGCGTAGTAGTGGATCAGCGCGGCATTGGCACGGATCGAGCGCGAATCCGGCTGCAGGACGAGGGCTCGGTCGATCAGCTCCAGGGGGCGCTCGAACTTGCCCATCTGCATCGCGGTCAGCGCATACCAGTGCAATGCCTGGGCGTTGTCGGGGGCGAGCGCCAGCGCCTTGTCGAACAGCTCGGCCGACCGGGCGAAGGCGTGGCTGCCGTAGAAGGCATTGAAGCCGAGCGCGGCATAGGCTTCGCCCGACTGGGGATCGAGGGCGAGAGCGCGTTCAGCAGCCGCCTTGGCCTTGGCATAGGATTCAGCGGCGGGGGTCAGGGTGTACTGGCTGATCAAGTTGTAGACATTGGCGCGGCCGACTTCGGCGCGCGCGTAATCCGGCGCGATGACGAGCGCCGCATCGAATTTCTCGATGGCAGTGGCAAAGCCTGAAGCCGTGCGGCTGGTCCAGGCGATAACGCCCTCGTCGTAGAGCGCCCTCGCTTCCGCGGGGATGGCCGGAGCAGTTTTGGGCGATGCCACCAGGGTGGCAACAAGGCCAATGACCAGGACCGCGACAATGGCGATTGCCGCAGCGAGCGGGAGCCGCAGCGGGCGAGCGCTGGGCGGGGCCGTCGCGGTGCTGGCCGGCAGCGGAGCAGCTACGACGCGGGGGGCGCTGAGCCAGGCTTCGAGCTCGCTGACATAGGCAAAGACCGAGGTGCGGGTGCCGCCGGGGACGCGTCGGATCGGCAGGCCACGAATGGCCTCCCAGCGCTTGACCGTACGCTCGTCCTTGCCGAAGAAGGCAGCGATTTCCTTCCAGCTGTTCAGGCGCTGGCTCACCGTTTCGGGGCCAGTCTGGTCAGTCGTCTGCAAGCCCCGAACTCCGTCGTCCACAGCGGTCGCTCCACCTTCGATTTACGAGCGAAGGCGGCCGACGAGTCAACAGTGCGCCACTGCATTTGATGACGCGCGGGCGCGGGCTGCCGGGTGACGAAAGGGCCATTATCGGCTATCAACGATGAAAGCGGCCGCGTGGCACGAGTCGGCGGCGCCTGAACCTTTCCCCCGCCGGCGGCATTGTCCCTGCCGGATACCAGACACTCCCGGTCTATCCCCAGCGCCACCGGCAGCCGCCGGGTCGCGATATCGTTCAGCTTCGGAGGCAATAATGGCAGCGGTTCCATCCATCAAACTTCGCGACGGCAATTCCATCCCACAGCTGGGTCTGGGCGTCTGGCAGGTTGACCCCGCTACCACGGCCCGGGTGGTTTCCGACGCCATTGCCGTTGGCTACCGCTCCATCGATACCGCCGAGGGCTATCAGAACGAGGAAGGGGTCGGCGAGGCGATCAAGCGCGCCAGCGTGCCGCGCAACGAACTGTTCATCACCTCGAAGCTCCGCAATGGCGGGCATGCCCGCGACCTGGCGCTCAAGAGCTTCGATGCGACGATGAAAGCGCTTGGGCTCGAGCAGCTCGACCTGTTCCTGATCCACTGGCCGGTGCCGAGCCAGGGCAAATATGTCGAAGCCTGGAAAACCCTGGTGGAGCTCAAGACGGCGGGCCGCATCCGTTCGATCGGCGTATCCAACTTTAATCAGGATCACCTCGAGCGGATCATCGGCGAGACTGGCGAGACGCCCGTGGTCAACCAGATCGAGCTGCACCCCAGGTTCCAGCAGCGCGACAAGCGCGACTTCCACAAACAGCACAACATCATCATCGAGAGCTGGAGCCCGCTCGGCTCGGGCCGGATGCTCGATGACGCGACCGTCGGCGCGATCGCGAGAAAGCATGGCAAGTCGATCGCCCAGGTGATCATCCGCTGGCACCTGCAGGAGGGGCTGGTCGTCATTCCCAAGACCACGCATCGCGAACGCATGCTGGAGAATTTCGACGTATTCGGCTTCGAACTCGATGCCGACGACATGGCCAAGATTAGTGGGCTCGACAAGCGCGACGGACGGGTTGGAGCCAATCCGGCAACGGCGTCGTTCCTGTTCTGAGGGGTCTGCGCCCTTAGCAGGGGCGCGCCTTCGATAGAAAAGGCCCGGGAGCGATCCCGGCCCCTTTATTCGGCGGCAGCGGCCGAGCGGCGGCGGAACAGCAGGTCCTTGGCGGCCAGCACCGCGCCGGCAGTGATCAGCAGGCAGGCGATCAGGATCACGTTGCTGTAGGTAGCGTAGCCGGTGAGGATCAGGATCAACGTCGAGAGCAGCGGAGCCGAGTAGGAGGCGGCGCCGAGCACCTGGATGTCGCCGCGCTTCACTCCGATATCCCAGACATAGAAGGCGAGGCCGACCGGGCCGAGCCCAAGCCCGATCAGGGCTGCCCACTGCCAGGGGGCGTTGGGCCAGACCGTCTGTTCGAGCAGCAGGTGGCAGAGCGCTGCAAGGATGGCGGTGACGAGGCAGAAGCCGGCAATGGCATCGCTGCTGACAGCAGCGAAGCGGCGTGACAGCACCGAGTATGCGGCCCAGATGATGGCGGCGCAGAGCGCTGTGGCGTAGCCGGCGGTGTATTGCGCGTCAAAGCCTAGGCCCTCGCCGCGGGTCACGACCAGCACGGCGCCGGTGAGTGCCAAGGCGCAGCCGGCGATGTGCTGCCAGCGCAGCCGTTCGCCCGGCAGCAGGGCCGAGAACACCACGATCAGCAGCGGCCACAGGTAGTTGATCAGCCCCGCCTCGACCGGTGGCGCGTTCCTGAGCGCGAAGAAGTAGCAGAAGTGGTAGCCGAACAGGCCGCCGACGCCGAGCAGCCAGACCGGCAGTGGCTGGCGCATGGCCTTGATGGCGCCGGGCCGGATCAGCAATAGCGACAACCCGCCGATGGCGAAGGTCACCGCGGTGAGCTGGAAGGCCGGCACTGTGCCACTGGCAGCGGTGAGGAAGGCCAGCAACGACCACAGCAGCACTGCGGTAAAGCCGATGAAGGTGGCAGTGGAGCGGGAGAGGTGGCTGGTCATTCGACGCTTCTAGCGTGCGGCCGCAAGCTGGAAAAGGGCGGGGGTTGCAGCCGTCAATGCGGGTACCTAGTTTTGCGCCATGAGCTTGAGCATCGCCGACCTCGCCGAACTGCGCCAACGCCTGACCAGCGGCTTCGGGCCCATCGAAAGCGAAGTGCTGGCCGAGAAAGCGGCATCGCTCGGCTATCACGGGCGGCAGGTGGAGAAGGCGATGGCAGCGCTGACAGCGTTCGATGCGGCGCCGGGCTCGCCCGATGAGCGCTTGATCCTGATCAAAGCGGCGGCGCGCGATGTGTGGAAGTTCTTCGTGCAGCGCGAGGCGTGCGGCATGCGCGACCAGCGCGACGCGATCCGCCACTACGGCATCCCGCCGGAGGTGCTGGCGCGGCTGGGGGCAATCGAGAAATGACTGAAGCTTTGGATGTAACCCGATTGATCCGGCCGGCCGATTTCCTTAGAATTCCTGAGATCGATTACATGGCCAATCTGTGCAGGGCGTCGGGCACGGATCGGGTCAGCTGTTTCGAGCTGAATTGATTCGGCCGGGGGAAGCCGATGCTGGGCGATAAGGTTCGCAGATCCCTCAGGGGGATGGAGAGGCCATTCTCGGGGCTGCGAGCGGCTGCCGAGATGACGCCGCCGTTCCAGAAGCTTGCCGTCGATGTGATCTGGGCGGGTTTCCGCATCGACCCCGATGCGGTGCGGCCGTTTCTGCCCGACGGCCTGGTGCTGTCGCCTGCCAGTATTGGCGTGCTCGGGATTTATCAGGCGCCAACGGGCTACGGCATCGCGCCCTATATGCGCGGGCTGGTGGGAGTCTCGGTCGAGGGCGCGCGCGGCTCGGACATCGGCGAAGGCATGTTCGTGATGGGCAACATCATGGATGAGCCCGGCGCGGCAATGATGCGGAAATTCTATTCGGGCGCGACGGTCGAGGGCGAGGCGCGCACCTGGCGTGATGGCGAATTGCTGCATGGCGTCGCCTCGGTCGGCGGTGTCGACTGGCTCAGGGCGACGATCCGGCCGGGTGAATTGCGGCCAGCGCTGTCCGGCGTCGACAACTTCCTCGGACTGACCGATGCCGGGCTGGTCAAGCATGCCGACTCGACCGTGGCCGATCTGGCGGATGCGGAGATCGTGACGCTGGAGATCACCGATGCGGCGCCGGACTACATGCGGGCGCTGCGGCCGGTCGAGCATGTATTTGCGCTCGATGCGGTGCGGGTCAACTCGATCTGGAGTGAACCGCGGGTGGTGGGGCGCAGTGCCTCGGGTAATGCCGCCTCGGTGTTCCTGGGGTTGATCGAGGATACCGGCCGAGCTGCTGCCGTGGTGCGGCAGGATGGGACGCTGATCGAGGCCAATGCCAGCGGACGGGCGCTGCTCGGACCGGATGGTCCGCGGCCCGGGGAGCCGCTGCTGAGTGGCGTGCCGACCGAGAAACACGCGCTGTGTCACGCATTGAAGATGAGCTGCGCCCGCAAGGGGCCACGAGTCTCGGAACCGATTGCGCTGACGCGGCAGGGCGGCGGGCATCTGCTCGCCTATGTGATGCCGCTCGAGCACGGCGAGCATGGTGGTGATGCGGCTTTGGTGCTGCTGGCCGATCCGCGCGGGCCGGAGCGCCGTGACGCCGCGCAGATGCTGCAGCTGTTCGGGCTGACCGGTGCCGAAGCCAAGCTCGCGGCGCTGGTCGGGGTCGGGCATGCGCCGCGCGGGGCGGCCGCTGAGCTGAAGATCTCCGAGCACACGGCGCGCTCGACGCTGAAGACGGTCTACGACAAGCTCGGCATCAACAAGCAATCCGAGCTCGGCCACCTCGTGGCGCGGTTGCAATATCTCTAGAAGCAATGCTGCCAATAGGCATTTGAACCCCGCATTTGTGGGGTGCGGTTCTTGCCGGGTGCTGCGCATTGTCCCGCTCGGGAATGCATCTCGGGACTGACTGCCGTGCTCGACCTTCTGGAACGCCGCCCTCTACCCAAGGCCCCGCAACTTGCCGGGCTGACCGTGGGTGATGTGATCGCCATGCTGGAGACGTTCGACCCGTCGGCGCCGCTGCTGGTGCAGGGCGAGAGCGGTGGGTTCGAGGAAGTGCTGGGGTTCCGGACCACGGGCGTGGTGCTGAACGTCAACTCGGCTGAGGGGTTCGGGCCGCATGATTTGCCGGACGATGGCGCCCGGGCGGATCTGGTCGCCGTGGTGGTGAGGTCGGCTGAGCGCTGACTCTCGGTCCGGTGCAGCTCATCAACCTGCACCGGCGTCATTCCCGCGAAGACAGGAACCTAGTGGGATGCTGCAGCACCCGCTGACCCTACAACGCCAGCTTGAAACCCTCGTGGCTCTTCTTGAAGCCCAGCCGCTCGTAGAAGCGGTGGGCGTCGAGCCGTTTCTTGTTGGAGGTGAGCTGGACGAGGCCACAGCCGCGGTTGCGCGCTTCATCGATGGCCCAGCCGATCATCTCGCCGCCGAAACCCTGGTTGCGATGCTGGGGGGCGATGTGCACCGCCTCGATCAGGCAACGCCATTCGCCGAGCCGATTGATGCCGGGGATGAAGCTGAGCTGCTGGGTGCCGACGGGCTGGCCGTCCAACTCGGCGATGATCAGCCGCTGGTTGGGGTCGGCGGCGATGGCCTCGAAAGCGGCAAGGTAGCGCGGATGCTGGGGCTCGTCGGGCCGGTCATCGGTGGCGACGACGCTGTCATCGACGATCAGGCGGACGATGAAGCCGAGATCGTCAGGGGTTGCGTCGCGGTAAGTCAGCCGGCTCATTGGGTTCGTCCTCGAAACCATCGATATGCAGATCAGCCGTACTGGCGATGATCGAGTCGAGGAAGCCGGGGAAGCGGTGGTCGAGATCGTCGCGCCGCAGGGTGACGCGGCGGCGGGTGCCTTCGGGGGTAACATTCACCACGCCGGCCTCACGCAGCTTGCTTACGTGGTAGGTAATCGACGTCTTGCTGGCGAGGTCGGTAAATTGCCCGCAGGTCATGCCGAGGCCGCCGCAGCGCGACAGTTCGCCGATGATCGCCAGCCGTGTGGTGTCGCCCAGGGCGGTCAGCACGTTGGGCAAGGTGATCTGGTCGGCGTCTGGATGGGGCAGGGGAGGCTGCGTGTTCATGCCTCTCACCTATGCCATTTCCGCTCAAAGTTCAATGAACGTTGAACTAGCACTTGACGCAGGCGGAGCAGAGGTTCATTTGTTCAACGATCATTGAACTAAGGAATCTCCCCATGGACACGCGGCTCATCTGGCTCGCGCTCGGCACTTTTGCCGTCGGCGTCGAGGGCTTCGTCATCGCCACGCTTCTGCCGGCCATTGCGGCCGATAGCGGCGTGACGATCACCCAGGCCGGCTACCTGGTCTTTGCCTATGCCATTGCCTACGCGGTGGGTGCGCCGGTGCTCTCGGCGCTGACCGGACGCTTCGATCGGCGGCCGCTGCTGGCGGTGGTAGCGCTGGTGTTCGCGGCCGGCGCGCTGCTGGCGGCGCTGTCGCAGGGCTATGTCGTGCTGCTGGTGGCGCGGCTGATCATTGCCGCCTCGGCAGGGCTCTACGCCGCAACGGCGCAGGCCGCTGCAGTGACGCTGGCGCCGGCCGAGCGGCGGGCGCGGGCGGTGGCGACGGTGGTGGCCGGCACCACCATGGCGGTGGCGCTCGGTGCGCCGATCGGGGCGTTCCTCTCGGGCTTTGCCGGCTGGCGCGGCACCTATTTCGCCATCGCCGGCGTGGGTGTGCTGACGGCGGCGGCGATCTTCCTGATGTTGCCGCGGGGTATCCAGGGCGACCGGCGTGGGCTGGGAGAACGGCTGGGCGTGCTCAGCGTCCCCGGCCTCGTACCGGCGCTGCTGACGATCCTGCTCTACATGACCGGCCCGTTCGCGGCGTTCATCTACCTCGGTCCCGTGACGACCAGGCTGATGGGGCTCGATGCCGGGCTGCTGCCCTTCGTCATGCTGGCCTATGGGCTGGGCGCCGCACTCGGCAACCCGCTGGGCGGGCAGCTGTCGGATCGCATCGGGGCACAGGCGACGGTGACCATCGCAGCAGTGCTCAACATCGTCTTCCTGCTGCTGCTCGGCGCCATTCCGCTGCTGCCGCAGGCGGTGGTCCTGCCGGCCTACTTCGCCTTCATGGTGGCCTGGGGCGTCGCCGGATGGATGTTCGTGCCGGGGCAGGTGAGCCGTGTGGTGGCGTTGTCGCCGAGTTCAGCACCGCTGGCCCTGTCGCTCAATGCTTCGTTCCTCTACCTGGGCACCGCACTGGGTGCGCTGGTTGGCGGCCTGGTGCTGGAGCACCTGCCGATCGGCGAACTTGGGCTGGTCGCCGCGATCTTCCCGGCACTGGCGCTCGGCGTGCTCATAGTCAGCCGTCCACGCGCTGTGGCAATGCCGCGGCTCGGGTGAAGCCCAGGCCTCCGCCAGGTCAGGGCTTGGCTGAAAGGCTTAGCTCCCGGCGGCTTGACCGCCGTCGGGGGCTCTCCTAACCATCGTCGGGCGAGGGGTTTCCGACGATGGACGTGCGACTGCTGTGGTTGGCGCTGGGGGCATTTGCCGGCAGCGTCGAGAGTTCGCTCATCGTCAGCGTGCTGCCCGCCATTGCCGAGGAAACCGGCGTCAGCCTGGCGCAGGCCGGCTACCTGATCTTCGGTTATTCCATCGCCTACGGCATCGGCACGCCGGTGCTTTCCACGGTGTTCGGGCATCTCGACCGACGGTCGGTGGTGGCGGGAGCTGAACTGCTGTTCGGGTTGATGTGCCTGCTGCTCGGGGTGCTGCCGGGCTTCCTCCTGCTGGTGCTGGCGCGAACCTTCATGGCGCTGGGTGCCGGGCTCTTCACCTCGACTGCGCAATCGACCGCCGTGGCGCTGGCTGCGCCGGGCAAGCGTGGCTCGGCGATCTCGACGGTGGTGATGGGCGGCTCGATCGCCGTGGCACTCGGCGTGCCCGCCGCGGCGCTGGTGGCGGAATTTCTCGGCTGGCGCGTTGCCTATCTGGGGCTCGGGGTTCTCGCGATCATCGCTTCGGCCACGATGTGGCTGAAGCTGCCAGGCGACATTCACGGCGACCGTCGAACGATCCGCGAGCGGCTGAGCGTCCTGAAGGTGCCGGGCATGCCTCTGACGCTCCTGACCTCGGGCGTCATGGTCATGGCGAGCTTCACCTTCTTCAACTATCTCGCACCGGTGACCACCGACCTGCTCGGTCTCGACCGCGTGTTGCTGCCGCTGGTGATGTTTGCTTTCGGCATTGGCGCGGTGTTCGGCAACCTGTTCGGCGGCCGTTTGGCAGACCGGATCGGCGGCAGGCAGACGATGCTGGTGATCGGCGGGTTGATGGTGGTGCTGCTGGCGGCGGTGCCGCTGCTGGCGATGCTGCCGCGTCCGCTGGTGCTGCCGGCTTTCCTTGTTCACATGCTGCTTTACGGCGTGGTGTCGTGGGGGTTCTTCCCACCGCAACTGCACCGGCTGGCCGCACTCGCGCCGGCTGCGGTACCGCTCTCGGCGTCGCTCAACCTCACCTCGATGAATATCGGCGGAGCCGTGTCGGCGCTGCTGGGCGGGCTGGTGCTCGAGAACCTCGGCATTGCCTGGCTGGGCCCGATAGGTGCGGTCGCCGCGGTTGCAGCGCTGGTAACCGCCTACCTGGCGCCGGACCACCGCTAGGGGACGCAGATCCCCGTGGCCTGCGCCCAGTGGTCAGCCACTAAACGCGCTTGCCCTTCGGGCTGAGCACCCAGGCGACGATCAATACGATGACGGCGAGCGCCGCCGGCAATATGGCGAGCAACTGGTTGCCGGCAGCCAGCACGGCGGCGCCGGCCCACATGATCGAACTCAAGGCCTCCGAAATCGTCGCGGTGCGCGAGGCGACCTGGCGGCGGCGAAACATGGCGCGCCGCATCGGCACACGGAACCACAGTTGGATCGCGGTAGCGGAGCCAGTCGAGATGGCGACGAAAGCCGCGGTGATTGCGGCGAGCTCCCACGAAGCGATGCCGACCAACAGCAGGACGGGGGCAAACACCACAGCTATCGAGCAGAGCACGGCTTCGATCTTGGCGATCAGCACGGCGCGCGGATGGATCGGTGCGGTGACGACCAGATCGTGCGCGTCTTCACCGGAGATGGCGAGCCACGAGAGGCCGCCGGCGAGCTGGCCCGCCGCCATGACGATCACCGGGATGACGACGACATAGGTACCGGTACTCTGGCCGTAGGAGACCCAGAGGAACAGAGCCGGCGGGAACAGATAGAGGATCTGCATCAGCGTCTGGCTGAGCAGCCAGGGATCGCGGAGCAGCAGGCGCCATTCCTTCAGCCTGAGGGCATGGCGCTGCGAGGCCTGGCGGAACGGCCGGGTCGAGGCAGTCTGCTGTACGCGCGTGGCGGAGACACCAGCCGCGGCAATGGCATGCTGGGCGAAGCCGCCTGAGGTCGCCCGGATCACTAGGGCGAGGGCGCCGAGGCCGAGCGCCAGCACCAGCAGCATGGCACCCACATCGCCCATCGCGGCACGGGCGGGCAGCCAGAGCGGGTTCGAAAGGTCAGGCGCCCCGGCGATGAACTCCGGCGATTGCAGCACCGAGAAGCGGTTCATGTTGCCGAAGCTGAGGATGGCGACAGCCTGGATGCCGATGACGAAACCGGCGCCGACGATGCCGGCAATGATCTGGGCGATGAGACGGGTGCGAGCCGGGCCAATGGTACGGAACAGCCCGACCGTGACCAGCACGGAAATCGCCGCAGCGAGCGCGCCGAGGCCGGCGAGCACGCCATAGGAAGCGAGCCATTTCGGCCCTTCATAGGCCACCAGCACATTGATGATCGGGCTCGCAAGCAGGCAGGCGAGCAGCACCGTGGCGAAGGCGGTGGCGCCGGTGCGGACGGCAAAGACGCTGGCCGAGGAGGCGGGAGAACTGAGGATCAGGTCGAGATCGGCGCGCGAGTAATAGGCGCGGGTGACCGATTCCAGCGCCTGGCTCAGCATGACCGTCCAGAACAGGAAGCCGGTGCCGGTGACCATGACGAGCGTTGCCTTGTCGGCCGTGATGCCCTCGCTCACCCAGGGGGCCAGCAGCGCGTTGGCGAGCAGGTGCAGTCCCAGGTAGAACAGCCCGAGCACCAGGACCAGCACGATGCTGCGGACCTTGCGGCCGCCGGTGGTCATGGCAAGCCAATCGCGCCAGGCGAGACGGAGCTCGTGGGCGGCAAACCACGGGAGCGTCGCGGGCGCGCTCATCAGGCGACCGCCGCCAGGTCGGCTTCCTTCTGCGCGACCAGATCGAGGAAGATTTCCTCGAGCGTCGTCTCGCGGCCGATGCGGGCCCGCAACTCGGCCAGCGTGCCCTCAGCGACGAGACGACCATGATTGATGACGCCGATCCGCTCGGCCATCCGTTCCGCCACCTCGAGGATGTGGGTGGTCATGATGACCGTGACGCCGGATGCCACCTTCTGTTTCAGCACGTCCTTGACCTGCCGGGCGGAGCCGGCGTCGAGACCGGTGAGCGGCTCGTCGAGGATGATCAGGCGTGGGTTGTGCACCAGCGCACCGGCCAGTGCCACCTTCTGCAGCATGCCTTTGCTGAACCCGCCGCAGCGCTCATTGGCGTGGGGCCTGAGCCCGAGCCAGTCGATCAGTTCGTTGGAGTGGCGCTCGGCCTCGCGCGCCTCGATACGCCAGAGGCCGGCGACGAACTCGAGATATTCGAGCGGGGTCAGCCGGTCGTAGACCATCGGTTCGTCGGAGACCCAGGCGACAATGGATTTGGCGGCGATGGGGTCCTTGGCGGTGTCGATGCCGTAGACCGAGATGGCGCCGGCATCGGGTTTCAGCAGCCCCGCCACCATGCGCAGGATCGTGGTTTTGCCGGCACCGTTCGGGCCGAGCAGGGCGTAGAACTCGCCCGCTTTCACCTTGAGCTCGAGGTCGATGACCACCGGGCGGTCGAAGCTCTTCCTGAGCCCGGAAATTGCGAGGGCGAGATCGGGGGACGGCATGCGAGGCTCCGCTGTACGTGGGGCGGAGACTATCCGTCAGCCGTTGAGAGGCGCTGAAGGAGGCCGGTAAACAAAGAGCTGACGTGATCCTCCCGCCACGCCAGCGAACTCGAAAAGTTCGCGGCTTTTCTATTGCAGCCCCACAGCATCGACGATGCCGCCGATGCAGCCGCCATCGGTCGGTCGTGCAGCGCGGATCAGCTTGCCCAGGTCAGGTGCATCGCCTGGCGCGCCCCACAGACCAATGGTGATCTCGCTGATGATGCGGCGCTTGCCGTCGTCATCGCAGGCGATGCGGACGCGCTGGCCGGCGCCGGTGCCGAAGGAGTCGTCGAATGCCTCGCGGATCTGATCGCGAGTCAGGGTCTTGCCGATATTGTCGGCAAACAGGTCGCGTACCTTCGAGGCATTGAGCGCTGCCAGCAACTGGGTGGCGGTGGTGTAGTAGCGCGTCGCAGCGGCTCCGAAGCAGGTGCCGTGCTTGACCCACTCGTGGCGCTCCAGTTGTGAGCGTGTGCCGGGCATCACCTCGTCGAGCTCCCTCTGCAAATCGATCGGCAGGTCGACCGGGGGCAAGGCGGACCAGCGGCCGTCGCGATCGAGCTCCACGAGCCTGCTCGAAACCTTGCAATACTCGCCGGTTGGCCACAGGCCATGCAGTGAGAAGTGGCTGGCATCGAACCTGCTGCGGCTTTGCTGGCGACATTCCGGCTTGCCCGCGGCGCCCTCGCAGAAGGCCGGCTGCCAGCTCGCAGCCAGAATCAAGAACTGCTCAGAAGCCCCTGAGGGCGCTACGGGCTCCGGTTTTGGTACTGGCCGCGTCGGGGCAGGGGCAGTTGGGGCGACCGGCGGGGTATCCGCCGGTCGCAACCAGAGATAGAGCGCCCCGCCGATGAGGAAGGCCAATAGCAGGGCGGACAGCAGCCTCGGGTTCATCCGGTCAGCGCTGCGTCACGTAGCCGTCGGGGACGCCGCGGGTGGCGAGGACGAACTGCCAGACCTGCAGCACCTTGGCGCGGAAGCCACCGGCACAGCACAGCAGGTAGTATTTCCACAGCCGATAGAACCGCTCTTCCTCCGGGTTGCGATCCTTCTTCCAGTTGCGGTCGAAGTTCTCGTACCAGGCGACCAGGGTCTTGTCGTAGTGCGGACCGATATTGTGGACGTCGATAACGCTGAACAGCCCATCGATGGCCTTGCCGATCTGGGCGATCGACGGGATGACGCCGCCTGGGAAGATGTACTTTTCCAGCCAGGCCTCGATGGTTTCAGTCGACCACTGGCTGCCGATGGTGTGCATCATGAACAGCCCGTCGTCCTTGATGACGCTACGCGCCTTCTCGAAATAGGTGCGGTAGTTCTTGTGCCCGACATGCTCGAACATGCCCATCGAGACGACATGGTCGGTCTTGCCTTCGAACTGACGATAATCCTGAACCCGGAATTCTACGGGCAGGTCTTTGTAGCGTTCGCGGCCATAGGCGGCCTGGTCGGGCGAGACGGTGACGCCGACGCAATTGGCGCCGTACTTCTCCGCGGCAAACCCCATGAAGGCGCCCCAGCCGCAGCCGATGTCCCATACGGTCTGACCCGGCTGCACGCCGATTTTGCGGCAGACCATGTCGAGCTTGGCCTCCTGCGCGTCGTCGAGGTTGGTGACCCCTGCCGGCCAGTAGCCGCACGAGCCGGTCATGCGCTTGTCGAGCGAGGCCCGGTAGGCTTCCGTCTCGTTGTAGTGCATGGCCGCGACGCGCTGCGAGCGGGTGATGTTCTGCATGTTCATGATGCGGGCCTGCACCACCTGCCAGACGAGGTTGGTGGTAACCCGCACGCCCTGGGGGACGCGTGAGCGCAGCACGCGGTTGAAGAACTCCGCCATGTCGGCGACGTCCCAGATGCCATCCATATAGGCTTCGCCGAGGCCGAGGGTGCCTTGGCCGTACAATCGTCTCCAGAATTCATCGGAATGGATCTGAGGGTCCCACGGGTTGGGACCGTTCAGCGTGATATCTGCCTCCTTGAGGAGGACTTCCATTTGTGGGGTGGCTCCCATCGAATCCCTGCTCGTTCAAATCGACAAAACGCGGGAAGCCAATGCCCCTCGGAGAGGCAAGTCAAGGGCGGCAGACCGGCTGCCGCCCTTGCTGGATCAGAGGGTAATCCGGTACTCGCCGAAGCCGTTTTCGCTGGTCTTGCCGGTGGCCTCGATCTTCACTGCGGTGACGTCGGCAAGGTGTTCCGCGGCCTTCGGGCCGGTCTCGAACAGCACCGTGCCGCCGATCGGAGCGAGCGACCAGTTGCTGTCGGCCTTGGGCTCGATGGTCTTCTGCTCGATGATGTAGCGCACGATGATATCGCGGTTGGTATCGGGACCCTTGAAGATGATCTTGTCGGGCCCGATGCCGGGGAAGGTACCGCCGCCACCGGCGCGGTAGTTGTTGGTGGCAACGACGAACTTCTGGGCCGGGTCGATCGGCTTGCCGTCGAATTGCAGATCGACGATGCGGCTCTCGGTATTGCCGATATCCTCGCCCTTGGGGCCGTATTTCGACGGCTTAGTGACATCGATCTTGTAGGTGACGCCGTCGATGACGTCGAAGTTGTAGGCGGGGAAGTCGAGGTTGATCAGCGGCTGGTCGGCGCCGCCCGCCGTCACCTGGTTGAAGATGCCGGCCGAACGATCGAGCCAGTTCTGCACGTCCTGGCCGGTGATCACCACGGCCTGGATGGTGTTGGGATAGAGGTAGAGATCGGCGACGTTCTTGATCGCCACCGGACCCACCGGCACGTCGGTGTAGTAGTCCGGGCCGCCACGGCCACCGGCCTTGAACGGGGCGGCGGCGGAGAGCAGGGGCAGGGCCTCGTACTCGGTGCCCTTCAGCATCTGCGTGAGATACCATTTCTGGGCGATGTTGACGATCTGAACGCTCGGATCGTCGGCGACCAGCGCGAAGTAGGAGTGCAGCGGCGCGGCAGTCTCGCCGACCGGGCGGCGGATATAGGCAAGCGTCTCGTCGTGGTCGTCCTGCGCCGAGGCGAGGATACCGGCCACACTCTCGACCAGCGGCTTCACCTTGCCGTCGATGCGCTCGAAGATCGGGCGAGCCTCGGCAGTGTGGGAGACGACGGACCACTTGCCGTCATCGGCCTTTTCCAGCAGCAGGTCGATCAGCCCCATATGCGAGCCCCAGAAGCCGGCCATCACGGCGGGCTTGCCGGCAAGCGTGCCGGCAGTGAGGTCGGCGCCTTCGAGGCCCTCGAAATCCTTGGAGTTCGGGAACACCAGGTGCTGGTGACCGGTGACGATGACGTCGAGGCCTTCGACGGCCGCAAGCTGCAGCGCGGCGTTCTCTGCCTTGGGCAGGCCGGTGTCGGCGGCGATGCCGGTGTGGGCGAGCGCGATGACCAGGTCGGCGCCTTCCGCCCGCATTTTCGGAATGTAGGCCTTGGCGGTCTCGACGATATCGCGGGTATCGACCTTGCCGGCGAGGTGGGTGTTGTCCCAGGTCATGATCTGCGGCGGCAGGAAGCCGATGAAGCCGAGCTTGATGGTCTGCTTGGCGCCGGCGCCGTCAACGAGTTCTTTCTCGACGATCTTGTAGGGCGCTACATAGGTGGTGTCGGCCAGGGGATCGGCGCCGAGCGCGCCCTTGGCGAGGTTGGCCGAGACGATCGGGAAGTTGGCGGCGGCGATGGCGGCGTCGAGGAACTCGAGGCCGTAGTTGAACTCGTGGTTGCCGAGCGTACCGACTTCGTAGCCTAGCGTATTCATGGCGGCGATGATCGGATGCGGCTCGTTGGTCAGGCCCTTCTCATAGGCAATGTAGTCGCCCATCGGGTTGCCCTGGATGACATCGCCATTGTCGATGAGCACGGAGTTGCCAGCTTCGGCGCGGATCGAGTCGATGATCGCCGCGGTGCGGGCGAGGCCGAGCGTGTCGTTGGGCGCATCGGCATAATAATCGTAGGGGAACACCGCGACATGCAGGTCAGTGGTTTCCATCAGGCGCAGGTGAGCCTGGCCGGCGGCGGCCTGCACGGCAAAGGGGTGCAGCACCACGGCGGCGCCGAGCGTGGCCGAGCCGGCGAGGAAGGCGCGGCGTGAAATGGAGTAATTGTAGTTCATTGACGTCTCCCACAACATTTGAAAAGCGAGGCCACGCGGAACATCGGCTCTCCTGGCCGGTTATTCTGCATGGCAATCTGGGCCTCAGATGCCGCCGCGACGTGACGTTGCAATGACGACGGCAAATGTGACAGTGGCCTTTCTGGACCATTTGGTCAAATTTGCCGTCACAAGACGATTGGCAGTATTGTTGTTGGGCTGGTCCCATGGAGATTCCGGATGAAGTGGCAAGGGCGTGAGCGCAGTTCGAACATCGAGGACCGGCGCGGCCAGGGTGGTGGCGGCATGGGCGGCAATATGGGCGGCCTGGGTGGCGGGCGCATGCCGATCCCGATGGGGCGCGCCGGCGGCGGTGGCCTCGGGCTCCTCGGTATCATCGTCGTCCTGGGCATCATCTGGTTCGCCACCGGGCAGAACCCGATCGACATCCTGACCGGTGGTGGTGGCGGTGCGACGACCTCGCAGAGCCAGCAGTGGGCACCGCCCGCGTCCGGCGCTGGTGAGGACGAGCTCGCCAATTTCGTCGGCGTCGTGGTCAAGGACACCGAGAACCTGTGGAGCGAGGTGTTCCAGCAGAACAACCTGACCTATCAGCCACCCAAGGTGGTGCTGTTCTCCGGTGCCACGCAATCGGCCTGTGGCACGGCGCAGTCGGCCTCGGGGCCGTTCTACTGCCCCAACGACAAGAAGGTCTATATCGACCTCAGCTTCTACGATCAGCTGCGCCGACAGTTCGGCGCGCCGGGCGATTTCGCCCAGGCCTATGTGATCGCGCATGAAATCGGCCATGCTGTGCAGGACCAGACCGGCGTGCTGCCGGAGTTCAACCGGGCCCGCGCCACGATGAGCCAGGAGCAGCAGAACGCCTACTCGGTGCGGGTCGAATTGCAGGCCGACTGCTATGCCGGCGTCTGGGCGAACTACGTCAACCGCGAGAACCTGCTCGAGCAGGGGGATACCGAGGAGGCGATCACCGCCGCCAATGCCATCGGCGACGACACGCTGACGCGCGGGCAGGTGGCAGAGCGCAACTTCACCCACGGTACTTCGGCACAGCGCATGGCCTGGCTCAAGAAGGGCATGCAGACCGGCGACGTGAGCCAGTGCGATACCTTCAAGGGCGCAATCTGAGGAGCGCTTGATCGATGGGTTTGATCCCCGCAGGTGCAATGCCGCATGTGAAGCGGTTCGGCTGGTCGGGCGTCCTGGCGCTCGGCATCGTGATAGTCATGCTGGCGGGGATCAATCCGATCACGCTGATCAGCGGCAAGGTTTCGCCGCCTCCGCCGCCCACCTCGATTACCGGGGTGCCGGCGAGTTCGGCAGGCGTCGCCGAGATCTCCGCCTATCCGCCGATCGTCGGCAGTGAGGCGGAGCTGATGTGGCGGCGCTTCTTCTGGCAGACGGCGATCCGCTACCCGCGGGTGACGTTGAGCGTGGTCGAGAGCTCGAGCGGCTTCGGCTGCGGCATGGCGGGCAAGGACCTGACGGTAATCTACTGCCCCGACAACCGGGTGGTCTATGTGGACAGCAGTGCCTACGAGCGGCTGCGCTCGAGGTTCCCGCTTGGGGCCGACTATGCCGTGGCGTACCTGGTGGCCGAAGCCTACGGGCATCACGTGCAATGGGCGCTCGGGGTGTTCACGGACCTGGTGGCGCTGCAATCGCTGAAGGATGCCGATCGGATTGCCGCACTGGAGCGGCAGATCGATCAGCAGGCAGCGTGCTACGCCGGCATGTGGACGATCACCGCCGGGATCGATGAACTCGACGGGAACTCCGCGGTGATGGCAGCAGTCGACGCGGTCGAAACCAACCGCGGCAATGCCATCATCAGCCTGCCGCTCGGCAGGGTGGTGCCCGAGGTGCTGACGACTGCAAGCGCTGCGGCGCGGGCCGCCTGGTACGACAAGGGCTACGCCATCCCGGCGCCGGGCAGTTGCAAGCTGGACAAGATTGCGGCCGAAGGGCTGGTGTGACGTGGGCCGGCTCGATGGATTGCGCCTCGAGCGCTTCTTCGACGACGGCACCTATCCCAACAGTGCACTTCCCCTGCTGTTCTACGAGGCGGCGCTGCCGCGCCATGCTGCCGGCCCTGAGGCCATGGAAGCCCTGTTCGCGGCCAATGGCTGGCCACCGGCCTGGCGCGCTTCGGTGTTCACCTACCACCACTATCACTCGACGGCGCACGAGACGCTGGGCGTGGTGCAGGGCTCGGCACGGCTCATGCTCGGCGGACCGGAGGGCCACGAGTTCGACGTCGAGCCGGGCGACGTAATCGTCATTCCGGCAGGGGTGGCGCATCGCCGGCTCGATTCGAGCGGCGACTTCCTGGTGGTCGGCTGCTACCCGCCCGGGCAGAGCTGGGACCTGCTGCGCGGCGAAGCGGGCGATCGCCCTGCCGCCGACCGCAATATCGAGCGGGTGCCGTTACCGCGCACCGACCCGGTGGGCGGGGCCAGCGGCCCGCTGACAGTGCACTGGCGGGTGGGAACTCGTTAATCGGGGCTGGAATAGGGTAGGCGCCGACACGCCCGGGGCCTATTCGATGTCGCTCGATCTCACCACGCTCTATCTGGTCTCCGCCATGGTGACCGGCATGTCGGGCTTGTTGTTCCTGCTCGACATGCGTGGCCGGCCGGATCCGGCGCTGCGCTGGTGGGGGCTGGCGTTCCTCTTCGCCATCACCCCGGCGGTGATCTACGCGCTGGCCGGGCAGGCGCCCGAGTTCGTGGTGCTCAACCCGATCGGCAACGGCCTCGTGGTCGCCGGCAGTTCGCTGCTCTGGGTGGGGGCGCGCGCCTTCAGTCACAAGCGGACCCCGCTCGTGGCCTGGGTCGGGCCGGCAGTGCTGGCGGCCGCCTTGCCGTTCGTGTTCGAACAGCCACTGGTGACCTGGAGCGGCTTCCCGCTGCTTGCCGGCGGGGTGGTAGTCTTCAATACGCTGGCGGCGTTCGAATGCTGGCGGCCGGTCGGGCCGCGGATGCGCAACCACGTGGTGCTCGCCGTCGCCTGGGCCGGCGGTTCGGTGTTCTACCTGTTTCGCCTCATCGCCTTCATGGCGTTTGGCCCCGACGATCCGCGCTTTGCGATAGCCTTCGGCTCGGAAGCGGCGACGATCTGCGTGCTGCTGCTGATCGTCATCTCCAGCTTCTCGATGGTGGCGCTGGGCAAGGAAGTGTCAGAGGCGGCGCTGAAGGTAGCAGCGACGCGCGATGGTCTCACCGGCGCGCTGAACCGGTCGGAGTTCACCCGACTGGCCGAGCGGGAGATCCGCGGTGCTGCCGAGCGGGGCGAGGGCTATGCGCTGCTGCTGCTCGACCTCGATCACTTCAAACGGATCAACGACACGCATGGCCACGCCATCGGCGATGAGGTGCTGGCGAGCGTCGCCACAGCGGTGAGCCGGTGCTTCGGGCCACGCGACCTGTTCTGCCGCTATGGTGGCGAAGAATTCGCTGCCCTGCTGCCTGGCGCAAACCCGGCCGTCGCCGGTATCGTCGCGGAGCGGGTGCTGCGCGCGGTGCGCGGCGTCACGGTCTGGACTCCGGCCGGCCCGTTGCGGCCAACCACCAGCATCGGTATTGCCGCGGCCAGCCTCGAATCGATCGATCTGGGGGCGCTGATGCGCTGCGCGGACATCGCACTTTATCGCGCCAAGCGCGGTGGCCGAGACCGCGCCGAGGGAGGCAGCGAGGTACCCGAGGCGCTGCCAGAAACCCTGCTAAACGCGTGAATTGTCGATCGGTTCCCCGTTCCCGTTGGGTTCCCATCGGCCCTCAAAATGACCAGCAAATGATCGCCACGAAGCCGCGATCCAGCCGGTTTGCGAGCACAATCAGGCTTAGTCTTTGACCTCGCCGACAGCGTTGAGGCTGTGGGCCGGACCTGGGCCACCGGGTGCCGATTTGAACCTCACATGGAAGGACAGAACTCCATGAAGAAGCTCCTGATCACCATCGCAGCCATTGGCCTTTCCTCGGCGGCTTTCGCCCAGGCGGCGGCAGTCACCTTCACGTCGGTCGATGCCGACACCAGTGGCGGTGTGAGCCTGGCCGAGGCGCAGGTTGCCTGGCCTGATCTGACCCAGGAGGCGTTCGATGCCGCCGATACGAGCAAGGACGGTTCGCTCGACCAGGCCGAGTTCGATGCCTATGTAGCGACGCTTCCGGCTCCGGCCGCGCAGTAATTCGGCCAGCCATGGCTGAGAGGGGTCGCCCGGCCACCGGCGGCCCCTTTTTCTATTGGTTGGAACGGAGCCGGCGTTCGTAGTCCTGGGCTGCCCCGAACACGCGGCGTACTCGTACTTCGGTGTCCCGGACCTGAAAGGCGATGATCACACCCTCAAAGGGTATGCTGCGCAACCCAGGTCGGATGTGACCAAGATCTCTACCCACTATTGGGAAATCCGCCAGTTCGTCGAACCTATGCTCGATACGGTCCACATAGGCCAGCGCGGTGTTCGGCATTCCAGATGCTTCGATAATGTACTCGAAAAGCCGCTTCAGGTCGGCGCGAGCGGCTACACCGACGCGAACCCTACGCCTTGGCACGGCGACGGGCTACGTCGTGGATATGCTGCCTGATCTCGGCGAAAGCCTCGGCCGCATCGATATCGGGCCCATCATCGGCATCGGCTTCGTCGATCAGCCGGCGCAACACGTCGTCAGCGATGTCGGGCGGGTCCGACAGGGTTAGGGCAACGAGCCCAGCGCGCAGGACCTCCTCCGCCGAACGATAGTCACCCCCCTCGATCCGCTTGCGGATCAGGTTAGCCTCTTCATCGGAAACGTCGATCGTGAACCGGGTGCTCATCCTCAAAACATAGGATCGTTCGAGGCCGCGCGCCAGCCTCTCCGGCTTACTCCCCAGCCTTCACCTGTTCGGGCTCGAGCGCCAAGCCCTTCTGTGTCCGCACCAGGTTGAGGAACCGGGTGAACAGGTAGTGGCTGTCATGCGGGCCGGGGCTGGCTTCGGGGTGATACTGCACCGAAAAGATCGGCTTGCCCTCGACTTCGAGGCCGGCGTTGGAGCCATCGAACAGCGAAACGTGAGTCTGCTTGACGTTGTCGGGGAGGCTCTCTGTGTCCACGGCAAAGCCATGGTTCATCGAGGTGATCTCGACCTTGCCGGTGGTCAGGTCCTTCACCGGATGGTTCGCCCCGTGATGGCCCTGATGCATCTTCTGGGTCTTGCCGCCGACGGCGAGGCCGAGCAACTGGTGACCGAGGCAGATGCCGAACATCGGCTTGCCGGTTTCCATCAGTGTCCTGATCGTCGGCACGGCATACTTGCCGGTCGCCGCCGGATCGCCCGGGCCGTTGGAGAGAAAGATCGCGTCGGGATTGTGCGACAGCACATCCTTGGCGGTGGCAGTGGCCGGAACGACGGTTACCCGTGCGCCCTGGTCGGCCAGCTGGCGCAGGATGTTGCGCTTGGCGCCGTAGTCGATGGCGACGACGTGGAACTCGGGATTGTCCAGCCGGCCATAGCCCTCGGTCCGGGTCCAGGAGGTCTGGTCCCAGTGGTAGGTCTGCGCGGTGGTAACTTCGCGGGCAAGATCGAGCCCTTCGAGGCCGGGGAAGTTCTTCAGCTCGGCTTGCATCGAGGGCTCGTGGAAGTACCCGTCGGGCGCGTGGGCGATGACGCCGTTCGGCATGCCGTTCTCGCGGATGCGGGCGGTCAGTGCCCGGGTGTCGACACCAGCGATACCGATGATGTTGCGCTTCTTCAGCCAGGCATCGAGCTTTTCGACCGCCCGGTAGTTCGATGGGTTGGTGATGTCGGCGCGCAGCACGCAGCCCCGGATGCCCGAGAGCGCGGCCATGTTGACCGTCTCGATATCTTCGTCGTTGGTGCCGACATTGCCGATATGCGGGAAGGTGAAGGTGATGATCTGGCCGGCATAGGAGGGATCGGTGAGGATCTCCTGGTAGCCGGTCATCGCCGTATTGAAGCAGACCTCGCCGGCGGCATGGCCGATGGCGCCGATGCCGTGACCTTCAAGGCGGGTGCCGTCCTCGAGCAGCAGGAGGGCGGTCGCAGGTTTTTGCTGCCAGCCGGTCATGGCGGGGCTCCAAGGGTTCGGGTCGGTGTCGGTTGAGGCCTCTCCTTAGAAGGGGCCCGGCCCAAGCGCAAGTGGCGCACGGGGATTATTGCGCTATATGGGGTGCGGCAAAACAGGGACAAGTCGCAATGAGCGCAATCGAGCGCGAGATCGGTGGAGTGTTCGTGCCGGTGAGCGACATCGAGCGGGCGCGGGACTGGTACCGCAGCTTTCTCGGGATGGCGCCGGGCGGCGAGATCTTCTTCGGGCACATCCACGTGCTGCCGATGGCCGAAGGCAGCGGGCTGGTGCTCGACAGCAAGGGCTTTGCCGGTCCACACGACAGGAAGCCGGCCTTCCATTTCAATACGTCCGACGTGCACGCGGCCCGTGAGCAGGCGGTGGCCGCCGGCGCCAGTGACGTGGGACCGGTAACCGACGGGGTGTTCTTCACCTTCAAGGATCCGGACGGAAATCTGTTGATGGTGGCCGACGTGCCGCCTGCACCAAGGAGTTAGAGCAATGCGTGAAGCGATCAGCGAAGGCTACAAGACGGCGCTGAAGGCCGGCGACAAGCGGCGCACCGCGACGCTGCGGGCCGTGAACGCCGCGATCAAGGACAAGGACATAGACGCGCGCGGGCAGGGCAAGGGTCCGCTCAGCGACGAAGACGTGCTGGGGCTGCTGCAGAAGATGGTCAAGCAGCGCGAGGAATCGCTGGGCATCTACGAGAAGGCCGGTCGCGAGGATCTGGCTGTGGTCGAGCGCGAGGAGATCGCCATTCTCGGCGAGTACCTGCCCAAGGGCCTGAGCGAGGCAGAGATCGAAGCGGCGATCATCGACGCGATCAAGAAGACCGGCGCCGAGGGCGCCAAGGACATGGGCAAGGTCGTGGCTGCGCTGAAGGCGGAGTTCCCCGGCCGGATCGATTTCGGCAAGGCCTCGGCCAAAATCCGGACGGCGCTCGCGGGCTGAACGCGGCCGGCGGGCCGAGCCGTTGATGGGCTCAGGCGACCAGCCGTAGTTCCGGGCCGTGGACCCGGTTACGGCCGGCGTCCTTGGCGCGATACAGCAGTTCGTCGGCCGCGCGCAGCAACTCGTCGAAGGTTTCCGGGTGCGGCGAAGCGATGGCGATGCCGGCGCTGACGGTGGGCGGGCCGAAATCGCCGGGCAGCGGTTCGGTGCCGGCAAACTCGAGCCGGATGCTCTCGGCGAGGCTGTGCACCGCGGCGGCGCTGGTCATGTGAACCAATAGGCAGAACTCTTCGCCGCCCAGTCTGGCCGCCACGTCTTCCGGGCCGAGGGCACGCGACAGGATCGCTGCGAAACGGACCAGCACCTCATCGCCGATGGCATGACCAAAGCGATCGTTGATGGTCTTGAAGTCGTCGAGGTCGAGCATGACCACGGCGGTGGCCGGCGCCACTGCCGCATTGCCGGCAAAGCTGAACAGGGCCCGGCGGTTGAGCAGGCCGGTCAACGCGTCCGTCATGGCGAGGCGCCGATGCGCTTCGGTGATCCGGAACTGGTGCAGCGCCATGGTGACGGCGCCGGCGGCAGCCAGCGCCGCGAGCAGCGCGATTGAATTGAGGTCTTCGGCCCAGTTGTGCGGGCGCGCGGTCAGCACCCAGCGGCCCTCGACGAACAGCACCACGGCGCAGAGTGCGAACGTCACTGCGGTCGAGCCGTAGAGCGCCGACTTTGCCAGCATGGCGAGCGGCGTATTGGCGCGCGCCATCCAGTGCTCGCGGCCGGCAGCGAGGAAGAACCCCGCTGCGGCGATGTTCATCACCATGGTGCCGACGCCGCTGAGGCCGACCGTGAACAGCGCGGTCATCACGGCTGTGGCCGCCACCCAGCCGGCCAGCGCCGAGCGCCATGGGGTGCGGCCGGAGGAAAACTGCGTGCAGCCGATATAGATGAAAGCAAAACCGGCAAGCAGCAGGGCGAATGCGACGCACTGCACCGCTGGTTGGTAGGTTTCGAACCAGCCGTAAAGCATCGAGCCCGGCGCCACGAAGCCGAGCCCGAGGCCCCAGCTGAGCAGATAGTAATCCTTCCGCGCCCCCAGCCAGGTGATGACCAGCGTCAGCATCAGGGCGGTGGCAGAAAAGCCGATGGCGATGAGCAGGGAGGTCTGGTCGAGCACTGGCGGAATCGGATCGGACGCTGGGTGGTCACATCGTACCGGAGTGGTGCCACCGGCGGGGAAATGCGCCCGCCGATGGTAAAGAATATCCTAGAGCAGCTAGGCTTCGCTGGTTGCCGGTGCGGCGCCACGGCGCTCCAGCCACCAGGAGAGGTACGCCGTCCCAGCCGCGCAGAGGCTGGTAACGACGCCGACCGCCGGGATGTCGGCATAGCTGACGCCGGCGCTGAGCAGCATGGCGCCGATGAAGGCGCCGCCGGCGATGCCGATATTGAAGGCGGTGGAGATCAGCGATGAGGCGAGGTTGGGCGCCGAGTGGGCGGCGGTGATGACGCGGGCCTGCAGCGGAGTGGAGAAGGCGAAGCCGAGGATCGAGGTGCCGAGCAGGTTCACCGTCATCCACACCTTGTCGTGCATGGCGAACAGCATGGTGAAGTAGAGCAGGGCCTGCAGCAGCAGCGCGGTCAAGAGCGTTGGCATCGGTTTCCAATCGGTGCCGCGACCGCCGAGGTAGATGCCCAGCATTGAGCCTATGCCGCCGATCAAGAGGTAGATCGGGATGATGTCGGGGTGAAGCCTCGTGACATTCAGCATGATCGGCACCTGGAAGGTGCCGAAGGCCAGGGCGCCGATCATCACGAAGGTGATGGTCAGGTAGGAGAGCCAGACTTCCTGGTGGCGCAACTCGCGGACCTGCTCACCGAAGGTGGCGTGCCGCTCACCCTCCTGGCGCTTGTCGTGCGGCAGCTTGAGGAACAGCACGATGGCAGCAATCGCGCCGAGCGCCGCCACCGCGAGGAAGGGCACGCGCCAGCCGAAGTGAAGCCCGATGGCGCTGCCGCCGGGGAGGCCGAGCAGGTTCGCAACCGTGATGCCGGAGATGAACAGCGAGAAGGCCGCGCCGCGGCGCTCGGGCGGCACCAGGCCGACCACCACCACGTTGCCGGCGCCAAAAAATACGCCATGAGCACAGGCCGAGAGCAGCCGCGCCGCGAGCAGCAGGCCGTAGTCGGGGGCGATCGCGCACAGCACCTGGGCGATCGAGAACACGATCATCAGGCCGATCAGCACGTTGCGCTGCGAGAAGCGTGAGGTGAACACGGTGAGCACCGGCCCGCCGATGGCAACGCCGATGGCGTAGGCGCTGACCAAGAGGCCAGCGATCGGAATCGTCACTGCCAGATCCTCGGCGAGCGGCGGCAGGATGCCCGAGATAACAAACTCGGCCGAGCCAACTGCGAACGCAGCCAGCGCCAGGGCGTAAATGGCGATCGGCATGACTATCCTCAAAATATCCGAGGGCGGTCAGACCATGCCGCGTCACAGGAAGCAAGCCGGTAAGCAACGGTGCCTAAACCCGTCACGAGCCTTGGCGAGCCGCCAAAAACGGCTAACCTCGCATGCGGCAATAACATTGGAGGCGGACCGATGGCGGTATCAAGTGACACGAGGAAACGCTGGGCGTGGATTACCGGGCTGAGGGGCCTGCTGATGCTGCTGGCCGGGCTTTATGCAGTGTTCTTTCCAGCGCAGGCGCTGGCAATACTGGTGATCGCCGGCGGCGCATTATTGCTGGCGGATGGCGTGCTCGGGCTGTGGAGTCTGACCTTCGGCGGCGCCAAGACCGGCAATTTCTGGTTCGATGTGGTGCGCAACGTATTGGCCATCATCACCGGTGTGCTGATCCTGCTGTCGCCATTCCTCGCGACGTTGCTGACGGCGACTTTGCTCGTCTACCTCGTAGCATTCCAGTCGATCTTCGTCGGCGTCATGGAGATTTGGGTAATCATCCGCGAGCGCGAGCGATATGCGCGTATCTGGCCGGTGCTATTGTCGGGGGCGCTTTACGTGCTGTTCGGCATCGCGCTGCTGTTCTGGCCGATGTTCAGCGCCCTGGTGTTCGTGACGCTCGCGGGCATTCTCGCCATCATCTTCGCGATCGGCCTGTTCGGGCTGGCGTGGCGGATGTTCAAGACGGCGGGCGATACCGCCGGCAGCAAGCCTGTGTGACCTGAGGAGAGCAGAATGGCTACCGAAAGCGCATTACCCTGGCCGAGCATTTTCGCGGGTGTCCGCGGCGTGCTGATGCTGGCCGGCGGCGTGTTTGCACTGATCTCGCCGCAACTGGCGCTGGCGACCCTGGTATGGGTCGGCGGTGTCATCGTCATCATCGACGGCGCATTGGGGCTGTGGGGGCTGCTGTTCGGCGGCCGCACCAGCTCGCGGCTCGGCGTCGCGATCACCCGGCATATCCTCGCGATTCTCGCCGGTATCCTGATCGTGGCCTTCCCGGCCATGGCGGCGGCGATCGGTATCTCGACGCTGGTGATCGTGGTCGGGATCATGATGGTGCTGATCGGAGCGTTCGCACTCTACGTCACTGTCGCCGGCCGGGCCCTGTTGCGGCAGGGCACCTTCTGGCCCGAAGTGCTCAGCGCCTGCGCCTACCTGCTCTTCGGCGTCCTGCTTCTGGTTATGCCGCTCAGCAGCGCACTGGTGCTGGTGAGCATCGTCGGCGTGCTGATGATCCTCTACGGGCTGTTCCAGCTTTACATCGCCTGGCAGTTGAGGAGCATCGAGGTGAAGGTCGCCTGACCAAGTCAATGCGAGGGAAGCGGCGCACCCGCTTCCCTCGCATGCGCGGCATGTTCGATCTCGGTGTTGAAGGCGGCGCCGAGCACGAGGATCTGGGCCGAGTTGTAGAGCCACAGCAGCAGCACCACGGCAGCGGACACCGAGCCGAAGGTGGCTTCGTAGTTGCCCCAGTTCTCGACATAGATCGAGAACACCGCTCCAGCGAGCAGCCAGAGCAGCGAGGCGAGCAGGGCGCCCGGCAGGATATGGCGGAAGCTTCGCGGGTGACGATCAGGGCCCCAGCGATAGAGCACCGTGAGCACCAGCACGGTCAGCACCAGCAGCACCGGCCAGCGCAAGGCGAGGATGATCACTTCGTCGCCCGACGGCCAGGGGATCAAAGCCGGCAGTCCGGCGACGGCCAGCAACGCCAGCACCACGAACACCGCCCCGCCGATACTGAGGCCAACAGCATAGAGCAGCGATTTGAGGAAGCTGCGTCGCGGCGGCTCCTTGCGTACCCGCGACATGGCGTAGAGCAGCGCATCGACGCCGCGCGACCCGCTCCACAGGGCGAACGGGATGGTGATGAGGAGCCCGAGGCCCAGCGTCACCGGCGGTTGCGAGGCAAGCATGGTCAACTGCTCGGCAATGATGCCCTGCGCCAGCTGCGGAATGACGTAGTCGATGCTCTCGATGGTGTCCGCCACCATCTGGCGGTTGGCGACGATGCCATAGATCAGCGCCACGGTGGCGACGGCAGGAAAGAACGACAGAAAGCCGAAGAAGGCGACGGCTGCGCAACGCGGGGCGTTGTCGCGGTCGAGGAAGAAGGATGCGAGGGTCGCCTGCACGATGGCGCGCCAGCGCGGCAGCAAGCCGTTGCGACGAGTCGGCGAGATAGTGTCCATGAACGTATCCGGCGGAAGATCATGAGAAACGGGTGTCGGGTCCTAGGGTTGCGCCTTGCCGCTTCAACGGTGGGCGCGGGATAACTTTGAGCTAGGCGGCTGACTTCGGATAAGTAAGCGCCTACTTATCGCCCATGCGCTTTTCCGACGGCTTCCTCGATGAGATCCGGCAGCGCCTGCCGATCTCGCAGGTGGTGGGCGAGCACGTCATCTGGGACAAGCGCAAGAGCCAGCCGCAGCGCGGCGACATGTGGGCCTGCTGCCCGTTCCATGGCGAAAAGAGCCCGAGCTTTCATGCCGATGACCGGCGCGGCATCTACCACTGCTTCGGCTGCGGGGTGTCGGGCGATCACTTCCGCTTCCTGACCGAAAAGGCCGGGATGAGTTTTCCCGAGGCGGTGGAGAAGCTCGCCGGCATGGCTGGGGTGCCGATGCCGGCGCGCGACGAGCGCGAAGAAGCGCGGCAGGAGAGCCGCCGTTCGCTCTACGACGTGATGGAAGTCGCGACGCAGTATTTCGAGGCGGCGCTCAGTCACAATATCGGGGCACGGGCCCGCGGCTATCTCAACGAGCGCGGGGTGAGCGCAGCGGCGCAGACCAGGTTCCGGCTCGGCTATTCACCCGACAGCGCCAACGGGCTGAAGGAGCACCTCGCCGCCAACGGAGTGTCGGCGCAGGAGATGGTGGATGCGGGGCTGGTGGTGGTGCGCGAGGAATCGCCGCTGCCCTATGACCGGTTCCGCAACCGCGTGATGTTCCCGATCACCGATTTTCGCGGCAAGGTCATCGCCTTCGGCGGCCGGGCGATGTCGGCGGATGTGCCGGCCAAGTATCTCAACTCACCCGAGACCGAACTCTTCAAGAAGCGGATGACGCTCTATAACGGGCAGACGGCCCGTGAGGCAGCCCGCTCCGGCAAATCGGTAATCGTGGTCGAAGGCTATCTCGACGTGATTGCGGCAGTGACGGCGGGGTTCGAGGGCACCGTGGCGCCGCTCGGCACGGCGCTGACCGAGGAACACCTGCAACTGCTCTGGCGGATGAGCGACGAGCCGGTGCTGTGCTTCGATGGCGATGGCGCCGGTCAGCGCGCCGCGGCGCGGGCCACCGAGATCGTACTGCCGCACCTGCAGCCGGGCCGGACGGTGCGGATCGCGACGTTGCCTGAGGGGCAGGATCCGGACGACCTGATCAAGGCGCAGGGGCGCGGTGCCTTTGCCGACGTGATCGACCGGGCCCGTTCCCTGTCCGACGTAATCTGGAGCATCGAGACCGGCGGCATCGTGCCCGAGACCCCGGAAGCGCGGGCGGCGCTCGAGGCGCGGCTTCGGGCGCGGGCCAACGCCATCGGCGAGGCCTCGGTGAAGCGCCACTACGCGCAGGCCTTCGACGAGAAGCTCGCGGCGTTCTTCGCGCCGGTGCGCAACCAGCGCTGGGAACAACGGGGTGGCGGTGGCCAGCGCGGTGGCTTCGACCGGCGCAACCCCCGTGGCGGCAATGCGGCGCCAGTGGGCAGCCGAGGCAGCCCACGGGTGGTGGTCTCGGATACGCTGCGGAACTCGCGGCTCCTGAAGCCGGGCAGGGGCGTGGATGCCACCCCACGCGAGGCAGCGATTCTCATCACGCTGGTGAACCATCCGGCGCTGGCCGACAGCCGGCTCGAATCACTTGCGTCGCTGGAGCTCAGTTCGCCCACCTCGCGGAACCTGTTGGGCACCATGCTCGACCTGGTGACCAGGGATCACGACATAAGCGCCGAGGCGCTGAATGCCGCACTTGGGGCACGCGGCTTCGGCGAACCGCTCGACAAAATGCGGGATTTGCTGGCCCGCCAAGGGGTTTGGCAGACGGGGGCCGAGATCGCCGATCCCGACGCCGAGATCGGATTACGTCATGCCCTGGCCTTGCATTACAAATCCGTTGAGCTAAATAAGGCCCTGAAAGCAGCCGAATTGGCGCTGGGCGACGACCCGAGCGAGGAAACATTCGAACGG
>JAESFN010000286.1_pt1 | contig 60645 bp, 63 predicted proteins | sample 9269411 | NCBI WGS metagenome assembly JAESFN01 (sample SAMN14505399, study PRJNA617100) | algae metagenome | isolation source: Iphinoe sp. HA4291-MV1 and co-occurring heterotrophs from trail next to... | place: USA: Maunawili Falls, Hawaii | collected 2009-07-25
GCCCGCAGGCTCAAGACGCTCCGTGGCCTTACACCCTACGAATACGTCGCACGCGTCTGGACAGAAGACCCAGGCCGATTCAAGATCGACCCGTACCGCCACTCTTCGGGACTAAACAACTAGGCTCCAATCTCGATGTGCTCCGGCGTAGGCCGGAGCGTTGCGCCGCACGGCTCCGGCCTACGCCGGAGCACATCGAGCTATTGCGTGCGCCAGGCGCCGGTAATCTTCATGTCGCTCTTGCGGACCGCGACACTCAGTCCGCCCCCGCTATAGCCTATCGGAGCGAGCTCAACTTTCCATGTGTCGCCTTGATCTTCGACGATATATTGGAGACGGGCATTGTTGGGCTGAAATGTCCCCGGCGGATAATGAGCATCGGCGTAATGCACTGAAACGGTGAAGGCATCTGCCGGGCCTGAAGCCATGCTGTGCTTTTGTTTTACGGAGCAGGCGGCGAAAACCGCAAAGCTAGCCAGAACACACAGGCGCGGAGTTGCTTTCATCAACGCCTCAGTTCACCACGATGCAGCTTTCGCCTGCGACCTTCAGCCGCGCGCACAGATCCTTGGCTTCGGCTGCCGAGCCGGTGCCGACGCGGAGGCGGTAATAGGTTTTGCCGTTCACTTCGGCTTTCAGGACCGATTGGCTGCGATCCGTCAGATAGCTGAAGCGCTTCGACATCGACTCCCAGGTCTTCTTGGCGACCCCTTCGCTCGGGAATGCGCCGAGCTGGATGGTCGATCCGGCCGGGCCTTCGGGCGCGAGAGCCGCCGGCGGGGCCTTGGCGACGAGTTTCTGACTATCCTCGGACACCGCGGCGCTGGCGCTCTTGCCGGCCTTGGGTTCGGGCGTCGGCGACGGCTTGGGCGCGGGGGCGCGATCGATTGGCGTCTCCGGCACCGCGTTCAGGTCGAGCGCGCCTTTCACCTGCGCGCCTTGGCTGGTCTGATAGACGACGTCGCCCTGGCCCTCGAACTTGGTGCCGCCCTCTTCCTTCGGGCGAACCTTGTAGGGTCCCGCGGGCGCGGCGATCAGCTCGCCGGAGCCGGTGGGCGTGATCGTACGGTTCTGCCACCAATACATCGCGCCGATCCCGATCGCGAGCAGCGCGAGCCCGGTGACCACCCAGCCGATCAGCGCCAGCGGCAGGCCCCGCCGCTCCTCATCGACCGCATCGACCGGCTCCAGCCAGGGCAGCCGGTCCTCGTCCGACAGCGCGTAAGGATCGTGCGCCCCTGCCATCACTTCATCTCCTCGACGGCCGTGACGCCCATGATGGAAAGGCCGTTGCGGATGATCTGCCCGATCGCCTGGATGAGATAAAGCCTCGCGCACGTCGTCACGGGATCGTCCGCCACCAGCACGCGCCGGTCCGGCCGGTCATTGCCCATGTTGAAGAAGGCGTGGAAGGCGGCGGCGAGGTCATAAAGGTAGAAAGCGATCCGGTGCGGCTCCCGCGCCGCCGCCGCGCCCTCGACGGTGCGCGGGAATTGCGCCGCGAGCTTGACTAGCGCCAGCTCCTCCGCGTCCAGCCGGTCGAGATCGGGCAAGCCTCCGCAATCGATCCCCGCCTCGACTATCCGCCGCGCGATCGAATGGATGCGGGCGTGCGCGTATTGCACGTAGAAGACCGGATTGTCCTTCGACGCTTCGACCACCCTGGCGAAGTCGAAATCCATCTGCGCGTCGGCCTTGCGGGTCAGCATGGTGAAGCGGACGACGTCCTTGCCGACCTCGCGCACGACGTCCGCCAGAGTGACGAAATTGCCCGCGCGCTTGGACATCTTGACCGGCTCGCCACCGCGCAGCAGCCGCACCATCTGGATCAGCTTGACGTCGAACTGCACCTTGTTTTCGGTCAGCGCGGCGACGGCGGCCTTGATGCGCTTGACGGTGCCAGCATGGTCCGCCCCCCAAATGTCGATCAGCGCGTCGACGCCCTGTGCTTTCTGGAAGTGATAGGCCATATCGGCCCCGAAATAGGTCCAGCTGCCATCCGATTTCCTGATCGGCCGGTCCTGATCGTCGCCGAAGTGGGTGGAGCGGAACAATGGCAGCTCGACCGGCTCCCAATCGTCGGGCGTCTCGCCCTTCGGCGCCTCCAGAAAGCCGTCATAGACAAGGTCGTGCGCGCGCAGCCACGCCTCGGCCTCATCCGGCTTGCCCGCTGCCTGCACTTCGGCTTCCGATGCGAACAGGTCGTGATGGATGCCGAGCAAGGCTAGGTCGGACTTGATCAGGTCGATCATCGCCGCGACAGCGCGGGTGCGGAACAGCGCCAGCCACGCGGCCTCCGGCTCGGTCACGTAGCGGTCGCCGAATTCGTTCGCGAGCGCCTGGCCGACCGGCTTCAGATAGTCGCCTGGATAAAATCCCTCGGGGATGTCGCCGATATCCTCGCCCAGCGCTTCGCGGTAGCGCAAGTGCGCGGAGCGGGCGAGCACATCGACCTGGCCGCCGGCGTCGTTGACATAATATTCGCGCACCACCTGGTGGCCCGCATATTCGAGCAGGCTGGCCAGCGCGTCGCCGACCACCGCGCCCCGGCAATGACCCATATGCATCGGGCCGGTCGGGTTGGCCGAAACATATTCGACATTGACCTTCTTGCCCGCGCCGACGGACGAGCGGCCATAGTCGCCTGCCTCGTCATGGATCGCGCGAAGTTCGTCGCGCCAGGTGGCGTCAGACAGCTTCAAATTGATGAAGCCAGGCCCGGCGATTTCCACGCCCTCCACGTCGGGCAGCGCCCGCAGCTTCGCGACGACCATCTCGGCCAGTGCGCGCGGGTTGGTGCTGGCGGGCTTGGCCAGCACCATCGCCGCGTTGGTGGCGAGGTCGCCGTGGCTCGCATCGCGCGGCGGTTCGACGGTCAAGCCGCCGCGCGCCAGCCCCTGCTGCAGCGCGCCTTCTGCGGTCAGATCGTCGAGCACCGCGTTGATCGCAGCAGTGAAGCGGGCGTGCAAAGTCAAGATTCTGATCCAACGGGAACGGAAACCGTGCCCGATAGCCGAGCGGCTCCGTCATTGCGAGGAGCAAAGCGACGAAGCAATCCAAGCCCAGCGGTGAGATTGCTTCGCTGCGCTCGCAATGACGAAGACGAACGAAAAGCCCCGGCCTCTTTCGAGACCGGGGCTCCGCTGAAGGTCCGGGCAATCTTGGGCTATGCGCCCGGACCAGGGGACCGATCGGTTATTTCCGGGAGACGCGGATCGCGCCGCCGCCGGCACTGGCATCGGCATACACTTCGACCAAGCCGCGATTGGCCGTGGCGATGGCGTCGCTCTCGCAGGCAGCGGTCGCCTTGCGGGACTGATAGTTGAACGTGTCGGCCGGGCCGCACACGGTTTCGGCGGCGTATGCGATCCGCTTCTTCAGCTTCGTCTGGCCGGCGTCGGACTTCAGATCCAGATCGGCATAGGAAACCAGCATTGAACGCGGGCTGGTGGTTTCGGCATGAACCGGCGCCATCGCGAACGTGGCGAGGCCGGCAACGGTAGAGGCCAGCAGAGCCTTGGTGATGAACATGGCGAGTCCTTCCTTCGATTGCTTCGGGCGGCTCCGAAAGGGGGCGGAGCCATTTGGCGGCGGTCCGGATGGGGCCGGGGAGCTGTCCGTCCCGCCGCGCACTGTTGGATTACGCCTGTGGTCGGTCCAGCGCATGCGTGCTTCGACCGGCGCGGAAGGGCTATCGGCGAAGGGCGACGGGAGCCGACGAAGCGCGGCTCAGCCTCGACGAACGTAGAAGCTCAGCCGGCGACTGTCCTGCGGGCGAGGTATAGAAGAGCGCTGAGTCCGATCGCCGCGAAAAGTCCGATGATCTCGTCCCACTGCGCCAGGTAAACCAGCGCGATCATGCTCAGCACGCCCACCGTCGCGAAGATGCCGAGGCCCGGCACCTGGAAAGGCTCACCCATCAGCCGCACGTCCCGGCGCCTGAGCTTCACCGCGGCAAGGCAGGCGCCGAAGTAGATGGGGGCGGTGGCGAGCGCGGAGAGCAGGACGAGCCAGTAGAACTCGCCCATCAGCGCCAGGGCCGAGGCGAGGGTGGCGTGCGTCAGGATCGCGATGGTCGGCACCTGTGCCTTGGGATCGATCCGCCCGAGCGGTTCGGGCAGGAAACCGTCGCGGGCGAAGGCGAAGAGGATGCGCGGCGCGCCCAGCACGTCGCTGCCCAGCCAAGCCCCGCGCGAGAAGGCTGCGCCGGCGGCGATAAGGATGGCGAGTCCCGGGTGCACGCCGCTCATTGCCTGGGCAAGCGGTTCCTTGGCGCCGGAAAGCGCCGGGCCGAGCAGTCCCTGTGCCACCAGCTGGATCGCGACATAAAGGATCAGCACGCCGCCCATCGCCAGCATCAGCGCGCGCGGCACGTTGCGGGTTGGGTTGGTGACTTCGCCGCTGGCGCTCAGCATGGTTTCCATGCCGGAAAAGGCGAAGATCGACAGGATTACCGCAGCACCGAACGAACCTGCGTCGACGCTGCCGGTCGGGCGCAGATAGTCCGGGTTCACGAAAAACGCGCCGACCCCGACGAACAACAGCAGCGGCACTAGCTTCACCACGGTGGCGACGGTCGCGAAGCGCGCGCCCTGCTTTGCGCCGCGCAGGTTGATCCAGGTGACGAGCGCCATCACGCCGACGATCAGCACGACCCGCTGCACCGCCGGCGATCCGACCGGATACAGCGCCACGATCGCGTCGGCGAACGCGGCGGCGATGCCGCCCGCCGCCAGCACGCAGCTCAGCCACAGCATCATGCCGGCGATGAAGCCCCAGGCCGGCCCGAACGCGGCCTCGACATAGGCATAGGTGCCGCCGCTCGACGGCACCCGGCTGCCTGCCTCCGCGCAGCACAGCACGATCGCGCCCATCGCGATCCCGCAGGCCAGCAGTGCGAGGGGCGCCCAGGCCCCGACCGATCCGGCCAGCGCCGCCGGCGCCGCGAAGATGCCGCCGCCGACGACCACGTTGATGATGGTGGCGGCGAACGCCCAGACGCCGATCTCCCGCGCCAGCCCCGCATCGCGGTGCGCGGCTTCCTGCTTGATGTGCGTCGCCATTCGCCCTCCCGTTTCGCGCGCAGCTTCACGGCTTTACGCAGGCTTGGCAAGGAAAAGCCCTCCCCGGTGACGGGGAGGGCTGCGAAAGCTTCGGCTGTGCCGGCCTTTATTGCGGCTTGGTTTCAACAGTCGTGGTGGTCTTGGTCGTCGGCACCGCGCGGGTGGTGCGAGTGACGGTCTTCTTGCGCACCGGCGCCTTCTTGACCGTCGCGCCCGAACCCGACGTCACGGTCGTGCCGCGCGTTTCGGTGGACGTGGTGATCGTCGTCGCGGCCGGGGCCGGCGTCGCGGCGGCGGCAGCAGCCTGAGCGCGGGCGGCGGCGGCATCCGACGCGGCGGCGTTCGCAGCCTGCTCGGCGGAAGCGGCGCGCGCATTGGCGTCGGCAGCCTGCGCCTGCGCGGTCGCGGCAGCGTCGAGCGCCGCGCCCTGGGTCGCGGCATTGGCGGCGGACGCATTGGCCTGAGCCTGTTTGCCTTCCGCCATCGCACGGTCGGCCAAGTCGGACGCCTTCATCGCGGCGTTGATCGCCTGGCGCTCATGACCGCGGCCAAGCTGCTCCTTCGCCTCGCGCAGCGACGACTGCGCCTCTACGGTCAGCGGGCTCGCGCCGGCTTCCGGTGTGGCCTGTCCCACCGCCTGAATCTTGGTGTCTGCTTCGGTGATGGCCTGGCGGGCGCGGTCCTTTTCGCTCGCCAAAGCCGGGCTAGCCAGCGCCAGCAACAGGCCCGAAAGGGCCGCCCCGCGCACGAGAATGTGCTTCTTAGACATGATTTGCGACTCCCATTTGTAATGCCGGCGCGGAAAACGTGCGGAGCGGGGGCCGGTTCCGCAACGATCTCACCTCACCCGTGGACGGCAACGCTGTCGGCGGGCGCTTCCGCCCGATTCTCAATGCCATAGTCGCGAAACACTGCGGCGATGCGCAGCCGGTAATCGCGGAAGGTTCGGGTCCGGCCTTCGGCCTGGGCGACGCGGTGCGCGGCCATGTTGCGCCACGCGGCGACCGCCGCCTCGCTTTCCCAGAAGGACAGCGAGAGCAATTTGCCCGGTTCGGCCAAGCTTTCGAAGCGCTCGATCGAGATGAAGCCCGGCACGTGCTCCAGTAGCGGTTTGAGACTGGCCGCGATGTCGAGATAGCGCTTGCCCTGGCCTGCATCTGGCCAGCCTTCGAACATCACCGCGATCATTTGACGTGCCGCAGGAAGATGCGGTCCTCGCGCCGGATGAAGCGCTCGGTGCGCGCGAATTCGAAATTCTCGCGGCCCAACTGGTTCTCGCGCAGGCGGGCGCGGTACGCTTCGTATGCGGCCAGGCTGTCGACGGTATAGAGGCCATAGGCCGTCGTCGCCGATCCTTCGTGCGGCGCGAAATAGCCGATCAGATCGGCACCGCACGCTGGGATCGCCTCGTTCCACACGCGGGCATAACGCTCGAACGGCTCGATGGCGAACGGCTCCAGCTCATAGCGGATGAAGCAGGTGATCATTTTCGTCTCCTTGTGCGTGGAGCCGATATGCGCCGGATCGGCCGGCGAATGCTTCGGCCGTCACCGAAGCGTTCGACCCGCGACCGTGCTAGGCAGCGCCGATGGTCACGATCGCACGTCTCGCCGAAACCGCCGCGCTGATCGGCGATCCCGCGCGCACGGTGATGCTGTACGCGATGATGGACGGCCGCGCCTTCACCGCGGGCGAGCTGGCAGGCGCCGCCGGCGTCACGCCGCAGACGGCGAGCGGGCATCTGGCGCAGCTGCTCGGCGCGAGCATGCTGGCCGTGGAGAAACAGGGGCGGCACCGCTACTTCCGGCTGGCATCCACGGACATCGCGGCAATCCTCGAAGGGCTGATGACGGTGACGGCGGCGCGATCACCGCTGACGACTGGCCCCGCCGATCCAGGCCTGCGCCGCGCCCGCATCTGCTACGATCATATCGCCGGCACCCTCGGCGTCGCGCTCTACGCGGCGCTGCTGGAACAAGGTCATGTCCGGCTGGCCGAGGACGGCGTGGCGTTGACCGAAGGCGGCCGCGCGCTGCTCGACCGCCTCGGCATCGATCCGCCGCACGCTCGCCGCCCCGCCTGCCGGACCTGCCTCGACTGGAGCGAACGCCGCCACCACCTCGCCGGCCAAGTCGGCGCGGCGATTTGTGCGACGGTCCTCGAGCGAGACTGGCTTCGCCGGCGCACAGCTACACGGGGGTTGGACATCACGCCAAAAGGTGAGGGAGCGTTTTGCGAAGTGTTTGGGGTGTCGTTGAGCTAAATCCGTGCTGCAGGATCGCAGCCTGGCGTGGCAGCTATGGATGGAGCGGATGTTGGCCCCTCTCCCCTTGCGGGAGGGGGCGCGCCCCGCCGCGGGGGGGCGGGCGGGCCCCCCCAAAACTCGGATTTCGGCGTTTCCCCCTCACCCCGCTCGCCTGCGGCGAGTCGCCCTCTCCCGCAAGGGGAGAGGGAAAAGTTCGTAACGGGTCGTTAGCGCGCCGCCGCTTACCCCTTGCACTGCCCCTTGCCCGGACCCCACACCGCGCGGCCGGGCGTCTCGCCGGTGTGTTCGCCGTCCTTCAGCACCTGGACGCCGTTGACGAACACGTGGCGCATGCCGGTCGCATAGGCTTGCGGCTTGTCGTAGGTCGCGTTGTCGCGGATCGTCTTGGGATCGAAGATGGCAAGGTCGGCGAAATAGCCGGCCTTGAGCGCGCCGCGATCCTTGATGCCCAGATTGGTGGCGGGAAAGCTGGTCAGCCGCCGCACCGCGTCCTGCAGCGTCGTCGTCTTCTGGTCGCGGACATAGCGGCCGAGCAGCCGCGCGACATTGCCATAGGTGCGCGGATGGGCGGACGATTTCAGGAACACCCCCTCCGGTGCCTGGCTCGCGGCGTCCGATCCGAACGCGACCCAGGGCAGGGCGGTCTGCTTCGTGACATTCTCTTCGCTCATCAGGAAATAGGCGGTGCCGACGCGGGTGCCGTCCTCGATCACCAGATCGATCGCGGTCTCCTCCGGGCTCTTGCCGCGCATCCTGGCGACTTCGGCGAGCGTCTTGCCGGCCAGCGGCTTGAGCGCCGGATTGGCGAAGCCCAGCAGCAGCACCTCGTCGTCGCCGCCGGCCTGCAGGCGGAGATTCTCCCAGCCCCGGCCCGGCTGCTTCATCTCCGCGATCACCCGCGCGCGGATCGCCGGGTCCTTCAGCCGCGCGATCCACGCCTCGCGTCCGCCCGCCTGCACCCAAAGCGGCATCGACGCGTCCAGCCCGGTCGCGCCGGCGGTATATGTGTACATGTCGGCGGTGACGCGGACGCCGTCCTTGCGCGCCGCCTCGACCTTTTCGATCACCGCCGGCAGCTTGTTCCAGTTCCCGGCGCCAGCCTGTTTCAGGTGGTAAATTTCGGCCGGGCCGCCCGATTTGCGCGCGATCTCGATCAGTTCGTCGATCGCGCCCAATATGTCGTCGCTCTCGTTGCGCATATGGCTGATGTACATGCCGCCGCACTTGGCGCTTTCGGTGGCGAGCGCGATCAGTTCGGGCGTCTCGGCGAAGTTGGCGGGCGCGTAGATCAACGACGATCCGACGCCCATCGCGCCCTCGTCCATCGCCTGCCGCACCAGCGCCCGCATCCGGGTCAGCTGCTCGGGCGTGGGATCGGCATCCTCCTCGCCCAGCTCGTTCATCCGCACCGTGGTCGCGCCGACAAAGCTCGCGACGTTGGGCGCGATGCCCTTCTTCTCCAGGAAGGAGAGATATTCGCCCAGCGTGTTCCAGCCGATCGTGAATTTGAAATCGTCCTGCCGGCTCTGCTCCAGCGCCTTCATCTTGGGATTGAGCGGCCCCATCGACCAGCCTTCGCCAAACACTTCCAGCGTCACGCCCTGGCGGATATCGCTCTGGCTCCGGCCGTCGGCGATCAGCGATTCCGTCGCCCAGCTCAGCATGTTGATGAAGCCCGGCGCGACCGCGAGGCCCTTTGCATCCACCTCGCGTGCGCCCTTGCCCGCGACCGTACCGACGGCCGCGACCTTGTCGCCCTTGATCGCAACATCGCCTTTGAACGGCGCGCCGCCCGACCCATCATAGATCATCCCGCCCCGGATCACGACGTCGAACGCCGTCGGCGGCGCGGCGCTGGTCAGCAGCGCGGCGGCAAGGGCGGCGAAGGCAGGACGAAGCATTTCAGTCTCCCCGTCATTCCGGCGAAAGCCGGAATCCAGCTTGTTCCTTGTGGCCCAGCAGAAAAGAAGCTGGACTCCGGGTCAAGCCCGGAGTGACGGAGAAGCATGACCAAGACAGCGGATTTCCTGATCATCGGTGGCGGCATCGCCGGCCTGTCCGCCGGCGCAAAGCTCGCGAAGCACGGCCGGGTCGTCGTGCTCGAGGCGGAGGATGCGCCGGGCTATCACAGCTCGGGCCGCAGCGTCACTTTCTCGCACTTCGGCATTGGCGGCGCGACCGTGCGCGCGCTGACCGCGGAAAGCCGCGGCTTCTTCCTCGATCCGCCCGAGGGCTTTGGCGATCTCTGCAAGGTCGTGCCAGCGCTGTTCATCGCCAACGAAGCGATGGTGCCGGTGCTCGACGATTTGGAGCGGATCACCCGCAGCCTCAGCGCCGCGGTCGAGCGGCTCGATGAGGCCGGCGCCGCGCATTATTGCCCGGCGCTGCGCTGGGCGCCCGACGCCGTGGCCGCCGCCTTCGTCCACCGCGAGGGGCTGCGGCTGGAGCCGCACGCGCTGCTGCAGGGCTATGCCCGCGCGATCAAGGCGGCAGGCGGCGACGTGGTCACCGGTGCACGTGTTTCCGCGATCGGCCCGCGCTGGCGCGTCACCACCGATAGCGGCGACACCTACGAGGCGCCGATCCTCATCAACGCCGCCGGGGCCTGGGCGGATCAGGTCGCGACGTTAGCCGGTGTCCGCCCGCTCGGCCTCACCCCGCTCCGCCGCACGATCATCGTCTTCGATCCTCCGGCCGAGATGGACGTGCGCGGCTGGCCGTTCGTGAAGACAGCGGTCGATTATATGTACATGCTGCCGGACAGCGGCCGCCTGCTCGCCTCGCCAGTCGACGAGAACCCGGACGATCCGTGCGACGCCCAGCCCGACGAGTACAACATGGCGTTGGCCGCCCACCGCGTGACGGAGTTCACGTCATTGGAAGTCCGTCGCATCACCCACAAATGGGCGGGCCTGCGCACGTTCAGCGCGGACCGCGTCCCCGTCGCCGGCTTCGCGCCGGATGCGGAGGGCTTCTTCTGGCTGGCGGGGCAGGGCGGCTACGGCCTCCAGACCGCGCCCGCGATGGCCGAAATCGCCGAAGCATTGGCTATTGGCAGCGACTGGCCCGCGCATCTCAGGGCGGCGGCGGTGACGCCCGATAAGATACGGCCGGAGCGCTTTGCCTAGCGCTCACTTATACATCCCCTCGCGCAGATTGATGCCATGCTCGACCCACGCCTTCAGCGCGCAGAGCATCTGCGACCAGCCCATGCAATTGCCGAACGCGGCCTGGGTGCCGCTCTCGGTTTCGTGCCAGCCGCTTTCCTCGATCGCGACGAGGGTCCGGTCCTGCTCGACCGCTTCGAAGCTCATGACGACCCGCGTCTTGTACGGCTTGTCCGCCTTGTCGTTAGCCTGCCACTCCAGCACGATTCGATCATTGGGGACGACCTGGATCACCTCGACCGGGAAGGCGCCCGGAAAGTCGTGGAAATCCCAAGTGACGTTCGCACCCGTCTCCAGCCGGCCCTTGGCGCCGCCGGTGGTGAAATAGTGCGAGAGCTGATCCGGATCGGCGACCGCCTCGAACACGGCCGCGACCGGCTTCGATACATGCCCGAATACGCGAAATTTCAGGTCCACGACTCAAACCCTCCTTGCATTGCGGCCTTTTATGTTATAGAAATATAACATGTCAATCACAGATGCGCACGACAGTGTTTTCAAGGCGCTGGCCTCGCCTGTCCGGCGCCAGATCCTAGACGATCTGCGCGATCAGCCGCTCACCACCGGCACGCTCTGCACGCACTTTGCCGAGCTCGACCGTTGCACGGTGATGCAGCATCTGAAGGTGTTGGAGGAAGCCGGCCTCGTCATCCCTGTCCGCCGCGGCCGCGAACGCTGGAATCATCTGAACGCGATCCCGATCCAGCAGATCCACGAACGCTGGATCGGCCCCCATGCCGAGCGCGCCGCGGGTGTGCTGACGCGGCTGAAGGAAGACATGGAGCGCGGTTAGGCATGGGCGGCAGCTCGCCGCCATGCTATGACGGGTCATGGCCGGCGGACTCGCGATCGTGCTCAGCGGCGGCGGCGCCAAAGGCGCTTTCCAGGTCGGCGTGCTCGACGAACTGGTCGTCCAGCGCGGCGTCAAGTTCGACATCGTCGCCGGCACCTCGACGGGATCGATCCAGGCGCTCGGACTTGCCCAGGATGACGTGCCGGGTCTCATGCAGCGCTGGCTCGGTATCCGCGGCAGCCAGGACATCTACAAGGAACGGCCGCTGGGGGTGATCGGCGGTTTGCTCGGCGAGGATTCGATCTACGACACGAAGCCGCTGCGCCGCCTGATCAACGGGTTCGCCGACGAAGCGAAGCTGCACGCGAGCGGTTGCAAGCTGCTGCTGGGCGTCGTCAATCTCGGCACCGGGCAGTTCCGCAGCATCGACGAAACCGTCCCAGGCATCGCGAACTGGGTTTATGCCAGCTGCGCGATGCCGCTGTTCTTCGATCCGCTGGTCACCAAGGCTGCCGGCGGCACCAAGGAACAATGGGTGGATGGCGGCGTGCGCAATGTGACGCCGCTTGACGCCGCGCTGGAGCTGAATCCGCGCGGCGTGATCGTCGTGCGCGCCAGCCCCAAGCCGCAGCCGGGGCGCGTGCGGACCTTCCCGAACCTCATCAAGATCGGCCTGCGCGCGGTCGACATCCTGCAGTCCGAAGTCTCGATCAACGACACGTCCAACGCCGCCTTGATCAACGACCTGATCTCCGCGCGCGAAGCCCAGCTGCGCGCACTGCAGGCGGAAGGCATTGGCGGCGCGCAGGCCTCGCGCATTCTTCGCCCGCTCGATCTGCAGCTCGCCCGCTACCGCTTCGCGCCGATCCGAGTGATCGAGCCCGACCACGAGATTTCCGAAACGCTGGAATTCGATCCCGCCAAGATCCGCGCCGGCATCGAGGCCGGCCGCGCCGCCGTCGAGCGCGAATGGGACGCGCTGGAGCCGCTGCTGACCTAGTGCGTCGCGCGCTCCGCGAATGCCGCCACGTCCGTCACCACCGGCGCCTTGCCGCGAAACGGTTTCGCGACCGCGGTGATGATGCCGACATGGCCGATGCCGGGATAGGATTTTAGCTCCACCGCCACGCCGGCCGCGCGCAGTTTTTCCGCCAATGCCTTGCTGTTGCGGGGCTTGACGGTGGTGTCCTCCGCGCCCGTCAGCAGCAGGGCGGGCGGGGCGCTCGCATCGGCGTGGGTGACGGGCTGCGTCTCCGCCGGGTCGGGCCACTGCCCGAACGCCGCGCGGCTGGCGTCCTTGTCGAACGGCGCGAAATCATAGGGGCCGGCTAGTCCCGTGAACCCGCGCACCGCCTTGCGGTCGGCACCCAGCCAGCGCCCGTCCACCGCCAGCATCGCCGCGATATAGGCGCCCGCCGAATGCCCCGCGAGCACGATCTGCTCGCCGTCGCCGCCATAATCCTTCGCATGCGCGCGCACCCAGCGCACCGCGCTCGCGCCGTCCTCGACAAAGCCCGGATAAACGACTTCCGGCACCAGCCGGTAATCGGGGATCACGGTCACGAAGCCCTTCGCGGCCAAGGCGCGCCCGACAAAGGCGTAGCCGCCGCGCGTCCCCGAGTTCCACGACCCGCCGTAGAAGAAGATGATTACCGGCCGCGGCCCCGCCGCCGCGCGCGCCGGCACATAGACGTCCAGCCGCTGGCGGGGATTGGCGCCATAGGCCACACCCTTGCCCGCCAGCTTCACGCCGCCATCCTTCGGCATCAGCCCGTTGAACAGCGACACGGGCGAACAGGCGCCGAGCAGCAGCGGCGCCAGCGCGATGAAGCGGCGGGTCATGGCCGCGCGTCAACGCGGCAGGCAAGCCGTGCCAAACCTCAGGGCTTCATCGTGTTGGCCGTCCAGGCCGGCGCGTCCTGCACTTCGGCGCGGCCGGTCCGGCGATTATAGGCGCACAGCACGCGCTTGACCTGCCGGCCCTGCATGCCCCGCAGCATCCGCACCTCGGTGCCGATCGCGTCGGAGAAGCTGATCTGCGCGGCGATCAGTTCCGGACGGGCCAGCCCGCTCATCGCCACACAGGCGCGGTTCACGCGCTGGTTCATCTGGTTCCAGGCCGCCGGCGAACTCGCCGAGGCGGCCGTCGCGAGCAGCACCGCAGGAAACAATGTCAGGATCCGATATCTCATGGCCCTCTCCCTTTCAGAATTTTCCGCAGTCGCTCGGCGCCGGCCGTCCGGCGAAGCGCGCGTCGATCCAGTCGAGTGTCTGCACCGCCGTTTCCCGGGCCGTGCCGGGATGATCGGCCTTGGCGAGCCGAACGAACCGCAGCCGCCCGCCGCCCGCCTTGCAAAAGCGCCGCGCATAGTCAGTGACGACGGCCGCGTTCACCAGTGCGTCGCCGTCCGATGTCGCGATGAAGACGGGGACGCCCGGTGATCGCGCCGGCACGCTGTTCGCCGCCGCATGCCGCGCCCAGGGCTGGAGCGTGCCGAGATCGACCGGTTTCAGCGCCTGGCGCAGCGTGACGATGCCGATCAGCGTTGCCAGCTTCGGCCGCGAATCGAGGACGATGCATCTCTGCGCGAGCTTGCGGATCGTCCGCTGGGCGAGCGGGCGGACCAGCCGGTCGGTCGGGATGCCATAATATTTTGACCAGCTATCGATGATGTAGGCCAGGAAGAAGGCGCGGAGATTCTGGTCTTTCGACTCGCGCATGTTGCGGATCAGATCGGTCGGCGGCACCGCGGCGGCGACGCCCTGCAGCTGCAGTTCGGGCGCGTAGCGGCGCGCTTCCTGCCCGGTCCACAGCGCCGCGTGGCCGCCCTGCGATTCTCCCCAAACGGCGTAGCGTTGGCCCGCCGAAGCGCCCGGAATTCCCCGCGCCGCCCGTACAGCGTCCAGCGTGTTCCGCGCCGCCGCCGGCCCGACCAGGAATGGATGCGTCTCCGGGCTGCCGAGTCCCTGATAATCGGGCGCGACGACGACATAGCCGCGCTGGACCGCCGCGACCGCCGGGGTCGATTTGTAGAAACTGGCGCTAAGCGATGGCGCGCAGTTCTCGGCTATGCCCCAGGTGCCATGCGTCCAGGCGAGGACCGGGCGCGGCTGCGCAGGGATAGCCTCGCGCGGCGCAAGCACCATGCCGGTGACTTCGACCGGCCGTCCGCGATCGTCACTGGAGATGTAGCGGATGCGCCAGGCCTGGGCGCCCGCCGGCGTATCGGTCACGGCCTCGGCATTCACCAAAGTACCTGGGGGACCCGGCAATGGCTGTCCAGCGGCGCTGGATGCGAGTCCGAACAGCGCAAGCATGGCAGCGGTACGGATCATGGCGGTCTCCCTTGTGCAGCCTTCATACGCGTTTGCGTGCCCGCGCTCCACTGGGTTCGAGGATCGTAGAAGATGTCGAAGGCGGGTGCGTCGCCGGGCAGCACGACCCAGGGCATCTTGGACCGGACGAATATGTGAGCATCGGGCGGCAACGCAGCCGCGTCGTCGAGCGTGCCGACCCGCACGAAATGCACGTTCGGCCCGGCGCCAGCGTAATTGCTCCACACCGCCACCCGGCAGTCCGGGCAGCGCCACACGATCTGACCCTCACCGCTTTCGGATGGCGTATCGATCGGCTCGGGAGCGCCTGAAAGACGCTCGACCCGATCCGCCTCGATCAGCGCATTGACAACAAAGGCGCTGCCGGTCTCCGTCTGACAGCTCTTGCAATGGCAGCAATTGACGAACATCGGCGCCGATGTGAGCCGATACCGCACGGTTCCGCACACGCACCCGCCATCCAGCGCCATCCCCGACTCTCCTTCGGCGTCAGCCTAGCGCGTCAGGCCGCCTTGCGCAGCCGGTACCCGCCTGGTTCGGTGGAGACGTGACCCAGCCGCGCGAGGGCCTCCAGCGTGGCGGAGACCCGCCGCTCGACCTTGCGGCCCTGGGCGTAGCGGCGGGCGATGTGGTCCGCGTCCAGCACGCCACCGCCGCGCAGGTCCGCCAGCACCGCCGCCGTCTGCCCGATCGCGTCGCGCGGGAAGGCGGGCTTGGCGGCTTTGCCCGCGACCAGCTCGGCTTCGATCTGCTCGACTTCGGGGCGGGCTTCGATCGGTGTCACTCCGGCCCGCTTCAGCTGATAGTCCGGCCGCAGCCAGCGCACGATTCCGCGCCGCTCCTCCGCCGCCCGCTCGGCATTCAGTGCGACCAGCCGCGCGACGATCTCCTCGTCAGCCAGGTCGGCGGGCCAGCCATAGGCCTCGGCGACAGCGGCATCGATCCGGTCGTGCAGCTCGGCGATGATATCCGCCCGCCCGCGCATCCGCTGATCCTGCTCGACCGTCGAGAAGCTTTCGCCGCGCACCAGCTTCTCGCGCAGATTGTAGAGCGTGGTAAGGGTAAGGTCGCCGTGTTCCGCGAGTACATCCTCTCGCATCTCCGACAGCTGCTGAGCGGCTTTAGCGATTGCGAGTGTTTGATCGCTCGTGGCGTCCGGGAAAGGAAAAGGGTCGAAGACGTTGCTTTTGGTATAGCGATGCCCTTGCTCGAACTTTGCCACGCCGAGCAGGCCGCTATTCGCATAGGTCCATTCGAGATGGATGCGAGAGGAGAGCACGCCCAGCGCGAAGGGGTCATCGGTGGCGACACAGACCAGCATATTGTCTGGAAGCGTGTCCTTGTCGATGAAACGGAAGATACGGTGCTTGGCCGTTTCCACAGTCGCGATGTAGCGAGTCGCGGTCTCCAACGCTGGCCGGATTTCCGATCGAGCTTCGCCAAAAATCCACCAATTGTCGCGATAGGTCGAGCGATTATTCGTGTCTCGCTCCGGCTTAACCGCGACCAGCAAATGCTGGTAGATTTCTGGAAATCGCGCGCGCACCTGATCCGCCGTCAGTCCCAGTAGGTCGATCACCATCAGCCCCCGCGATCGAGCCGTCATGTCACGTCCGCTGAGATAAGGCCGGACGTGCCTTTCCAGACTTGGGCGCTCGCCTAGGCCGAGATACGCGGCCTGCGGGCGAGTGAGCATAAATCCTGCGCCGTGCAGTTTGACCCCCGGCGAACAAATCCAATTATTGGCCAGCAGAGGCCTAGCTTTCGTCACGTCCGCTCCAGTCGTTAAGTCCGGATTTATGCGTCCGTCTTGGCGCCGGAACGTGATCGTGGGCGCATCGGTATCCAGGCCAGCCTCGGTCTTGACCTCATACAGCCGCCCCTCGGCCTCGCCGGACTCCGCCACCGTCATCGCGATCCGGACTGCCGCCGTATCCTTCGTCGCCTTGGTCCAGGGGTGATCCGGGATCGCCATCGCAAGGCTAAGCGGCGGTCGCGAGTCCATCCGCGCCTGTATCACGCGGCGGCTGAATTCCTGGGTGATCGAGTTGGTGGTGACAAAGCCGAAGCGTTTCAGCCGCGTGTCTTTGCGTGCCAGGATGCCGGCCGCGCGATCCCACCAATACATCACGAAATCGGCGGACTTGTTGATCTTGGGATGCGCCTTCCACAGCGCGGTCGCATAGGCGTCGCCCAGCCGACCACGAATATCCTTGCCGCCGATGAAAGGCGGGTTGCCGACAATATAGTCCGCCTCCGGCCATTCTGGCCGGCGCGGGTTGGGCAGCTCCGTGCCGGTGCGATCCGCGTTCGGCCGCTCGGGATCGTGGGCCAGCACGGCATCGATCGCGCGGATATTGTCGAGCCGTTCCAGCACTGGGTCTTCGATCCCGCCGCCGTTGCGCAGCTGCCACTGCAGATGCCCAAGCCACAGCACCAACTCGGCGATCGCCGCCGCGCGGGCGTTCAGCTCCAGCCCCAGGAAATTGCGCGGATGCACGGTCTCGGTGTGGATCGGCAGTGCTTCCTGCCCGCCCAGATCGGCCAGGACTTCGAGTACGTCGCCTTCCAGCCGCTTCATCAGTTCCAACGCGACATAAAGGAAATTGCCGGTGCCGCAGGCAGGATCGAGAACGCGCGTGCTGGCGAGCTTTCTCTGAAAATCCATGACGACGCGAATGGCTTCGGCAGGGTTTTCCGCCCGCTCGCGTTCGACTGTGCCCAGCACGGGGCCTTCCCATTCCGACTTGAGCGGGTCGATCACCGTCGCCTGGACCAACCTCTCGACATAGGCGCGCGGCGTATAGTGCGCGCCCAGCCGGCGGCGCTCCTTGGGGTCGAGTGCTTGCTCGAGCAAGGTGCCGAAGATCGCAGGCTCTACCTCTGTCCAGTCATGCCGCGCGGCTTCATACAGTTCGCCAATCTCTTCGCGGTTCAACGGAATGGCGTGCGCCTCGGCGAATAGGCCGCCGTTGAAGTGACGCACCTGGGCGCGCAGCAGTGGTGAGAGGCCGCCCGTGTCCATCGTGCGCCAAAGGTTTTCCAGCAGGGGCGCAAAGCTGGCCGCATCGGTGCGGTTCTCCTGCAGAAACGTGGTAAAGCTGCCCGGCGGCAGCAAGCGAACTTTCTCTTCCTCCGCGAACATCGTGAACAGTACGCGCATCAGGAAATGCGCCACCGTCTCGGGTCGATGACCGCGCTGTTCGAGCAGGCGGCTGACGCTCGCCAGCCGCGCGGCGATCTCGCGTGAGACCATGGCTGCATGACGGGCCGGGTCCAGGCTCTGCGGCGCCTCCCAGATCGCACGCAGCCGCTTCTGAATCTCGGGCCGCCTCAGATCCTCGAGATAGATTCGGAAACTGCCCCGGTCCGGGAATTGCCGGTAGTTCTTTCCCTGGCCCGAAAAATCCGCGAACAGCTCGATGACGTGGCCGACGTCGCAAACCAGGATAAATGGCGGCCAGCCATGATCGATCGGCAGGCCGCGGGCATATTGCTCGGCCTGTTCGCGCGCGTTGCGCATCAGCACATCCCAGCCGCGATGCGCGCTGCGCCGGCCGCGCGCTTCTTCCGCCGCGAGGCCGGGCAGGGCGATCTGGTCGGGAGCGATCGGCACTTCCTTCGTGCCGCCCTTGATCCGGCTCTGCTTGGCTTCCAGCACGAAGCAGCCGCGCCGGTACAGGTCGATGCGCTTGTGGCTGACCTTGCCGTCATCGTCGGTCGTCGGAACGTCGCGCTCGAACACATAGTCGTTGCGTTCGTGCGTGGCGTCGGCGGGGGCCGGACGTTCCAGCCCCAGCAAGTCGCACAGCTCGATCAGGAACAGCGCATAATTCGCGCGCTCCGCCCCGCCTTCATTCCGCCGCCATCTCTCGATGAAGCGGTCGAACGCCCCCTCGTCCGCCACGCCTACGCCCCCTGACGGGCGGAAAAGCTGCCAAATTATCCGCAGCTTGGCATGGAAAGACGCATCCGTTTCGGCGCCATTTCGGAGTGAACGGGCGCGGCTGGCGATTCACCGGCCGGCTTCCTACATCATCCTCTGGATTCCCCTTCAGAACAGAAGTAGAACACCTTCCATGCTGACTCACATTCAGGTGCGCGGCGCGCGCGAGCATAATCTGAAGGGTGTCGACGTCGATCTGCCGCGCGACAAGCTGATCGTCATCACCGGCCTGTCGGGCAGCGGCAAGTCCAGCCTCGCCTTCGACACCATCTATGCCGAGGGGCAGCGGCGTTACGTCGAGTCGCTTTCCGCCTATGCGCGCCAGTTCCTTGAGCTGATGCAGAAGCCGGACGTCGATCATATCGAGGGCCTCAGCCCCGCGATCTCGATCGAGCAAAAGACGACCAGCCGCAATCCGCGCTCCACCGTCGCGACCGTCACCGAGATCTACGACTATATGCGCCTGCTGTGGGCGCGCGTCGGCATTCCCTATAGCCCCGTCACCGGCGAACCGATCGCCGCGCAGCAGGTCAGCCAGATGGTCGATCGGGTGATGGCGCAGCCCGAAGGCGCGCGCCTGTTCCTGCTCGCCCCCGTCGTGCGCGGCCGCAAGGGCGAGTATCGCAAGGAGCTGGCCGAGTGGCAAAAGGCCGGCTTCACCCGCGTCCGCATCGACGGGCAATTTTACGACATCGAGGACGCGCCCGCGCTCGACAAGAAATACAAGCAAGACGTGGAGGTCGTGGTCGACCGCATCGTCGTGCGCGAAGGCATCGAGGCGCGGCTGGCGGATAGTTTCGAGCAGGCGCTGAAGCTGGCCGATGGCCTGGCCTATGTGGATCCGGCGGACTCGCCCATCTCGCTCGTCCCGAGCGAAGTCGAGGGGCGCGGCTCGGACGATGGTGCAGGCGCCCCTCGACTACGCTCGGGACGAGCGGAGGGGGACCCGTCCGGCATGAAGCTCGACTACGCCCCCCCCGGCCGCATCGTCTTCTCCCAAAAGTTCGCTTGCCCCGTCTCCGGCTTCACGATCCCCGAGATCGAGCCGCGCCTGTTCAGCTTCAACGCGCCGCAGGGCGCGTGCCCGGCCTGCGACGGCCTCGGCGAAAAGCTGATCTTCGACGAGAATCTCGTCGTCCCCAACGAGCAGCTCAGCCTGAAGAAGGGCGCGGTCGTCCCCTGGGCCAAGTCGCAGCCGCCCAGCCCCTATTACATGCAGGTGCTCGCGAGCCTCGCCCGCGAGTTCGAGTTCAGCCTGGAAACGCCCTGGGCCGAACTCAGCCCGGAGGTGCAGCGCGTCATCCTGCACGGCACGGAAGGGCGGCCGGTCACCCTCCGCTTCATCGACGGCCGCAAGTCGTACGAGGTGAAGAAGCCGTTCGAAGGCGTGATCGGCAACCTCAACCGCCGCCTGCTGCAGACCGAGAGCGCCTGGATGCGCGAGGAGCTCGGCAAATATCAGTCCGCGCAAGCCTGCGAGACCTGCCACGGCGCCCGCCTCAAGCCCGAGGCGCTGGCGGTGAAGATCGCCGGCGAGCATATCAGCCACGCCACCCGCATGTCCGTGGTCGACGCGCTCGGCTGGTTCACGTCGCTGCCGCCCAAGCTGTCCGACCAGCAGCGCGCGATCGCCGAGCGGATTCTCAAGGAAATCGTCGAACGCCTGGGCTTCCTCAACAATGTCGGCCTCGATTACCTGAACCTCGATCGCACCAGCGGCACGCTATCGGGCGGCGAGAGCCAGCGCATCCGCCTCGCCAGCCAGATCGGCTCCGGCCTGTCGGGCGTGCTCTATGTGCTGGATGAGCCGAGCATCGGCCTCCACCAGCGCGACAACGACATGCTGCTCGCCACGCTGAAACGCCTGCGCGATCTCGGCAACACCGTGATCGTCGTCGAGCATGACGAGGACGCGATCCGCACCGCCGACTATATCGTCGACATGGGGCCGGGCGCCGGCGCGCATGGCGGCGAGATCGTCGCGCGGGGCGACCTCGCCGAACTGCTCGCCCACGAAAACAGCGTCACCGCCGATTACCTCTCCGGCCGCCGCGAGATCGCCGTTCCCGCCAAACGCCGCAAGGGCAATGGCAAGAAGCTGACCGTCGTGAACGCCCGCGCCAACAATCTGCGCGGCGTCACCGCCTCGATCCCGCTCGGCACCTTCACCTGCATCACCGGCGTGTCGGGCTCGGGCAAGTCCAGCTTCACGATCGACACGCTCTATGCCGGCGCCGCCCGCGTGCTGAACGGCGCGCGGCTGGTCGCGGGCGCGCACGACAAGATCACCGGGCTGGAGAATTGCGACAAGGTGATCGACATCGATCAGTCGCCGATCGGCCGCACCCCGCGCTCCAACCCCGCCACCTATACCGGCGCCTTCACCCTGATCCGCGACTGGTTCGCGGGGCTGCCGGAAAGCCAGGCGCGCGGCTACAAGCCCGGCCGCTTCAGCTTCAACGTGAAGGGCGGCCGGTGCGAGGCGTGCCAGGGCGATGGCGTGCTGAAGATCGAGATGCACTTCCTGCCCGATGTCTATGTCACCTGCGATGTCTGCCACGGCGCGCGCTACAATCGCGAGACGCTGGAGGTGAAGTTCAAGGGCCGCTCGATCGCCGACGTGCTGGACATGACGGTCGAGGACGCCGCCGAGTTCTTCAAGGCGGTGCCCGGCATCCGCGACAAGATGGCGATGCTGGTGGAAGTGGGCCTGGGTTACATCAAGGTCGGCCAGCAGGCGACGACGCTGTCGGGCGGCGAGGCCCAGCGCGTGAAGCTGGCCAAGGAACTCAGCCGCCGCAGCACCGGCAAGACGCTCTACATCCTGGACGAACCGACCACCGGCCTCCACTTCGAAGACGTCCGCAAGCTCCTCGAAGTCCTCCACGCCCTGGTCGAACAGGGCAACAGCGTCGTCGTGATCGAACACAATCTCGACGTCATCAAAACCGCCGACTGGATCATCGACCTAGGGCCGGAAGGCGGCGTCAAGGGCGGCGAAGTGCTGGTCGCCGGCACGCCGGAGACTGTGGCGGCGGAACCACGGAGCTTTACGGGCGCGTACCTGAAGCCGCTGCTGGAACGCGGGCGGCAGGGGGCAGGGGCTGAGAGTGAGGTTGTGGCGGCCGAGTGAAGCGCCGCGTGTCTTGCTCGATCAGCTTGTTGTGATTAGCAAACGAACCCATGCTTTCATTTGCCTCAGAGTTTCCCGTCAAAGAACGTGATCCCGGCGCCTTCGTAATGGCCGTGCGACGTTGGCTACAGGGATCTCCACACACCACATTAACACCCGCTTTGCTTGCGGACCTTCCTGAGGATGGGCGATGGAAGGTGGAGACGTCGCGGGAACGACTTGAGGCTATGCTTACGAAGCGCGAGGGTGAAGCGACTATAGCTTTCAAGCATACAACACTCGATGCATCGATTGAGTGGACTACAGTCGTAGCGTTTTCGAGTACTGTAGATGATGCGTGGGTTGGGATACGAACCTCCCGAGAATCGAGCCAAGCTCAACTTGGATTGCCGCCTGCTAAAAAGCCTCTCGTCGTTCGGACCGTCTTATCGGAACTTGGCGGCGGCCTGGATGGAGAAATATTTGTCTCAGATGCTCCGCTGTATCTAAGAGATAACGATGTTAACATGGCGACTAGGCTGATTAACTCCGACTCAGATAATTATCTCCCTATCGTTTACATAAGCTGTAGCTTTGACGGTCGATTTGAAATCAATCCAGAACCACTTGCGCGTCACTTGTCCGGAATGGCTCATGTTGTAGTTGAGCCTGATCGCGATTTTTCCAGAAAGCTTCAGCAGGGTGCCGGGTCGAATAATGTGTATGGCGGGCGCGCGGCGATTTATTGGCCAAATGGAACGCGTTACTCGTATTTCCTAAACGAAGAAACTCCGACAGAATTCGACGTTAGGCGTCTTTTAGGAAATCGCTTGCGTGCAGCGTTGTTAAATCGTCGCCCTCTTGCTCGCTGCACCTGGGCTCGCGCAGAAGCGGAGGTTGCCAGAAGTGCTTTTGAGCAATTAAGGGCCTCAGGCTCAAGACGCTCCGTGGCCTTACACCCTACGAATACGTCGCACGCGTCTGGACAGAAGACCCAGGCCGATTCAAGATCGACCCGTACCGCCACTCTTCGGGACTAAACACCTAGGTCTCAATCTGATCTGCGAACTTCTGCTCAAGTAGGCCTTAATTTCGGGGCCGAGCAGGAGTTCTATCCGGGTGAGTTTGAAGATATCATTTCAGAATCACTTTCATTCGCTCTCAATCAAGTTCAAGCGGATAGTCGTAAACAGCATATGCTGACTGCTGCAGTTTCTGATCTGGGGAGCAATTCTCGACGAGGAAACCTTAGAGAATCTTTAAAGTTGCTTCTTAGAAATTACTCCTCAATGGATCATTCTACTCGTAAAGGCCTTGAAGATCTCGGGTTCTCAACTTATGAAGATGGGAAGCATTATAAACTGATTTACAAAAATGATGATAGATATACATTCGCTTTGCCAAAATCTGGAAGTGATTATCGGGGCGGTTTGAATGCTGTCAGCGATATCGCGAAGCGTATATTCTAGAACCCTAGATTTTTCGGTTTGGCAGCAGTTCCTTTCTTCAGTTTGTTGAGAGAACGGTGGCTAGTATCGGCTTGCAGCAAGACGATCGTTTCTTGCGTTAGAATTTCTGCCGCGCTCATTCATTTTCAGTCCACACAGCACAAAGGCCGGGTCCACGATGGAAGACAAGGCTTGAATCGCGATCGTGAGGGTCCGGATATTGACGTGTCGCACGCCTGTTTTAGCGAGACGCTAAAGATTTCGCTGACCGTCAGTAACGAGCAGCTAGCGCTCACCATCTTAACTGTGATCACCCCAACCCCGCCGCCTTGCGCAGGGCGTCGTTCATCCGGCCTTGCCAGCCGGGTCCGCTTTCCCGGAACTTCTCGATCACGTCGGGGTCGAGGCGGAGCGTCACTTGCCGCTTCGTCCGCCCGCGCAGCGGCGGCCGGCCTTTCATGACCACGCCGCCCGGCCCCAGATAGCCGGTCGCCGGCCGGATCACCCTGTCACCGATGCGGTATTCCGCAGTTTCAAACATCTCTTCGGTCCACTCAGGCGCGTCGTCGGGATCAACCCAGGCGCTGCCGGTGCCGTCTTTGCTCGCGCTCATTGGCTTTCCTCATCGATATGATCCGGCGGCCGTTTGGTGTTTCCGCCCAAATCAAAACTACCATCCTGTCGTTCAGCAAACCGAACGTCGAAAATCGCGGTTCTGGATAGTCGAACCGATCGTCCTCAACCGTGAATTGCGGCCCAGCAAACACAGTTGCCGCATCCAGAAAATCTAGGCCTCGCCCGCAGCGTCAGTTCGCGCTTGGCCGGATCGAAGCTGATCTTCACACGAGCATTATGTAGTTACAAATCAGTACGCGTCAATCCGTACCGGACCCTGCACACGCCCTCACGCGTTCCCAACCCACACAACGCAAAGGCGCGCACCCATGTTGAAGGACAAGACCTCATCCGCGATCGTCGGCGTGTCCGACATCGATCGGGCCCGCGAATTTTACGGCGAGACGCTGGGGCTGCAGCCGGCCGGCGGCGGGGATGAGGAGGGCGTGCTCGCCTTCCAGACCGGCAGCAGCCAGCTGACCGTCTATCGTTCCGACGGCCTGCGGCCCTCCACCGCCAACGCGGTCGCCTGGGGCGCGGGCGGCGATGTCGAGGCGATCGCCCGCGACCTCACCGCCAAGGGCGTGACGCTGGAGGAATATCCGGACATGGGGCTCGAGATCGAAAACGGCGTCCACCGCGACGGCGATTTCCGCGGCATCTGGTTCAAGGACCCGGACGGCAACATCCTTCACGTCAACAGCATGTAGCGGCGATCGCGGAGCGCTTGCCCGGCCTTCCCCGTCCCGGACTCGATTTGGAACCGGCTTTCGGTTTTCGACGGTCGGACTAGGGGCGGGGGCTTGGAACCCGCACCACCGTTCGCGCTTTCCCTTGCCGGAGGATCACCTGCATGACCAAATCCGTGCTGATCATCGGCGAAGACCCGGCCCTGATCGACTTTTCCGCGCCGGACGCGCCACCGGGCATGAGCGAGCAGAAAGTGCGGGATGGGCTTGAGGGATCGCGCGACCGCCTGCGCGCGGCAGGGCATGCTGCGGATATCCTCTATACGCACGATGCCGCCACCGTCGCGGCGCGGGCGTCTGCCAAGCTGCGCGAGCGCGCCTGGGATGTCATCGTGATCGGCGCCGGATTGCGCACGCTGCCGCCGATGGCGTCGCAGTTCGAAACGCTGATCAACGTCCTTCACCGTGAAGCGCCCGGGGCGCGTCTCGCCTTCAACTCGCAGCCCGACGATTCCGACGCGGCAGCGCTGCGCTGGCTCTAGCGACCGTCGCGCCCTTTTTGCTGTCCTACACGCGCCGCCTCGTGCCACGCTCCGCGCCGGCTCTTTCTCCGTGTTCCGTTCTCGCCGCGCCGATTCCCGCGTTTTTCGCATGTCGTTGGTGCGACCTTTGGTGACCATTCGCCCGCGAACTGGTGCTTGTCCACCACCGCCTCCACCCCCTAACGTGCCGGCGCGAGGAACAGGGAAAAGAAGGGGGGCGCGTGATCCGTCAAGCACTTGCAGCGCAGACGCTGGCAGCGATGCTCACCGTCGCCGCGCCGGCCTCGTCGCCTCTGCCTGCCGTACCCGCGATCCGCACCGGCGATGTCGATCGCTTCTACCGGATCTACGACGCCGCCGGCGGCAGGCCCTCGGCCGAGGTGCTGAAGCGCGACTATCTGGATGCGGGCAGCGAAGGGCTCCACATCCTTGCCGCCAGGCGCAACGTGACCGGGGAGCGGATCGCGGCGGCGATCGCGAAGCAGCCGGCGCTTTACGTCAACGCCCGGCGCTGCGCGGCGGTGATGCCGGCGGCGCGCAAGCGGCTGGCGGCGGCGCTGGCGAAGCTCGGCGCGCTCTACCCGTCCGCGCGCACGCCCGATGTCACCGTCGCGATCGGGCGCGGCAAGCCGATCGGCATCGGCAGCCCGGAGACCGGCCTGCAGATCGGGCTGGAGGCGCTGTGCGGCGTCACCTATGCCGATCCGGACCTCGAGGACCGGTTCGTTCACGTCCTCGCCCACGAATATGTTCATGTCCAGCAGGCGGCCGCCGTGGTCGACAACGAGACGCCGACGGTGCTGCAGGGTTCGCTGGTCGAAGGCATTGCCGAATTCGTCGGCGAGCTGATCTCGGGCGGCGTCTGCTACGCGCAGACCGCGACGCTGGTGCGCGGCCGCGAGGCCGAGGTGGAGCGCAAGTTCGTGGCGGACCAGGACAAGACCGATCTGTCCGACTGGCTGTACAACGGCACGCTCGAGAAGCAGGGCGATCTTGGCTATTGGGTCGGCTATCGCATCGCCAAGGCCTATTATGCCAGCGCGAAGGACAAGCGCGCCGCCGTTCGGGACATGCTGGAAATGACCGACGCGAAAGCCTTTCTCGCCAAAAGCGGCTGGCGGCCGGGCATGACGCTCTAGGCGAGGGCAGGCCACCGCTTTAAGAGCAGGCCATGCTGACCGGCCTCTCGATCCGCGACGTGGTGCTTATCGAGGCGCTGGAACTGTCGTTCGGCCCCGGCCTCGGCGTGCTGACCGGCGAGACGGGGGCGGGCAAGTCGATCCTGCTGGATGCGCTCGGCCTTGCGCTCGGCGTGCGGGCGGATAGCAGCCTCGTCCGCCAGGGCGCGGCGCAGGCGGCGGTCACTGCTACCTTCGACCCGCCGCCCGCCGCTGCCGCGCTGCTGACGGAGAGCGGCATCGATCTGGAAGGTGGCGAGCCGCTGATCGTCCGCCGCACGGTAAAGGCGGATGGCGGCAGCCGCGCGTTCGTCAACGATCAGCCGGTCTCCGCCGCCTTGCTGCGGGAGCTGGGGGGCGCGCTGGTCGAGATCCACGGCCAGCATGACGATCGTGGCCTGCTCGATGCGCGCGGCCACCGGCGGCTGCTTGACGCGTTCGGACGGCTGGACACGGGCGGCGTCGCGGCGGCGCACAGGCTCTGGCGCGCGGCGGCCGAGACCTTGGCCCATGCCCGCGAGGAGCTGGACAACGCGGCCCGCGACCGGGAATGGCTGGAGCATGCCGTCGCCGAACTGACCGCCGCCGCGCCGGATCCGGGCGAGGAGGAAGCGCTGGCCGGGGCGCGTGCGAACATGCAGCGCGGCGCGCGGCTGTCCGATGACCTGGCGGCGCTGGATCAGCATCTGCAGGGTTCGGCCGGTGCCCTTTCCAACCTACGTCAGGCGGCGCGGCGGCTCGACCGGCTGGGGCCGGAGCATCCGCTGCTCGCCGAGGCGCTGTCCGCCCTTGACCGCGCGGTGATCGAGGCGTCGGAAGCGGAGGACCGGATCGAGCAGGCGAAGGAGGCGCTGACCCACGACCCCGCCCGGCTGGAGGAGATCGAGGCGCGGCTCTTCGACCTGCGCGCGCTGGCGCGCAAATACCGGGTCGATGTCGATGGTCTGCCGGCGCTGGCAGGGGAACTGGCCGGACGGCTGCGGACAATCGAGGCGGGCGGCGAGGGGCTGGCCCGGCTGGAGCGCGAGGCGGCGAAGCGGCGCAAGGATTATGAGGCGCAGGCGGCGGGCCTCAGCGCGGGGCGCGCCGAAGCGGCGAAGCGTCTCGACGCGGCGGTAGCGGCGGAACTGGCGCCGCTCAAGCTGGACGCCGCCCGCTTCCAGACTTCGGTCGAGACGCTGCCTGACGATGGGTGGAGCGCCGCCGGCCGCGACCGGGTCGAGTTCCTGATCGCGACCAACCCCGGCACCCCGTTCGGGCCGCTCGCCAAGATCGCCAGCGGCGGCGAGCTCTCCCGCTTCATCCTGGCGCTGAAAGTCGCGCTGGCTGAGGAAGGCAGCGCCGCCACGATGATCTTCGACGAAATCGACCGCGGCGTCGGCGGCGCGGTGGCGAGCGCGATCGGCGAGCGCCTGGCAAGGCTCGCGGAGCGCGCCCAGCTCCTCGTCGTCACCCACTCACCCCAGGTCGCGGCGCGCGGGGCAAGCCAATGGCTGATCGCCAAGAGCCACGAAGGCATGGTCACCCGCACCGGCGTCCGAGCACTCGACGAAGGCGAACGCCGCGAGGAAATCGCGCGGATGCTGAGCGGCGCGACGATCACCGACGAGGCGCGGGCGCAGGCCGAACGACTGCTGGAAGCCGCATAAGTCGATGACCGAAGCCGAAGCCGCCGAACGTCTCGCTTTCCTCGCCGCCGAGATCGCGCGGCATAATCAGCTGTATCACACCGACGACGCGCCCGAGGTTTCGGATGCGGACTATGATGCGCTGCTGCGGGAGAACAACGCACTGGAGGCGGAATATCCGCAGCTGGTGCGCGCGGATTCGCCGTCGAAGCTGGTGGGTGCGGCGCCGGCGGCGCATCTCGCCAAAGTGCCGCACGCCAAGGCGATGCTCAGCCTCGACAACGCGTTTGCCGATGAGGATGTGCGGGAGTTCGTCGCGCGCGTGCGGCGGTTCCTGAATCTGGCCGAGGATAAGCCGGTCGCGCTGACGGCGGAGCCGAAGATCGATGGGCTGTCCTGTTCGCTTCGCTATGAAGGCGCGCGGCTGGTGCTGGCGGCGACGCGCGGCGACGGCGTGGTTGGCGAGGACGTGACGCCCAATGTGCGGACGATTTCTGACATTCCAAACGAGCTGTGCTCCGGCGAAGGCCGGAGTCCTGTTCGACCAACGCTCCGGCCTTCGCCGGAGCACTCGGTACCCGACACCTTCGAAATTCGCGGCGAGGTCTACATGTCCAAGGCGGATTTCGCGGCGTTGAACGAGCGGCTGGCGGGGGAGCGGGTGTTCGCCAATCCGCGCAACGCCGCTGCCGGTTCGCTGCGGCAGAAGGACCCGTCGGTCACGGCGTCTCGGCCGCTGCGATTCCTCGCGCATGGCTGGGGCGAGGCCTCGGCGGTTCCGGGCGAGACGCAGTTCGAGGTCATCAAGGCGATCGAGGGCTGGGGCGTGCCGGTTACCGACCTGCTGGTGCGGGCGGAAAACGTCGACGAGGCGCTCGCCCATTACCGCAAGATCGAGAAGCTGCGCGCCAACCTGCCGTTCGATATCGACGGCGTCGTCTACAAGGTCGATCGGCTCGACTGGCAGGCGCGGCTGGGCAGCATCGGCAAGGCGCCGCGCTGGGCGATCGCGCACAAATTTCCGGCCGAGCGCGCGCAGACGACTCTGATCAGCATAGACATCCAGGTCGGCCGCACTGGCAAGCTGACGCCGGTCGCACGGCTGGAGCCGGTTACGGTGGGCGGCGTCGTCGTCACCAACGCGACGCTCCACAATGCCGACGAGATCGCGCGCCTGGGTGTGCGGCCGGGCGACCGGGTGACGCTGCAGCGCGCCGGCGACGTGATCCCGCAGATTCTCGAGAACCTGACGCCGGACGAAGAGCGCCGCGATTACGTCTTCCCCGTCACCTGCCCCGAATGCGGGTCCGATGCGGTGCGCGAGGAAGGCGAGGTCGATATCCGCTGCACCGGCGGCCTGATCTGCCCGGCCCAGCGGGTCGAGCGGCTGCGCCATTTCGTCAGTCGCGGCGCGATGGACATCGAGGGGCTGGGCGGGAAGCAGATCGAGGATTTCTTCCACGACGGCCTGATCCACAGCCCCGCCGACATCTTCCGCCTGACCGACGAGCAACTGGTCGCGCGCAAAAAGGATGGACGGGTCTGGGCCGGCAACCTGCTCCGCGCGATCGAGGACAAGCGCACGCCCGATCCTGTGCGCTTCCTGTTCGGCATCGGCATCCGCCATGTCGGCACCGTCACGGCACGCGATCTGTTGCATCATTTCGGGACAGTCGCGCAGCTCGCCGACGTCTCGGCCCGCGCCGGCAGCGCCCCCGAAGCGTTCGCGGAGCTGACTCAGGTTGAAGGCGTCGGCCCGGTCGTGGCGCAGGCGCTCGCCGATTTCTTCGCCGAGGATCATAACCGCGAAGCGTGGGATGACCTCCTCAGTGTCGTCTCACCCAAGGCATTCGAATCGAATGAGAAAGCGTCTGAAGTGACCGGCAAGACGGTGGTGTTCACCGGCACGCTAGAGACGATGTCGCGGGACGAGGCCAAGGCTCAGGCATTGGCGCTGGGCGCCAAGGTCGCGGGTTCGGTCTCGGCCAGGACCGACCTGGTGGTGGCGGGGCCGGGTGCGGGATCCAAGCTCAAAAAAGCCGAGGAACTGGGCGTTCGCACGGTGGACGAATCCGGGTGGGCAGCGATCGTCGCATCGGCTAGATAGGGTTAACGGATTGGAGTCGCTGTTCGGCTTCGTCCCCGTAACGTCGCGTATCGTGCTGCTGATTTCAGGGGGAAAGCCGTGATGGTTCGGACGACGCTTATCCTTTCGCTCGCGATGCTGGCTGCGGTTCCCGCGTCCGCCGCCATGCTGATGGATTCCATTCCGGACCAGGCGCCGCAGCGTGCGCCGGCGGTGCCTGTCGCTCCAGGCGGTCCGTTCGGCCACGTCAACATCGATGATTTCGAGAATACGATCAAAGGCGACATCGAATTCGCCAGCTTGAAGAACGCGAACAACGCGCCCGCTCCGGTGGCGGACAGCGCGCTCAATGTGGTTGCCGAGCCGAATGTGGCGGCGGTGCCGGAGCCGGCCACCTGGGCGATGATGCTGGGGGGATTCGGATTCATGGGGTTCGTCATCCGTCGCCGCGCGCTCAAAACCACTGCATCACTGTCGCACTGAACGGCGTCCACCAGCCGATCCTGACTCCGGCCGCGGCGAGCATGCGGCCCGTCCACCAATTGCAGGTGCGCAGCGCATCATAGTGTCCCTTGGCGGGGTAGAAGACGTCGGCCACGTCATAGCCGGAAATCGGCCGCTGATCGGCCGGGTCGAAGCTGGCGCGGATCGCGTTCGAGAGGCGGCGATACTGGTCGACTGACAGACGGATCGGACGCGCTTCTTCCCACGGCTCCAGCAGGTGATCGACGTGCACCAGGGTGTGGTCGCTGCCGATAATGGCATGCAGCGCGGTGCGCGCCGACAGCTCGCGCCAAGTCGGCGTGTTCAGATAGAAATCGCGCTCTCCCCATCCGAACCACAGCCAGCGCCCGACATAGCGCGGATCGCGCAGATGCTCGGGGCGGACGACCGGCGACCAATCAACGCCGGCCGCGCGCGTCGGCACGATCACGCCGGTATGGATGCCGTTGGTGGCGACATAGACGGTGACGCCATCCTCCGCCTCCACCCAGTCGGCGTTGCGCGGGATCGCCCCGCCAACCGCTCCCGCCGCCAGGTAGAGCAAGGGAATGAGCAACAGAGTTTGCAGCGCGCGAACCATCTTCCGTCACTCCGGACTTGATCCGAGGTCCCGCTTCTTGGCCATAATGTAAAGCCGGATTAGAAGGCTTTCATGGAGACTCACACACTCGACCGTCCGCCCGAGGGCGCGAATGCTGACTGGACGGTTCCGCAGAACTGGACCGCCTATACGCCCGAAGAACATGCCGTGTGGGACACGCTGTTCGAGCGGCAGGCGAAGCTGCTGCCTGGCCGTGCGTCCGAACGCTATTTGCGGGGACTGGATGTGCTGCGGCTATCCAAGCCCGGCATCCCGGATTTCGAGGAATTGTCCGAGCGGCTGACGAAACTGACCGGCTGGCAGGTAGTGGCGGTGCCGGGGCTGGTGCCTGACGAAGTGTTCTACGAGCATCTCGCCAATCGCCGCTTCGTCGCCGGCAATTTCATCCGCCGCGCCGATCAGCTCGATTACCTGCAGGAGCCGGACGTCTTTCATGACGTGTTCGGCCATGTGCCGATGCTCGCCGATCCGGTATTCGCCGATTATGTCGTGGCTTGGGGTGAAGGCGGGCTGCGCGCGATGAAGCATGGCGCCATCCACCGGCTCGCCCGGCTCTATTGGTATACGGTCGAGTTCGGGCTGATCGAGGAAGCGGACGGTCTGCGCATCTATGGCTCCGGCATCGTCTCAAGCCGGGGCGAGAGCATTTTCGCGCTGGACGATCCCAGCCCCAACCGGCTCGGCTTCGATCTGGAGCGGGTGATGCGCACCGAATACCGGATCGACGATTACCAGCAGAATTACTTCGTGATCCCGAGCTTCGAGGAGCTGCTGAAGGTCACCGTCGAGACCGATTTCGCGCCGCTCTACGCCAGGATCGACGCGATGCCGGATATTCCGATCGCGGAAATCCTGCCGACCGACCGCGTCGTCACGCGCGGCACGCAGGATTACGTGCGATTGAAACTGACAGAGTGAGGTAACCCGCTCGTCCCGAGCGAAGTCGAGGGGCGCATCTCGGAGCTGGGGAACGCCCCTCGACTACGCTCGGGACGAGCGAAAACCGGCGATCAAATATCCCGCGCCCAATTCTCCCGGCCCTCATCGTCGGACGGCACGTTGGTGACGGGTATTTCGGCCGCGCGGAGGCGAAGGATCGTCCAGTCGCCGCGCGTGTCGCTTTCCTCGACCGTGCAGCCGACAGCGCGATAGGCGCTTGTCACTTTCTCCGCCTGGGTCGCGAGCAGGCCCGCCAGCACGATCGTCGCACGCGGGGCGGCGATCGCCGCTACTTCGCCGGCCATAGCGACCAGCGGACCCGCGAGGATGTTGGCGATGATCAGATCGAACGGCTTGGCCGTTTCGATCTCCGGCGATCGCGCGCCATCGGCGACCGCATAGGCTATCCGTTCAACCCCGTTGATCGCGGCATTCCTGCAAGCGACGTCAATCGCGATCGGATCGATATCGGTCGCCATCACCCGGGCGTCGGGCCAGAGGTGCCGCACGGCGAAGGCGAGCAGGCCGGTGCCGGTGCCGAGATCGATCGCTTTCAGCACCTCCTGGCCGCTCATCCGGTCGAGCATCGCGAGACAGCCGGCAGTCGTGCCGTGATGCCCGGTGCCGAATGCCTGGCTGGCATTGATCAGGAAAGCACGTTCACCGGGCGCGGGCGAAACGCCGTGCGCCTCTGTATGAACGATGAAGCGGCCCTCACGGATCGGCTCAAGGCCGGCCTGGCTGAGCGTCACCCAATCCTGCTCGGTCAGCTGCTCGATAACAGGTTCAATCGCTGAAGCGCTCGGCACCAGCGCGCGGATCGCGGCGATCAAATGCGGATTCGGCTCGTTGTCGGTGAAGGCATCCAGCCGCCACTGCTCCACATCGTCCTCGACCATTTCGGCGGTGACCAGCACCGCGTCGATCTCGATGCTGCCTGCGTCGATCGCCTCGGCCTCGGCACGCGTGCAGGGCAGGCTCAGGCGCCAGCTATCGGACATAGCTCGCGCCGTTGATGTCGATGACGGCGCCGGTCATCGAAGGCGGTGCTTCGAGGGCAAGGTAACGCACCGCCGCCGCCACTTCGTCGGGCATCGCGACGCGGCCGAGCGGAATGTCCTGCAGCAGCTTGTCGCCGCCGCGGCTGGCCAGATAATCGTCGGCCATTCCGGTCATGGTGAAGCCGGGGCAGACGGCGAAGGCGAGCACGTTATCGCGCGCGAACCCCCGTGCGATGCTCTTGGTCATGCCGATCATGCCCGCCTTCGACGCGGCATAGTGCCAGTGCGCCGGGCTGTCGCCGCGATAGGCGGCGCGGCTGGCGACGTTGACGATGCGGCCGCCGCCCTGTTCACGGAAGTGCAGCACCGCCAGCCGGCACAGCTCGGCCGAGGCTGTGAGATTGATCCGCATCGTCCGCTCCCACGCGGCCACCCAGTCGTCGCGATCCAGATCGACCGGCGCCGCCTCGAATACGCCGGCATTGTTGACGAGCACGTCGACGCGGCCACGGAGCCGGTCGAGTGCCATGTCCCACAGCTTTTGCGGAGTCGCCGGATCGGCGAGGTCGCCGTCGGCGCTAGAGGTGCCGACAAGGTTCAGGCCCTGAAGCGCCTCGGCGCAAGCCGCGCCGATCCCGCGCGATGCGCCGGTCAATAGAATGTTGGTCATGGGCCGGCGGTTAGCGGCTGGCCGCCGAACCGCCAAGCGCCTTAGGCGACGAGCTTGACGTAGTCCTGCGCGGCGGCGCGGAGCTGGCCGAGCTGAGTGTCCACCTTGCGGAACCCGGTTTCCAGCTCGTCGATCTCGCTCGCGACCGTCTCGGTGTCCTGGCGGATCGAGGCGATGGTGCTCGACATCGAGTCCGCGGCAAGCGCGGTTTCGTCGACGGCGGCGGTGATCATCGTCACCGTCTGCGCCTGTGTCTCCATCGCCGCGCGGATGCGGTGCGCCGATTGCTGGACCTCGCCGACTGTTTCGCGGATCGAGCCATTGGCATCCACCGTGGTGCGGGTCGCGGACTGGATGGCGGCGATCTTGGCGGCGATGTCGTCGGTCGCGCGGGCGGTCTGGTTGGCGAGGCTCTTCACTTCCTGCGCGACCACGGCGAAGCCGCGGCCGGCGTCGCCCGCGCGCGCTGCTTCGATCGTGGCGTTGAGCGCGAGCAGATTTGTCTGGCCGGCGATATCGCGGATCAGGCCCAGGATCGATTCGATCGACTGGGCGTGGGTGGACAGCGCTTCGGAGACGTGCACGGCCTCGGTCGCCTGGCCGGCGGCGCGAGTGGCGATGTCGGCGGCGGTTTCGACCTCGGTGCGGGCATCCTCGATCGCACGGATCAGCCCGGCGGCGGTGTGCGCGGCCTCGCGCATCGCGACGGCGGACTGCTCGGCGGCGGCGGCGACTTCGGAAGCCTTGCCGAGCATGCCGCGCGCGGCGGTCGAGGCGTCGGACGCTTGCGAGCGAAGCGACTCGCCCAGCGTGAGGGCGGAGGAGACTTCGGACGCGATCCGGTTCTGGAACTGACCAGCTTGCTCACTGCGCGCAGCCGACGCTTCGCGCGTGCGCATCTCGCTTACCAGAGTCGCCATGATCTCCGCTTCCAGCATCGCCATCTTGCGGATCGCGCGGCACAAGCGGCTGACCTTTTCCTCGTCGCCGGAGCAGCCTTTGCGGACATGGCCGATCGCCATGTCGACGGCCGCTGTATAGGCAGCTAGCGAAGTATATAGCGGCACGCCGGCGGCTTCGGCACGCGCGCTGTTCTCCCGCGCCATGTCCGCCCAGCGCTGGCCGGTGATTCTCAGGAATTTCTCGCGGGCATATTCGATGCCAAAGCGAAGGCGGCGCTCAACCTGTTCGTCGGATACCGCCTGGCGAACTTTTCGAGACTCATTCAGCGATCGCCAAAATTCGCGGGCGATCGCTTCCTCGTGCGGGCGGACGAACTCATAAGCCTCGCGCAGATTGTCGGACAAAGTGCCGTCGCGGTCGAACTCGGCGATTCGCTCGCGGATCGAGATTTCGATATCGGCGCCATGTTCGGAGCGCTTTTGAGCCGCTTTTGAATTCACCAACCAGGTCCTTCGATACGCTGTCCCGCTTCACGTAACCGGGTTCGGTAAAGCCCCGGTTAAACAGTGCGATCATTCGCCCCAACCGTTGCATGGCTGGTGGCATCGGTTAAGAGAGCGCCAGACCATCGGGAAGAAGGGGCTTCGATGACCAGCAGCAACCGCACGCGGCCTTTGTCGCCGCATCTGAGCATCTGGCGCTGGGGTCCGCACATGGCGGTGTCGATCCTGCACCGTGTCACCGGCTCGGGCTTGGCGACAGTGGGCGCGGTCCTGCTGGTATGGTGGCTGGCGGCGGCCGCGAGCGGAGAAGCGGCCTATGGCGCCTTCCTCGACATCTTCACCTATCAAGACGGCCGTCTCAATGCGCTCGGCTATCTATTCGGCGTCGGGCTGACCGCGACCCTGTTCCAGCATATGGGCTCGGGCATCCGCCACTTCTTCCTCGATGTGGGCGCGGCCTACGAACTGAAGGTAAACAAGCTTTCGTCACAGCTCACCTGGGTGTTCGCGATCATCATGACGGTCATCGTCTGGGGCTACATCTTCGGAGTGAAAGGCTGATGGGTACCGGCACCCGCATCGGCCGCGTCCGCGGCCTGGGCTCCGCCAAGGAAGGCGCGCATCACTGGTGGATGCAGCGGCTGACGGCCGGCGGCAATCTCCTGCTGATGAGCTGGTTCATCATCTCGCTGCTGCGCCTGCCGCATTACGATCACGCGACCGTTCTCGCCTGGCTATCCTCACCGCTTGCCGCGGTGCCGATGCTGCTGCTGATCGTCAGCGTGTTCTGGCATTTCCGCATGGGCCTGCAGGTGGTGATCGAGGATTACCAGCATGACGAGACGCGGGTCGTCGCGCTGGTGCTCTTGAACCTCTACACCGTCGCTATGGCGGGCTTCGCCGTCTTCTCCATTCTCAAGATTGCCTTCACCGGGGGTGCGGCCTGATGGCGGACGCGTACAAGATCATCGACCACACCTATGATGCGGTGGTGGTCGGCGCAGGCGGCGCCGGCTTGCGCGCGACGATGGGCATTGCCGGCGCGGGCCTGAAGACCGCGTGCATCACGAAGGTGTTCCCCACCCGCAGCCACACGGTCGCCGCGCAGGGCGGCATCGCCGCTTCGCTGGGCAACAACTCGCCCGACCATTGGTCGTGGCACATGTATGATACGGTGAAGGGTTCGGACTGGCTCGGCGACCAGGACGCGATCGAATATATGGTACGCGAGGCACCGGCCGCCGTCATCGAGCTCGAACATGCCGGCATGCCGTTCAGCCGCAACGACAATGGCACGATCTACCAGCGGCCGTTCGGCGGCCATATGCAGAATATGGGCGAAGGCCCGCCGGTCCAGCGCACCTGCGCCGCCGCGGATCGCACCGGCCATGCGATGCTGCACACGCTGTATCAGCAGAGCCTCAAATACGACGCTGACTTCTTCGTCGAATATTTCGCGCTCGACCTGATCATGGAGAACGGCGCCTGCCGGGGCGTGATCGCGCTCTGCATGGAAGACGGCACGATCCACCGCTTCCGCGCGCACAATGTGGTGCTGGCGACGGGCGGCTATGGCCGCTGCTATTTCTCGGCGACGTCCGCCCATACCTGCACCGGCGACGGCAATGCGATGGTGCTGCGCGCCGGCCTGCCGCTGCAGGATATGGAGTTCGTCCAGTTCCACCCGACCGGCATTTACGGCGCCGGCGTGCTGATCACCGAGGGCGCGCGTGGCGAAGGCGGCTATCTCACCAATTCCGAAGGCGAGCGCTTCATGGAGCGCTATGCCCCGTCGGCGAAGGACCTCGCCTCGCGCGACGTCGTTTCGCGATCGATGGCGATGGAGATCCGCGAAGGGCGCGGCGTCGGGCCGGAGAAGGATCATATTTTCCTTCATCTCGACCATATCGACGCCAAGGTGCTGCACGAGCGGCTGCCCGGCATCACCGAGACCGGCAAGATTTTCGCCGGCGTCGACCTGACCCGCAAGGCGCTGCCGGTGGTGCCGACCGTCCACTACAATATGGGCGGCATCCCGACCAATTATCATGGCGAAGTGGTGACGCTGAAGGACGGCGATCCGGATGCCGTCGTACCGGGCCTGTTCGCGGTGGGCGAGGCGGCCTGCGTGTCCGTCCACGGTGCCAACCGGCTTGGTTCCAACTCGCTGATCGACCTCGTGGTGTTCGGCCGCGCGACCGGCCTGCGCATCGGCGACATCCTGAAGCCCGGCACCACCCATGATGCGCTGCCCAAGGGTTCGGAGGAAGCGGCGCTCACCCGGCTCGACAGATTCCGGCACGCCAGCGGCGGTTCGCCGACCGCCGACATCCGGCGAGACATGCAGAAGACCATGCAGACGCATTGCGCGGTGTTCCGCGACTCCGGCTCACTCGCCGAAGGCCAGACCAAGATTGACGCGGTGGCCAAGAGCCTGTCAGACGTCGGCGTGACCGACCGTTCGCTGATCTGGAACACCGACCTGGTCGAAACGCTGGAGCTGGACAATCTGATCGATCAGGCGGTGGTGACGATGCACTCCGCCGCCAACCGCAAGGAAAGCCGCGGCGCCCATATGCACGAGGACTTCCCCGACCGCGACGACGCCAACTGGATGAAGCACACGGTCACTTGGTCAAAGCCGGAAGGCGGCGTGACGATCGACTACCGCCCGGTCCACGAATACACGCTCACCGACGAAGCCCAATATATCAAGCCGAAGAAGCGGGTGTATTGAGCATCATACGCCGACTTCACGTCCCGCTTCGAGAGCCGGCGGACGTCATCCCTCATCTGGGTGCGGCGCACCATTGGAAAGAGGGGCGATCAGCCAAGTCGCTGGTCGATCAATGGTGGCAGGCAAACGAATTACCTTCAACTGTCAGTCGTCTCCTCGACCAAGCGCCGGAATGGCGACGGGCGGGGCTGATCGACGCTTTTGTCGAGCGCTGCACGAGCCTTCAGGATGGACGCCCCTCGCACTCGCAAAGCGATCTGCTGGCGGTTGTTGGCGTTGGTGACCGGATCGGGATTGTCGGTATTGAAGCCAAAATGGATGAAGGTTTTGATCGCACCGTCCGCGAGTGGTTGGGTGACGGCAATGCGGGAAAACGAACGAGGCTAACCAAGCTGTGCGATCTACTGATGCTGGATCCAGGCTTGGTCGGCCATCTTCGTTATCAACTCTTCCATCGCACGGCATCCTGCATACTCGAAGCAGGGCGATATCGCGCCCGGCAGGCTGCCATGATTGTGCAGAGTTGGAGCGCGCAAAGCGACGGGTTTGAGGACTTCGCCGCTTTCGTCGAAGCGCTCGGACTCGAAAGACCGAAAATGGACGTGCTGACGGCGGCGATCATGTTGGCGGACGTCGATCTCAGATTCGGATGGTCTGCCGAGATTGCCGCCAGATAGAGGCAGGCTAGCTGTTGAGGCGACCTGCGGCCGCCTTATAGACCGCATTGCGTTCCCGCTGCCCGACCGCGACGACTTGGACCACCACCCGATCGTCAAACACCCGATAGACCAACCTGTAGCCCGCGTCGCGCAATTTGACTTTGTAGCAATTCTTCATGCCGCTCAAGCGTGCCGCCGGGCGATGTGGGTCGGCCAAAACTTCGCTCAACTTTCGCCCGAATTGCTTCCTGATGATTGCGCCGAGCTTATCCCATTCCTTCTGCGCGCTCGGCAGAAACTCAAGGCTATAGGTCGTCAATATCGACCGGAATGCCGACTTCGCCCTCGCGCTCGCGCACGATTCTGGTCAGTTCGATGTCGTCCAATTGGTCCATCAGCGCCTCCCAGGCCTTGGCAGGGACGAGATAGGCGGTTGGCGTGTTATGATTCAACACAGCGACGGGAAAGCCATCGGCAGCGGCGATCACCGCGCTGGGATTCTTCTTCAAGTCGCTGATGCTGACGCTGGCGTCGGCAAGAATGGGATCGATCATGACCGAAATATAGCGCCGAAATCCGGTCCCTACAACCGCGGCAACGTCACGCCCTGCTGGCCCATATATTTGCCCGCCCGATCGGCATACGTCACTTCGCACGGCTCGTTGCCCTGGAGGAACAGGAACTGGCAGGCGCCTTCGTTGGCGTAGATTTTGGCCGGGAGCGGCGTGGTGTTGGAGAATTCCAGCGTCACATGGCCTTCCCAACCCGGCTCCAGCGGAGTCACGTTCACGATGATGCCGCAGCGCGCATAGGTCGATTTGCCGAGGCAGATGACGAGCACATCACGCGGCACCCGGAAATATTCGACAGTGCGGGCCAGCGCGAAGCTGTTGGGCGGGATGATGCAGCAATCGGTCTTGCGGTCGACGAAGCTGTTCGAGGCGAAGTCCTTCGGGTCGACCACGGCGCTGTCGACGTTGGTGAAGATCTTGAACTCGTCCGCCACCCGCGCGTCATAGCCGTAGCTGCTGAGGCCGTAGCTGATGCAGCCCTCGCGCCGCTGGCTCTCGACGAACGGCTCGATCATCGCGTGGGCAAGCGCCTGCTCACGTATCCAGCGGTCGGACAGAATCGACATGATGCCCCCTCAAAGTCCCAGATCGGCCGGCCCGAACGCGTATGGGAGAAGCTCCGATAGCCGGTACGTCTCGACGGCTCCACCCTCGGCGGCGGCGCAGTGGATGAGGAGGTCGCGGCCGCCCAGCTGTGCCGCTTCGTTCAGCACCTGGCGGCAGCGTCCGCACGGGGTGACGGCCGCGGCGCCTGTCAGGCCCTCCGCACCGATCATGCCGCCGATGACGGCGACCTCCACAACGTCACGCAGGCGACCTTCGCTGTTGGCCTTGGCAAGCGCGACCGTTTCCGCGCAAAGCGAAAGGCCGTAGCTCGCATTCTCGAAATTGCAGCCTGTGACGACCGAGCCGTCGGTCATCAGTAGTGCGGCGCCGACGCCAAAGCGGGAATATGGGGCGTGGGCATGGGCGGCCGCGGCGCGCGCGGCGTCGATCAGATCGTGCTTGGTCACCGCGTGGCCTTACCCGCTCGTCCCGAGCGTAGTCGAGGGGCGTATGTGAGGCCTCCATGCCAGCGCCCCTCGACTTCGCTCGGGACGAGCGGAGGTTTCTGTTTCTAACCCTTAATGTGCAGCACGCAGATCAGCGTGAACAGGCGGCGAGCGGTGTCGAAATCGACCTCGATCTTGCCGGCTAGGCGTTCCTTCAGCAACTCGGCCGCCTCATTGTGGACGCCGCGCCTGGCCATGTCAATCGTCTCGATCTGCTGCGGCGTCGCCCGGCGGATCGCCTGATAATAGCTGTCGCAGATCGCGAAATAATCCTTGATCGGGCGGCGGAACCGCCCGAGCCCTAGGACAAGCGTTTCCAGATGCGTTTCGTCATCGCGGTACATGTCGATCGCGAGCCGGCCTTCCTCGACGCGCAGCTTGATCCGGTAGGGGCCGCTATAGCCGTCGGCATGCTCGCGCTGCGGCGCGAAATGATTGCCTTCCAGCAGGTCGAAGATCGCGATGCGCCGTTCCTGCTCGACATCGGCGGAACGCCACAGGATCGTGTGCTCGTCGAGCGCGACATCGATGATCCTTGGGTCCGCCATCGCTTTGCGCTGTAGCGAATAAGCCCACAGCTTTTCCACAGCGTTGTTGGCTTGAGCCTGGTCCCGCAAACGTGGACAATAGCCGCATCATGGCCGAACCGATCCGACTCGTACCGCCCGCCGAGGGCGCTTCCCAGACTCTGCCCCGAAATATCGAGGCGGAAGCGGCGTTGCTGGGAGCGCTGATGATCGACAACCGGCTGGTCGAGGATGTCCAGCTGAAGCTCACGGCCGAGCATTTTTTCGAGCCCATTCATGGCCGTATCTATGATGCGATCCTGAAGCTCGCCGATCGCAACATGGTCGCCAACCCCGTCACGCTGAAGCCGATGTTCGACGCGGACGAGGCGATGAAGGAACTGGGCGGGCCGGCCTATCTCGCCCAGCTGACCGGCAGCGGCGCCGCGCTGATCGGCGCCCGCGATTTCGCCGAGCAGGTCTATGACCTGGCGTTGTTGCGCGAGCTGGTCGGCGTCGGCCGCGACATGGTCGAGCGCGCGCTGGACACGTCCGAAGACATCAACCCCAAGGGCCTCGTAGAAGAAGCCGAAGTCGCGCTGTATCGAGTGGCGGAACAGGGCGGCGAGACCGGCGGCACCAAGACCTTCCGCCAGGCGACGCTGCTCGCGGTGCAGCAAGCGGAGAAAGCGCAGAATTCGGGCGGTCATATCTCGGGCGTCACCACCGGACTGCAGGACGTGAATCACCGAACCGGCGGCCTGCAGCGATCGGATTTGCTGATCCTCGCCGGCCGGCCGGGCATGGGCAAGACCTCGCTGGCCACCAACATAGCCTTCAACGCCGCCCAGCGTTACCAGCGCGATATCGAGGACGGTATCGATCCGGCGAAGACCTTGGGCGCACCCACTGCCTTCTTCAGCCTCGAAATGTCCGCCGACCAGCTGGCGACCCGCATCCTGGCCGAGCAATCGGGCGTGGTCGGCCACAAGATCCGCTCCGGCAGCCTTGGCCGCGACGAGTTCAATCAGTTCGCCCGGGCGGCGGCCGAGTTGGAGAATCTGCCGCTCTACATCGACGATACGCCCGGCCTCACGATCGCCGCCCTGCGCACACGCGCGCGGCGGATGAAGCGCAAGCATGGCATCGGCCTGATCATCGTCGATTACCTCCAGCTGCTGACCGGCGGCGGCAAGAACAGCGGCGACAATCGCGTCCAGGAAATCTCAGAAATTTCACGTGGTTTGAAGACGCTCGCGAAGGAACTGAACGTGCCGGTGCTGGCGCTCTCCCAGCTCAGCCGCGCGGTCGAGCAGCGCGAGGATAAAAAGCCGCAACTGTCCGATCTTCGCGAATCCGGCTCGATCGAGCAGGACGCGGATATCGTGATGTTCGTGTTCCGCGAGGAATATTACGTCGCTGCCAAGGAGCCGAAGACCGATCACGGCGATCCTTCCTACATCCAGTGGGGGCAGGAAATGGCGGCCGCTCAGGGCCTGGCCGAGCTGATCATCGCCAAGCAGCGCCACGGCGCCACCGGCAAGGTCCGGCTGAAGTTCGAAAGCCACATCACCAAGTTCAGCGACTATATCGACGACGCCTATCTGCCCGCGCGGATGGATTGAGCCTTGGGCTGGCGCTCGAGATAGAATGCCAGCACCGCCCCAGCCGTAAGCGCGGCCCATAGCCACGGGGCGTGACCCAGCGCTGTGTCGATCGCGCGGCCGATCGGGTTTTCGGTGGCCAGGCCGCGCTCGATGATCCACGCGATCGCGGCCACGCCCGCCAACCCGGCGCCGGCCGTACGGACAGCGGGGTAGAAGCGGGTTTGGGCGAGCAGCACAAGCGCCGGCATCGCAGCCGCGACCACCATCAGCTGCACTAGCTCGATGCCGATGTTGAAACCCAGGATCGACTTTGCTTTCTGCAACGGATCGAGGCCGAAGCGGCCGATCAAGGTCGCGAAAGCGAGGCCGTGGACGAGGCCGAAGCCGGCGGCGACGAACGCCTCGCGTCCAGCGAACAGCGGCCGCCAGGCGTGGATGGCGGAGACGAGGATCGAGATCGCGATGCCGATCTCGACCGGCTGGGCCGGCAGCCGCCAGCCAAAGAACGCGCCGCCGATGAGGGTCAACGAATGACCGATCGTGAAGGCGGTCACGACCGCGACAAGGTTATGCAGCGTATGGCGCAGCCCGCCATAGCCATTCCAGCGCCGCCCGGCCGCCGCCAGCACGGGCGCGGGCAGCAGCAGTGCGATCAGGAACAGCAGATGGTCGTGTCCTTCGGCGATGTGATGCATGCCGAGGCCAATCGCGGAAACGAAGCCGCGCCAATCGCTGCCCGCCCCGCGATCGATGCGGAGAGTCATCGAGCCCGATTGCAGCCCCCCTAGCATCTGCGGGCGCTCCGAAAGATGGCCGCCGGCGAAATCGTTGCGCGCCACGACAAGGACGATGTGGTTCGGCACCCGATCGATGACGGCGCTATAGGCGAGGTCGAAATGGCGCGGGGATATGCCAGCGGGCGGGAGGAGCGCGAAGCGGGCGCGCAGGTCGGGCGGGCCAGCTTCGTGGACGACGTCGAGGCCAGTCAGCCGAACCTGCCATCCCGGAACCAGAACGCGGCGGACCATATAGTCGCGGACTCCGGCGTCGGTAACGGGGCCGAGATCGGGCGGCACTTGCCGGCGCAGCGCGAAGCTTAGTTCGGCAAGCGGCACGATCATTTCGGCATCGACGCGGGCCGCGCCGAAATCGAGCCGGATTTCGGAGTTGGGTGTGAGGTGCGCGGCGGCGGGCGCTGCGGCCAGCAGCACCGCCAGCCAGAGCAGCAGCGTTCTCAATGCCCGTACCACAGCAAGGTCGCGTTCGGGTCGAGTGCCTTGGGATTGATCGCGAGTGCCTTGTCCTGCTCGGCCTCGGCGGCGTCGCTGTCGCCCAGCAGCGCATGGGCGCGGGCCGCTACGAGATGCTGCTCCGCCGATTGCCAGCTTGACGCATTGACCTGCTCGGTCAGCTTCAACGCTTCGGCTGGCCGGTTGTTGGCGATCAGCGCCCAACCGAGCGCGATCGCGGTGGCGCCGTGCGGGCGCAGCGCATTGTCGCGCCTGGCGAGATCGAGCGCGCGGGCCGGCGTGCCGAACGCCAGCTCATGTTCGGTCGCGTGGCCGAGCGCCGCTTCGGGCAGCAGTTTCAATCGCGCCGCCCACCCGTCACCGGCGCGTTTCGCCCAGAGCTCGGTGCGGGCATAGTCGCCGCGCGCACGGTAAAGACTGGCAACCGCGTCGGCCAACATCGGGTCGCCATTTCGCGCCGCCAGCGCTTCGAAGGCACGCGTCGCTTCGGCGTGTTTGCCGCGTAGCGCCAACATCTGCGCCCGGTAGGCGCTGGCCAGCCACCAGTGGGGAAAGCGCTTGTCGGCCTCGGCGAATGCCGCCTCCGCCGCGTCCCAATCGCCCCGCTGCAATTCGATCGTGCCGCGCAATAGCGCCAGCTGGGCGAGTGCGTCGCCAGGAACCAGGCCGTTGCGCTCGACGCGTTTGACGGCGGCGATCGCCTCTTCCGGCCGCCCCATCTTCGACCAGAAGATGGCGAGCCGCTGGTCGGGCCGCTCGCCGTCCGCGGAGAGCTTGTGATATTCGGCCAGCGCTTCGGCATATTTGCCGCGATAGAGGGCGATGTCGCCCCGCAGTGCGGTTGCGCCGGCGCGGATCTCGGCTTCGGGCTGCACGACATAATGGTCGATCGCATCGAGCATGCGGCTGGCCGCGCCTAACCGGTGGATGCTGAGCGCCAGCGCGGCCTGCGTCAGATGCGGCCCGGCGCCGGGAACCGCCATCGTGAATCCCTTGCCGAGCGCCCGTTGAGCCTGATCGTAATCATTGAAATCACCGGTCAGTCGCGCCCGCGCGACATATTGATGCGCGATCCGCTCCTGCATTATCCAATCGTCGTCGCGCTGCGCCGCGAGGGGCTTCAGGCCGGCGATCATCCGGTCGATATAGGCGATGGTGCGTGGATAGTCCGGTTCGCCCGCGCTGCTCTGCCGGATTGGTCGCTCTGGCGGCGCGCCGATCCACCATTTCTCGACGGCACGAACCAGCAGGAAGGTAATGAGCGCTGAGGCAAGCAGCCAAATCAGCGCCCGCCGCCCATCGAGCGGCGGGCGCGTATTGGCGTCCGTCAAACTGGCGTTGCGCACATGCTCAGACTCAGCCGCTGGAAGTCGTCCGCCAACGCGTTGGTGAGCCCGGTCAGCGTCGCCTTGATGTCGGTCTGGAACCTGCCTGCCGTATCGTCAGCCGGCGTCGCATCATTGTACGGATTCTTCTGCGAGGTTGAGATCAGCGCTGTCGCCACCGCCGGCATGCCCATCCGGTCCGTGCTCACATAAGCGGACGGCGGATCAGAGCGAAAGTTGAAGTTGGTGCCGGTCGTTGGCGGCATCGGCGGATTGCCATTGGCCACCCCAAGATACGGGAAGGTCGACGGCAATGTCTCGGTGTTGCCCGGCGGATCCAGCGGCAGGCTCGCCAGCAGATTGGCGGGATGCTTGGTCAGGTCGAGGAACAGCACCGCGAGCGTGATGTCGATGACAGGATCGTTCAGCTGGCGCCCGTTGGGGAAGCCATTTGGTTTGGTGACGTCCAGCTTGACCGTATCCGGCACGATCAGGTTGGTGACGCTCGTGCCAAGCGCGACCTGCTGATTGAGGCAGCGCGTCACGTCGAAGCTGGTGCCGGTCGCGGTCGGCGTCGGCGTCGGGCTGACTGTCGCGATCGGAGCGGGGCGTGGTGCCGCGCTATCGCCGCTGCTTCCACAGGCCGAGAGGACGGGCAGGACGGTGGCGAGCGTGAGAAGCGGGAGCCTACGCATCACAAATTCCCCCCGAAGCGCGCCGTGGTCGCCCAGATGTCCAGCGGCTGATTGTTGTTGAGCACGGCCGATCGCGGCATCTCGATCACCACCGAAGTGTCATTCTGACCCCGGAAGAAATCACGCGTGCTCTGGATCGCAAGCGTGCCGGTTGAACGGGTTTGGCGGAACCCGAGCAGGTCGAAGAAGAACGGATCCTCGAAGATGCCGGCAATCGCCTTGACGCCGCCTTGCGTCAGCACGGTCTGGACCGGGCCTGTGATCGGACCCGTCGTGCCGGGAACGCCGGTGAACTGCACGCCTGGCGACTGACCGTCGAAGCCGAAGCGGAAGCGGATCTGGATTTCCGGATCGGTCCGCGCCCCGGCGTTGGAAATGTTGATCGTGTAGAGCACGTCACGATCGTAGAACGGGGGCATATTGTTTGGCTGCGGGCCGGCAAAGGTCAGCACGACGATGATCGAATCTGCCGTGTACCAGGCGAAAACGTCGGCAATGTCGCCGGGAACGTCCGGCCGCGCACCCTGGACATCCTTGTCGGTGCGGGTCGGAGGATCGAGGTGATCGGCGGCCTTGGTCGAATAATCGGCCGACATAAGCGCCAGTGGTAACGCAACCAACGCACCACCAAGCGCCAGCAAAGTCCTTGAGACTCGCATGGCTTACTCCTCCCTGTTCACCATGATTACGCCTTGTCGCCGCGCCAAAGTCTAGGATCAAAGCGACGAAAACGCCCTCTTGGTTGACCAAGATACGAGGCTTCCCCCATAGCGGATGCATGGCCGATGATGCTGAGACCGATGTTACCGCGCTGTCGTTCGAGGATGCGCTGAAGCGGCTCGAAACGATTGTCGCGCGCCTGGAAAGCGGCGACGCTTCGTTGGATGAGTCGATCAAGCTGTATGGCGAAGGCGATCAGCTGCGCCGGCAATGCGAAACCCGGCTGGCCGACGCCCAGGCACGGATCGAGAAAATCACGCTGGGACAGGACGGACGTCCGGCCGGCGTCCAGCCTTTCGACGGCGGCTGATCCGATGAGGCACGAGGGGGAGCAGCTCGCACAGGCGATGGAGCGGATCGCGGCCGAGATCGATCGCGCGTTCGACCTTTGGCTGGCTGTTCCCGATGATCCCCGCCGCCGCCTGTACGAAGCGATGCGTCACGGTGCGATCGGCGGCGGCAAGCGGCTGCGCCCGCTGCTCGTGTGCGCGGCTTGCGATTTGTTCGGGGTCGATCATACCGCCGCGCTGCGCGTCGGTGCGGCGATCGAAGCGATCCATGTCTATTCGCTGATCCACGACGATCTGCCGGCGATGGACGATGACGATCTGCGCCGCGGCAAGCCGACCGTGCACAAGGCCTATGACGAGGCGACCGCGATCCTCGCCGGCGACGCGCTTCATGCGCTCGCCTTCGAACTGCTCGCCGATGCCGCGACCCATGCCGATCCGTTCGTCCGCGCGGAGCTTTGCCTGGAACTCGCGCGGGCGAGCGGCCCTGCCGGCATGGCGGGCGGGCAGATGATGGATCTGGCCGCATCCGGCACCGACATGGACCTCGCCACGGTCACGCGGCTCCAGCAATTGAAGACCGGCGCCCTGTTCAGCTTCTGCCTCGAGGCGGGCGCGATCATGGGCCGGGTGCCACCCGAAGGCCGCACCCATCTGCGCGGCTATGCCCGCAATATCGGCCTTGCTTTCCAGATCGCCGACGACCTTATCGATGTCGAAGGCACCGCCGAGGCTGCCGGCAAGCAGGTCGGCAAGGATGCTTCGGCCGGGAAAGCGACCTTCGTATCGCACCTCGGCGTGGCGCGCGCGCGCGAGCAGGCGCGCATGCTGGTCGATCAGGCGATCGAACATCTGGCCGGGCATGGCGACGAAGCGGACCTGCTTCGCGCCGTCGCCCGCTACATCATCGACAGGGACAGATAATATGCGCGTCGGCGTCTATCCCGGCACTTTCGATCCGATCACGCTTGGTCATATGGACATCATCCGGCGCGGCGCGAAGCTGGTCGATCGGCTGGTCATCGGCGTCACTACCAACCCGTCTAAGTCGCCCATGTTTACTGTGGACGAGCGGATCGACATGGTCTGCCGGGAAGTGGACGGCGAGGGCGATCATATCCAGGTGGTGCCGTTCGATTCGCTGCTGATGACGTTCGCCGAGCGCCAAGGCGCTTCGGTCATCGTGCGCGGCCTGCGCGCCGTCGCCGATTTCGAATATGAGTATCAGATGGCCGGCATGAACCAGCAGCTCAACGACCGGATCGAGACGGTCTTCCTGATGGCGGACGTCTCGCTGCAGCCGATCGCGTCACGCCTGGTCAAGGAAATCGCGATGTTCGGCGGCGACATCGCGAACTTCGTGACGCCGACGGTGAAGGCGGAAGTGGCTGCCCGCGTCGAGAAGCTTGGCCGCAAGGGCAGTTAGCTCTATTCAGCGCCCGCTAAGCCGCTAGACCCTAGCGGCGCGGCTGACCCAACGGAGTTTCCTGAATGCGCTTTATCGCCGCTTTCCTTGCCATGCTGGGCGCGATCTTCGCGACGGCGGCGATCGCGAAGAAGAAAGATCCGAAGCCGGCACCGACGCCGACCGCGACGGCTACGCCGGCGCCACCGATAACCCCCGCCGACACCTGGGTGCTCGATCTTTCGACCGGGGGCCGGGTGCTGGTCCAGCTTCGCCCGGACAAGGCGCCCAACCACGTCGCCCGCATCAAGCAGCTGACGCGCGCCGGCTTCTACAATGGCCTCACTTTCCACCGTGTCATCGAAGGGTTCATGGCGCAGGGCGGCGACCCGAAAGGCACCGGCGAAGGCGGCTCCACGCTGCCCGACCTAAAGGCGGAGTTCAACGATCTGCCGCATGTGCGCGGCACCACCTCGATGGCGCGCGCCGACTCCGCAGACTCCGCGAATAGCCAGTTCTACATCATGCTGATGCCGACCCTGCGTCTCGACAATCACTACACGGCGTTCGGCCGCGTGATTTCCGGCATGCAGTATGTCGACGCCCTCAATCGCGGCGAGCCGCCCGCCGATCCGTCGCGTATCGTGAAGGCTTTCATCCAGGCGGACGGTGAGAATGCGGCGATCGTGCCGCTGCCCGCCGTCGTCGCGCCGGCGCCAGCCGCTGCACCGGCTCCCGCTGCGCCGACGCCAGCGCCGGCCGCACCTTCTCCGGCGCCGACACCCGCTGCAACGCCCACGCCACAACCCGCACAATAGCCGCCATTGCGCGTCGATCTTTTCGACTTCGACCTTCCGCCCGAGCGGATCGCGCTAAGACCCGTCGAGCCGCGCGACAGCGCGGGGATGCTCGTGCTCGAAGGCGAGCGGACCGAAGACTGCAAGGTCGGCGACCTCCCGTCGCTGCTGCGCGCGGGCGACTGCCTCGTCTTCAACGACACCCGCGTGATCCCCGCTCAGCTTGAAGGGCGGCGTGGCGATGCGCGGGTCGGCGCGACCCTTCACAAGCGCGAGGGACCGAGGCGCTGGCGCGCCTTCATCCGCAATGCGAAACGGCTGCGCGCGGGCGATGTGATTGATTTCGGGGCAGGGGTCGAGGCGATGGCGGACGCCCGCGGCGAGGATGGCAGCTTCCTGCTCGATTTCCTAGGCGACGAGCCGGTCGAGATTTTGCTGGAGCGAGCAGGCCGGATGCCGCTGCCGCCTTACATCGCCAGCAAGCGTGAAGCCGACGCCCGCGACCGCGCCGACTATCAGACCATGTTCGCGCGTGAGGAGGGCGCGGTCGCCGCGCCCACCGCCGCGCTGCACTTCACTCCGAACCTGATGACGGCGCTAGCCCAAGCGGGCATTACGCACGAGACGCTCACGCTTCACGTCGGCGCCGGCACGTTCCTGCCCGTCAAGGCCGAGGACACCGACGCGCACAGGATGCACGCCGAATGGGGCCGCATCGATGCCGCTACGGCAAACAAGCTCAACGCCGTGCGTGCAAGCGGCGGCCGCGTGATCGCCGTTGGCACCACCAGTCTGCGCCTGCTCGAAAGCGCGGCCGGGGAAGACCACACAGTCCGTCCGTTCGAAGGCGACACCGCGATCTTCATCACGCCAGGCTACAGCTTCCGCGCGATCGATGGCCTGATGACCAATTTCCATCTGCCCAAATCGACCCTGTTCATGCTGGTCTCGGCGCTGATGGGGCGTGAACGGATGATCGCCGCGTATCAGCACGCTATCGCCAACGGCTATCGCTTTTACAGTTACGGCGATGCCTCGCTGCTGATTCCTTAGAAATCAGCCGACCTGGACGCCCTTCCAGAAGGCGATGCGATCCCTGATCTCGGCAGCGGCGGATTTGGGGTCGGGATAATACCAGGCGGCGTCCTTATTCTCGGCGCCGTCGACCGCCAGCGTGTGGTAGCTGGCGGTGCCTTTCCAGGGGCAGACCGAGGTGGTTGCGCTGTCACGCAGGAACTCCGCGTTGACGGCGTCGCGCGGAAAATAGTGATTGCCCTCGACGATCACGGTGTCGTCGCTTTCGGCGATCGTTTGGCCGTTCCAGACTGCTTTCACCATTCGCGCCTCCTTAAGCTGCCCGGCGGCTCAACGCTTCAGCGGCCTCATCGATCAACGTGGCGATGATCTGGGCGACCGGCTGCTCGTCCTTCACCATGCCGACCGACTGACCGGCCATAAGGCTGCCATGTTCCACATCGCCGTCGATCACGGCGCGGCGCAGCGCACCGGCCCAATAATGCTCGATCTGCAGCTGCGCCTCGGCCATCGCGACCTTTCCCTCGTCCAGCGATTGGGCGACCTCGCGCTGCTTGGCGGTGAACAGCTCGCTGCTGGCATTCTTCAACGCGCGGACCGGAATGACCGGCAGGCGCGGATCGATTTGCACGCTCGCCACAGCTTCCCGGGCCGACGCCCGAATGAACGCCTTCTTGAAGTTCGGATGGGCGATGCTTTCGGTCGCGCAGACAAAACGCGTGCCGAGCTGGACGCCCGCCGCGCCCATCTCCAGATAGCCGGCGATCGCTTCGCCCCGGCCGATGCCGCCGGCGACGAACACCGGCACCTGATGCGCCACCTCGGGCAGGATCTCCTGCGCCAGCACCGAGGTCGAGACCGGGCCGATATGGCCGCCCGCTTCCATGCCCTCGATGACCAGCGCATCGACGCCGGAGCGGATCAGCTTCTTGGCGAGGGCGAGCGCGGGCGCGAAGCAGATCAGCTTGGCGCCCATGCCCTTGATCGCGTCCAGGCTGCCCGCGGGCGGCAGGCCGCCGGCAAGGACCACGTGGCTGACATCGTGCTTCGCGCAAACGGCGATCAGGTCGAGAAGCTGCGGGTGCATCGTGATCAGGTTCACGCCGAACGGCTTGCCGGTCAGCGCCTTCGTCCCGGCGATCTCGGCGTCCAGCAGCTCGGGCGTCATCGCTCCGCAGGCGATCAGGCCAAAGCCGCCCGCGTTCGACATCGCAGCGACCAGATTGCGCTCCGACACCCACGACATCGCGCCGCACATGATCGCGACCTCGCTGCCCAGAAAGTCGGCGCCGCGCGCCATCAGCTGCTTCAGTTTGGAATGCCCGTGCGTTTCGCTCATGGAACCGGGCCTAGCGTCCGGCGCATGGCTAGGGCAAGGCCCCGACCCAAAAGGGAGCGTTGCATGAGAGGATTGGTTTTAGCGGCAGCACTGCTGCTTGGCGCGGGGCCCGCCCTGGCCGCGGACCGGGTTTTCGACTCCCACGTCCATCTTTGGAATGGGGCGAAATCCCTCGCCGCGTATCAGGAGCAGCTGAAGGCGGCAGGCATCAAGGTCGAAGGCTTTGGGGCGATGTGGTTCGGTGGGCCGAACCAGGCGCTGGCCGGACACCCGGACGATGTTCGCGCCGCCAATGACGCGCACATCGCGCTCGCAGCAAAGCATCCCGGCATGATGCCGATCGCGACCGTCCACCCCTACGACGGCGACGCCGCCCTCACCGAGCTGACGCGGGTCGCCGGGCGGGGCGTCAAGGTGCTGAAAATCCACCCGCACACGCAAAAATTCGACGCCGCCGATCCGCGCGTGTTGGCGCTCGTCAAGCGTGCCGGCGAGCTGGGCCTGATCGTGCTGATGGACAATGCCAGCATCCTGCCCGGCGATTGCGAGAAGCTGTTCAACCTCGCGCTGGCGGCGCCGAAGACGCGGTTCATCTTCGCGCATCTGGGCGGCATGAATTTCCGTTTCTGGAACATCCTGAAGGCCGCGCGCACCGCAGAAGGGCTGTTCGGGGACAATATCTATTTCGACATTTCTGCTACGGTCGCGATCGTCAGCGGCTCGCCGATCGAGGACGAGTTCGTGTGGACGATGCGCAATGTGGGCATCGACCACCTCCTTCTCGGATCGGACTATCCGCAATATTCGCTGCAGCAGAACCTCGCCGCGCTCGACCGGCTGAAACTGACGCCGGAGGAGAAGGGTCAGATCCGGTACCAAACCGCGAAGAAGCTGTTCGCGATCGATGAGTCATCGACGATAAAATAGCGCGGCCCTAGCGGGCCACGATCCTGTCGAGCGACGTCAAGGTCAAATAAGATAGGATGGTGATCAGCCAGGCCGGCGCCAACAGCGTATGCAGGCGGCGGTTTCCGCTTGCGAGGCCGGCGGCCGCGATCGTGATGAAGATCGGTTCGGCGACCGCATACTGCCAGGGAATACCGCGCAGCCCGGAGACCTGCTTGGCCGCTGTCTCCGGAATATCGACGAGATGCACCAATAGCAGCAACCCAAAGAACCAGCGGCGATTGTCGAAGAAATGGCCCTCATGCCGCGCGTCGGCCATGCCTTCGTCGGGAAACAGGATCGCCGCCAGCATGTAGAGGATGATCGCGTAACCGGTGAGAAACAGGAATTCCTGGATCGTCCATTCGCGCAGGTGCTTCCACCAGAACATGCCCCACCATACGCCGAGCAGATAGACGATGACGTTCAGAGACCAGCTGAGCTGGATCCAGCACGGCCGGGACGTGCGACGGAACTGGATGATCCGGCTCCACGCGGTCAGGATATAGGTCAGGGCAAGGCCGAAAATGACCGAGATCAGCACGGCCAGATAGTCGAACATCGCTTCCCCCCTTTTCGCGCCGCCCGCTCGGCGCGGCGTCAGCCGGCCGCTTCCGCCTCCGCGTCCAACCCGTAGGCGGTGTGAAGCACGCGCACGGCGAGTTCGGTATAGTCTTCCTCGATCAGCACGGAGACCTTGATCTCCGACGTGGTGATCGCCTGGATGTTGATGCCGCGGTCGCCCAATGTCTTGAACATCAGCGCGGCGACGCCGGCGTGGCTCTTCATGCCAACGCCGACGATCGTGATCTTGGCGACGTTGCTGTCATGAACGAGCTTGGCATAGCCGATGCCGTCCTTTGCCTTGTCCAGCACGTCCAGTGAGCGGGCTAGCTCGGCGGCGGGGACGGTGAAGGTCACGTCGGTAGAGCCGGCGTCGTGCGCGATATTCTGCACGATCATGTCGACATTGATGCTGGCCTCGGCCAGCGGCGCGAAGATCGACGCGACCGCGCCTGGTCGGTCAGGCACCGCTGTCAGGGTGATCTTCGCCTCGTTCTTGTCGTGGGCGATGCCGGTGATGAACTGACGTTCCATGCTTTCCTCGATCTCGTCGTCGCTGACGATCATGGTGCCGGGCCGGTCGTCGAATGACGAGAGCACCTGCAGCCGCACATTTTCCTTCATCGCGAGCCCGACCGAGCGGGTCTGCAGCACTTTCGCGCCGACGCTCGCCAGCTCCAGCATTTCCTCGAAAGTGATCTTCTGGAGCTTGCGCGCCTTGGGGACGATGCGCGGATCGGTCGTGTAGACGCCGTCCACGTCCGTGTAGATGTCGCAGCGATCGGCCTTCATCGCCGCTGCTACCGCCACCGCCGAGGTGTCGGAGCCGCCGCGGCCGAGTGTCGTCACCCGCTCGCCGGCGGCGATGCCCTGGAAGCCGGGGATAACCGCGACCGTACCTTCGTCGAGCGCGCGGTTGAGCGCATTGGTATCGATCTCGGCGATGCGGGCGGAGCCGTGACCGTCGGAGGTTCGGATCGGCAGCTGCCATCCCATCCAGCTGCGCGCCGGCACGCCTATCGCCTGCAGCGAGATGGCGAGCAGCCCGCTCGTCACCTGCTCGCCCGAAGCGACGACGACGTCATATTCGCGCGGATCGTAGAGTGGCGAAACCTCGCGGCAGAACTGGACCAGCCGGTCGGTTTCGCCCGCCATCGCCGACACGACGACGGCGACTTGATTGCCCTGCGCGACTTCGCGCTTCACGCGCTCGGCGACGTTGCGGATGCGCTCGACCCCGGCCATCGACGTGCCGCCGAATTTCATGACGATCCGGGCCATTGGGTGCCTGCTTCTCCCTCGCGGGCGCTCTGTTACGGAGCCGTGCCGGGGTTGGCAAGGAAGCGCTTCTATTCTCCATTTGGGCTGAGCTTGTCGAAGCCTTCCCTTGTTCTTTGGTTCCGAGCAGAAGAAAGGGAGGCCTGCGACAGGCTCAGGCCGAACGGAGTGGGTGATGACGCCGGCGAACACGATCCGACCCGAAGAAGCCGCACATTTCGGCAAGCTTGCCGCCGATTGGTGGGACCCTAAGGGCTCCTCGGCGATGCTGCACCGGCTGAACCCGGTGCGGCTGCGCTATATCCGCCAGCGGATCGATCGGCATTGGGGGCTGGACGAACATGAACGCCGGCCGTTGACGGGCAAGGCCGCGGCCGATGTCGGCTGCGGGGCGGGACTGCTGTGCGAGCCGCTCGCAAGGCTTGGCGCCGATGTGACAGGCATTGACGCTGCGCCCGAGAATATCGCTGCCGCGCGGTATCATTCGGAAGGGCAGGGACTCGCGATCGATTATCGAACCGGCAGCATCGACGTGCTGGGTGCCGAGCCGTTCGATCTCGTGACCTCGATGGAAGTGGTTGAGCATGTCGTCGATCCGGCGGCGTTCGTGCGCGGGCTAGCGGATTCGGTGGCACCAGATGGGCTGCTGATCCTATCGACACCCAACCGCACGCCTGCCTCCCGAATCGCGATGATCACGCTTGCCGAGGGGCTAGGCGCGATTCCGCGCGGCACCCACGATTGGGACAGGTTCCTGACGCCCGACGAGCTGCGTGGCCATGTCGAGGCGGCGGGGCTGGAGGTGCTGGACGTGACAGGCCTTAGCCTCAACCCCGCGCGCGGATTCGTACTCGGCGACAACATGGCGATCAACTATCTGATGACCGCCAGGCGTCCCTAGATTAGACCGCGCCGCCGCGCCTCGGCGACGGCCTTGGTGCGGTTGGACACGCCAAGATTGGCGAGCAGCGCGGCGACGTGGATCTTGGTCGTCGCCGGGGCGATGCCGAGCCGGGCTGCGATTTCCTTGTTGGTGAGGCCATGTTCCAACAGCTGGAGTACTTGCATCTGGCGGGGCGGCAGCGGCGCGGCCGGTTGCGGCATTTCGCGGCCGTCAAGCGCCGCCTCGATCGCGGCGACGATCACCCTCGCTTCCGAATTCTTGGAGATGAACCCGGCCACGCCGATCTGATCAATAGCATCGAGCACGACAGGGTCAGCCAGCGCGGTGACGATCAGGATCGGGGTGGCCGGCGCGCGGCGGCGCAGCCGGGCGATCCCTTCCACGGGGTCGGCGCCGGGCATGGCGAGATCGATCAGGCAGAGGTCCGGGTCGAACTCCAGCTTGGCGAAGGCTTCGGAAAAGTCCGCCGCCTCGTCGATGCGCGCGCCGGGCCATTGGCCAAGGACGGTTTCCACCAGTGCCTGACGCATCAACGGATGATCCTCGGCGATCAGGCAGCGCATCGCAGCTCAATTTCCCGATCGTCCGACGTTGCCAGGCGCAAATAAAAGGCAGCGCCGCGCTTCGCCCCTCGCGCTATTCCGGCATCGCCGTCCATCAGCGTGAGGAGATTGCGCGTCGCGGCTAGGCCAAGGCCGAAACCACCCGCCAGGCCGACGAGGCCCGCCTGTTCGAACGGGCTGAAGATACGCTCCGCGTCGGCGTCGGCGATGCCGCAGCCATCGTCGATCACCCACAGCCACGCCCGTTCATCGCGTCGCCGTGCACCGATCAGGATGCGCGTCGCGCCTGAATGCCGGATCGCATTTGCGACTAGGTTCTCCATTGCCCGCGTGAGCAGCGCGGGATCGGCGAGCAGCTCTGTCCGCCCGCCAGCCATGCGCAACGCGATGCCCGCCGCCGCTGCAGCCGGCGCCTGGGTCAGCAGGACACGGTCGAAGATCGTGCCGGCTGATACCGGCTGCATCGTTGGCCGAATCACCCCGCCTTCGAGCTTCAGGTGCTCGAGCATCGCCGCGACCAGCGACCGTGCGGCGGTCAGTGACTGGCGGAGGGCTCCGAGATTGCGTGCGTGATCGGCCTTGCCGCCGCTTGGCTTGATCCGGTCGAGGAAAAGAGCGGCTGCCTGAAGCGGCTGTTGGAGATCGTGGCTGGCGGCGCGGATGAAATGGGTCTTGGCGTCGCGCTCGCGGGCGATGGCCGCGCGCGCGGCGGCGGCTTCAACCACCGCCGCGCGGATGAACCGGCGCACCGCGATCAGCGTTACGCCGAACACCGCGAAGAAAAAGGCGAGGGGTGCGTAATAGGGCGGGGCGGCATGGATCAGCCATGCAACCAGCGATCCCATGATGCCGACGACCGCGATCGCCAGCACTTGCGTCGCCTCGCTGGCGGCAACGAACTGGATCACCAGATACCAGGCGTACAGGATGATCATCAGCGCCCGAAGGTCCGGCCCGGACGGCGGCATGAATATCCACACGCTGGCCGCGACGATCAGATTGCACAGCGTGGTGACCGCTTTGCCGGCCGGAATCCAGAAGCCGGTGATTTCGGCATCGGCCGGCTTGCGCACGGTGAAGATGATGAGGGCCGCCAGCCAGGTCGAAAGGCAGAAAGCCATACCCGCCGTCCAGGCGGTCAGGGCGCCCGGATTGGCGATGCCGCGAAACTCGAACGCAAGGAAGATCGTCACCAGCGACAGGCAGATCATCGCCGCCACGCTGCCCCGCATTTCCGTCCTCGCCTCGTTGGCGAGTATGTGCGACCGATCCGCAGCTTCCACGCCGCTCCCCTGATTTCGGTTAACCTAGAAAGGCACTTTTTCCTCTGTCAAGCAAAGGCTTGCCCTATTTCGTCTCAAATCGGCCCGGCTAGGCCAAACGGCCTAGTGGGCATCGGCCGTGCGCCGCATTAGAGCCTGCCAAGCGCTCAAAAGGGCGCGGCTCCCGCCCGGCCAGGGGGTGGGTGGGAGCCGAATCGGCTGACGAGCTAGCGGCTCCGCATCAGCCGCTCGTAGAAGCCGATCGCGCGAACATAGTCCTCGACTGAAATCCGCTCATCATTGCCGTGGAAGCGCGCGAGATCGGCGGGTCGCATCGTCGTCGGCGTGAAGCGCAGCGAGGCGGCGGCGATCGGCTCGTAGGAACGTCCGTCGGTCGCGCCCAGCACCAGCCCCGGCGCGATCGGCGCGGCGGGATAGGTGGCGCGGATCGCGGCGGCGAGCTGCTTGAAGCCTGGACTGTCGGTCGAAGTGGGGTGGCTGGGATCGTGGCCGCCGGGCACCGCCCTGACGAGGACCTTAGGATCGTCGATCACAGCGCGGTCGCGGGCGATGACGGTCTTGATCGTGTCGCCGGGCAGGATGCGGTGGTTGACGATCGCGCGGGCGCTTTGCGGCAGCACATTGTCCTTGGTGCCGGCCTGGATGATCGTCGGCGCGGTCGTGGTGCGCAGTGCCGCCGCGGTGCGCGGATTGGAAAGCAGCTGGTGCTCGATCAGGCTGCCGGTCAGCCAGCGATTGGCGATGGCCGCGCGCTGCGGCCAGTCCATATACGGCGCGAGACCGCTCAACATGTCGCCGGTCAGGCCCTCAAGCCGGGCGGGGAAGGGTTCGTCGGCCAGCCGCTCGACAGCGCGGGCAATGCGGACGGCGGCATTGTCGGGCGTCGGCATTGACGAATGGCCACCGGCACCGCTCGCGGTCAGCTCGACCGAGACGTAGCCCTTTTCCGCCATGCCGATGACAGCGACGGGGATTGTGACGCCCGGCAGGACGCCGTCCAGCACCGCATAGCCTTCATCTACGGCGAGGCCGATCTTTGCCCCACGGCTTTTGAGCAGCGCGGCCATCGCTTTGGCGCCCGATCCGCCGCGCTCCTCGTCATGGCCGAAGGCGAGATAGATGGTCTGTTTCGGCCGCACGCCTTGCGTCAGCAGCCGTTCGGCGGCCTCCAGGATCGCGACCAGCGACATCTTGTCATCAATCGTCCCGCGCCCCCACACGAAGCCGTTCGCGACCGTGCCGTCAAAAGCCGGGTGCGACCATTTCTTGAGGCTCTCGCCCTCGATCGGCACCACATCCTGGTGCGCCGCGAGCAGCAGCGCCGGCGCGCCCGGATCGCTGCCCGGCCAGGTGAAGAGCAGGCTGTGGCCGGCGACGATCTCGCGTTTCAGCGTGGCGTGGACTCGCGGATAGCTGGCGGCCAGGTGCGCGGCGAACTCGTCGAGCACGGCGTCAGGCGCAGGTCCTGCTTCGGTCGATATCGTCGGGATGCGGATCGCGGCGGCGAGGCGCTGCACGGCGGCTTGGTCGACGGGCGGAGCAGGAAGGGGCGCTCCTAGCTTTTGGGGACGGAGGCGCGCTGTGTTCACAGCGACGACGGCGATCAGCACCGCCAACAGCGCCAACAAGACCAGACCGATACGCTTGAACATCTCACCTCCGTCATCCCGGCCTCGAGCCAGGATCCCGCTTTTTTCTTAATGGCGTAGGGAAGAAGAAGCTGGACCGCGGGTCAAGCCCGGGGCGACGCCCAGAAGGGACGCGTCAGAAATCTACTTTATCGTAATGCTGGGGCGGCCCGATCACTTCCATGCGTTCGGATAGCAACGGCCGAAAGCTCGGGCGGCTTTTCAGTGCCGAATACCAGCGCTTGGTCTGCTCATGTCCGCGCCAATCGATGCCACCCAGATAATCGGCTACACTGATATGCGCGGCGGCGGCGAGGTCGGCGAGGCTCATCGTCGCGCCGGCGAGCCAGTTGCGGTGATCCAGCAGATAATCGGTGTAATCGAGATGATTGAGGGCGGCCTTCATCGCGTCGCGCAGCACCCGCGCGTCGGGGCTGCTGCGTTCGACCAGCCTTTTCTTCATGCGTTCGTGCATCAGCGGCGCGACGACGTCGCCAAAGAATTGCTCGTCGAACCATGCGGTCAGGCGGCGGATCTCGGCACGGTTGATCGCGGTGCCGTTGATCATCGGCGCCTTGTTGACGGTTTCCTCGAAGAATTCGCAGATCGCCCAGCTGTCGATCAGGACGCTGCCTTTTTCGGCCTCCACCATCGCCGGCGTGCGGCCGGCCGGGTTCATGTCCAGGAATTCGTCGCGCCGTTCCCAGGGGGACTCGCGAACGAGTTCGTAACCCACGCCTTTTTCGCCCAGCAGCAGCCGGACCTTGCGCGAAAACGGACAGAGCGGGAATTGATAGAGCTGCCACATGCCCGCCCCTGTTACGGGGCGGACCGGTCAGCGGCAATGGCCGGCGTCACCCCGGATAGCGTTCGAACCTCGGCAATTCGCCCAGCCTGTCCGTCCAGCCGATATGCTCGGCATATTGGATGTGCGCGCCCGGAGGAATCGCATCCGGATCGTCGAGCGTCGCGCTCTGGATATCGGTGATGCCCGGCAGAAATTCGTCATTGGTGTAGAACAGGCCGGTGCCGCAATCGGCGCAGAAATGCCGACGCCCGGTGCGGGACGACTCGCGGACCTTGGGGCTGCCCTTTGTAACCGCGACACCGTCCGTCTTGTAGGCGATCCAGCCCACCATCGGCGCTCCGGCGGAGCGGCGGCAATCCTCGCAATGGCAGATCGCGTGGTGCTCCATTTCGCCACTGGTTTCGTAGCGCACCGCGCCGCAATGGCATCCTCCGGTCGGCATGGTCCTCTCCTTTGTTTCCACTTTGTTCTAGTGGAAAGTGGAGCGGCCGGCAAGGCGCTATTCGGCGGCGACCGCCTCCGTGGTGTCGCTGAGCGGGACGTCGAGGCGGCCCAACATTTCCTTCGGGCAGACCTGGCGGAAGCGGTCGCGCCACTGGTGCCAGTCGTCGAGCAGGCCGTGCGCCCATTTGCTGTCGGTCGCTTCGGCATGCTCGGCGATGAGCGCGCGCAGCCGGGTTTCCCAATAGGCAGACGCTAGACGCTGCCAGACGATGCTGTCCGGGTTGGCGACGCGGTCGAAGCTGCCGTCGATATCCAGCACGAAAGCCATGCCGCCGGTCATGCCGGCGCCGAAATTCATGCCGGCCTTGCCGAGGATCACGGCGGTGCCGCCGGTCATATATTCGCAGCCATTGGCGCCGCAGCCTTCGACGACCACGGTCGCGCCCGAGTTGCGGACGGCGAAGCGCTCGCCCGCCTGGCCTGCCGCGAACAGCTTGCCGGAAGTCGCGCCATACAGGACGGTGTTGCCGATGATCGTGTTGTCTTGGCTGGCGAGGAGCGAGGAGACCATCGGCCGGACCGCGATGACGCCGCCTGAAAGGCCTTTGCCGACATAGTCGTTGGCGTCGCCGAATACTTCGATGCGAATGCCCTTGCAAAGGAACGCGCCGAGCGACTGGCCGGCACTGCCGCGCAGCCGCACCTGGACATGACCGTCGGCCAGCGCCGACATGCCGAAGCGCTTGACGATCTCCGCTGAAAGGCGCGTGCCGACCGCGCGGTGGGTGTTGCGCACATTGTAGGTCAGCTGCATCCGCTCGCCCCGATCGAACACCGCGCGTGCATCGGCGATCATCTGCGCGTCGAGGCTGTCGGGAACCTCGTTGCGGAAGGTCGAAAGGCTGAAGCGCCGCTCGCTATCGTCGGCGTCCACCTTGGCGAGGATCGGGTTCAGATCGAGATCGTCGAGATGCTCGGCACCGCGGCTGACCTGGCGCAGCAGTTCGGTACGGCCGATCACCTGGTCGAGCGAACGGAAGCCGAGCTTCGCCAGGATCTCACGCACTTCCTCGGCGATGAACGTCATCAGGTTGATAACCTTTTCGGGGCTGCCGGTGAACTTGGCGCGCAGCCGCTCGTCCTGCGTGCAGACGCCCACCGGGCAGGTGTTCGAATGGCATTGGCGCACCATGATGCAGCCCATCGCCACCAGGCTGAGCGTGCCGATCCCGAACTCTTCCGCGCCCAG
>JAESFN010000287.1_pt1 | contig 60177 bp, 61 predicted proteins | sample 9269411 | NCBI WGS metagenome assembly JAESFN01 (sample SAMN14505399, study PRJNA617100) | algae metagenome | isolation source: Iphinoe sp. HA4291-MV1 and co-occurring heterotrophs from trail next to... | place: USA: Maunawili Falls, Hawaii | collected 2009-07-25
CAGCGACGACACCGCCGGGCTGCTGTTCGCCGGTGACCACGTGCTGCCGCAGATCACCCCGTCGATCGGGCTGGAGGGCACCCTGGCGCGCTCCCCGCTGGGCGACTACCTCGAGTCGTTGCGGCTGGTCCGCGGCCGGCCCGACCAGCTGCTGCTGCCCGCGCACGGGCCGGTCTCGCCGAGCGTGCACACCCGGGTCGACGAGCTGCTGGCCCACCACGCCCAGCGGCTGGACGAGATGGCGGCGGCCGTGGAGTCCGGCACCGGCACCGCCTACGAGACGGCCCGCAGCCTCTTGTGGACCCGGCGCGGGCGGCGGTTCGCCGACCTGGACCGGATGAACCAGGGCCTGGCCACCACCGAGACCATGGCGCACCTGGACCTGCTGGTCGAGCAGGGCTGGCTGGGGCGCTCCGAGGTCGACGGCGTCCGCTACTACCGGGTGGCCTGACCATCCCCTCGCACTCCGCTGCATCGAGCCGGACACCCCGCTGGTCAGGGCGCCGGCGGGTGGCCGTGGTGGCCGCGCTGGCCGTCGCCTTGACTGCCGTGACCGTGGTGGCCGCCGAGGTGCTGCACGAGCCGAAACCGCCGCCGTCGAAGTGCCCGGGGATGGTGGCCACGATGCCGCCGCGCGACCGGCTGGCCCAGCGGCTGATGGTCGGGGTGGACGCGAGCGACCCGGCCGAGGCGGTCGGGGTGGTCGCCGGCGACCACGTGGGCGGGATCTTCCTGGGCGGCAACGCCACCGCCCTGCTGCGCGGGGACGCGCTGGCCCGGGTGCAGGCCGCCGCCGGCACGCCGCTGGCCGTGGCCGTGGACGACGAGGGCGGCCGGGTCCAGCGGCTGGACGACCTGGTCGGGCCGCTGCCCAGCGCCCGGGAGCTGGCCGCCACGAAGAACCCGGGCCAGGTCCGGGCGCTGGCCGCCGAGCGCGGCCGGGCGATGCGCGCCCGAGGGGTGACCGTGGACCTCGCCCCGGTGCTCGACGTCACCGCCGCCCCGAAGGACACGGTGATCGGGGACCGCTCGTTCAGCGCCGACCCGGACCGGGTGGCCCGGTACGCGGGCGCCTTCGCCGACGGGCTGCGCGACGCCGGGGTGCTGCCGGTGTTCAAGCACTTCCCCGGGCACGGCCGGGGCACCGGGGACTCGCACAAGGGTCGGGTGCGGACGCCGCCGCTGGCCGACCTGGAAGACTTCGACCTGCGGCCGTACCGCACCCTGCTGGCCGACAAGGCGGCCCCGGCAGCGGTGATGCTCGGCCACCTGGACGTGCCGGGGTTGACCGGCGCGGACCCGGCCACGCTCAGCCCGGCCGGCTACCGGCTGCTGCGCGACGAGTTCGGGTTCACCGGGCTGGTGCTCACCGACGACCTCGGGGCGATGCGGGCCATCTCCAACCGCTACGAGCTGCCGGACGCCGTGCTGGCCTCGTTGAAGGCCGGCGCCGACATGGCCCTGTGGACCACCAACCCCAGCTCGACCCGGATCGCGCAGATCCTGGACCGGCTGGAGGCGGCGGCCGCCGCCGGCGAGCTCCCCGACTCCGACAACGCCGTAGCCCGCATCCTCACCGCCAAAGGTCTGTGCTGACGCACCCGTGAGTGGAAAGTAGTGCTATAGCACTACTTTCCACTCACGGGGCTACGCCAGCCCGCGAGTGAAGTCGGGCGGGATGAGAAGGTCGGCGCGGGAGAGCTCGTGGACGGAGTTCTTGCCCAGGCCGAGCAGCGCCTCGTCGATGCCGGACCGCAGGATCTGCAGCACGTTGGTCACCCCGGCCTCGCCGTTGGCGGCCATCCCCCAGAGGTAGGCCCGGCCGATCATCACCGCCTTGGCCCCGATGGCCAGCGCCTTGACCACGTCGCCGCCGCGCCGGATCCCGCCGTCGAGCAGCACCTCGATCTGGTCACCGACCGCATCGACCACGCCGGGCAGCGCCCGGATCGAGGCCGGCGTCGTGTCCAGGTTGTTGCCGCCGTGGTTGGACACCGAGATCGCGGTGGCCCCGATGTCCACCGCCCGCCGGGCGTCGTCCGGGTGCATGATCCCCTTGATCATGAACGCCCCGCCCCACTCCTCGCGCAGCCAGCGCAGGTCGTCCCAGGTGGGCTGCGGGGTGAACATCCACTGGCCGTAGCTCTGGAAGAAGCCGGGAACGTCCTCGCCGGCCGGGCACATGTTCGGCACCCCGAGGTCGGGCAGCTTGCCGGACTTCGCCCAGCGCAGCAGGTACCCCGGGCGGAGTGCGACCTCAGGGGCGAACTTCATCATGGCCTTGAGGTCGAGCTTCTCCGGGATCGGCGGGGCGCCCCAGTCGCGGCGGTGGGCGAACGTCCAGTCCAGGGTGATGATCAGTGCCTGGGCGCCGGCCTTCTTGGCCCGCTCGGCCCGGCCGGCGATCTCGTCACGGCTGCCGCACCAGTAGGTCTGGAAGAAGACCTTCGGGTTCGCCGCGATCACGTCCTCGATCGGGCGGCTGGCGAACGAGCTCAGGCCCATCGCGGTGCCCTCGGCGGCGGCCGCGCGGGCCACCGCCACCTCGCCCTCGGGGTCGACCGCCTGCACCCCCGTCGGCGAGATGATCACCGGGAAGGAGATGTCCTGGCCGAGTACGTGGGTGGCCTGGTTGCGCTCCCGGGGCAGGTCGCCGATCCGCGGCTGGAAGCCCAGCTCACCGAACGCCGCGACGTTGTCGGCCAGGGTCACCCCCTGCTCCGCGCCCGCCCACAGGGCCATGTACACCGACTTCGGCAGCCGCTTCTTGGCCCGCCGCTGCGCCTCGGCGATCGTCTCGAACCATTCCTTCGTGCTGGCCATGTCTACTCCTCAGCCACCCCTCCGCGCTTCGTCGCGCCGCGAGCCTAACCCCTGGCGGCGCCCTGACACCCCGTCCGGGTGGACGGTCATTCGAACCGGGACGGGTCCCCGGCCCCCCGCCGGACGATCTCCGGTTCGTCGCCGGAGAGGTCGATCACGGTGGTCGGCTCGGTGCCGCACTCCCCCGAGTCCAGCACGCCGTCCACCACGTGGTCCAGCAGCTCCTTGATCTCCCAGCCCTGGGTGAGCGGCGCGCCGGGGTCGGAGTCCGGCAGCAGCAGGGTGCTGGACACCAGCGGCTCGGCCAGCTCCTCGAGCAACGTCTGGACCACCACGTTGTCCGGGATCCGGACCCCGACGGTGCGCTTCTTCGGGTTCATCATCCGCCGGGGCACCTCCTTGGTGGCCGGCAGGATGAACGTGTACGGGCCCGGGGTGGAGGCCTTCACCGCCCGGAACGAGCGGTTGCTGACCAGCGCGAACTGCCCGAGCTGGGCGAAGTCGCGGCACATCAGGGTGAAGTGGTGGCGTTCGTCCAGCCCGCGGATCGTGCGGATGCGGTCCAGGCCGTCCCGGTCGCCCAGCCGGCAGCCGAGCGCGTAGCCGGAGTCGGTCGGGTAGGCGATCAGGCCACCGTCGCGCACCAGGTCGACCACCTGCGCGATCGCCCGCCGCTGCGGGTTGTCCGGGTGGACGTCGAAGTACCTGGCCACCGGGCGACCTTATGCCTGCCGCTCCCCCGCACCGGACGAGGCACGCCGATCACCATCGGGCGCCTCCGACCCGGCCACGGGCAGGGTGAAACGGAACGTGGTGCCGGCACCCGGCGCGGGATCCAGCCAGATCGTCCCGCCGTGGTACTCGATGATCTTGCGGCAGAGCGCGAGCCCGATCCCGGTGCCCGGGTACTGCTCCTTGGGGTGCAGCCGCTGGAAGATGACGAACACCTTCTCGGCGTAGGCCGGGTCGATGCCGATTCCGTTGTCGCTGACCCGGAACTCCCAGTCGCCGTCCCGCCGGGCCACCCCGACGTGCACCGTCGGCGGCTCCGCGCCGCGGAACTTGACCGCGTTGCCGATCAGGTTCTGGAACACGGTGGTCAGCAACGCGGACTCGCCCCGCACGGTGGGCAGCGGATCGTGGGTCACCCCGGCGCCGGTCTCGGCGATCTGCGCCTCCAGGTTGCGCACCGCCTGGGCCACCAGGGCCTCCCCGTCCAGCTCCTCGGGCGCGGCCGGCACCCGGCCGACCCGGGAGAACGCCAGCAGGTCGGAGATGAGCCGGGACATCCGGCGGGCCCCGTCCACCGCGAAGTCGATGTACTGGTCGGCCCGGGCGTCCAGCTGGCCGCCGTACCGGGTCTTGAGCAGCTCGCAGAACCCGGACACCTTGCGCAGCGGCTCCTGCAGGTCGTGGCTGGCCACGTAGGCGAACTGCTCCAGGTCCCGGTTGGATCGCTCCAGGTCGCGGGTCTGCCGGTTGAGCTGGGCGTTGAGCTCCTGCTCGTCACGCAGGGCGCTGAGGATCCGCTCGCGCATCGAGTCGACGTCGTCGGCGAGCTGCACGATCTCCTTCGGCCCGGACCCGACCGGCCGCCGCTCGAACTGGCCGTCGGCCACCTCCCGCACCGACGCGGCCAGGGTGGAGATCGGCCGGCTGATCGTCCCCCGGACCCACATGGCCAGCGCACCCAGCAGCAGCACCAGCCCGATCCCGATGGACAGTGCGGTGACGGTCAGCGTGGTCACCGCGTCGGCCAGCGCGGTACGGGCCTCGGTGCGGGCCCGGGCCAACGCCGTCCGCTGGCCGTCCAGCTCGGCCCGCAGCGCGTCGAAGCTGCCCCGACCGGCGTCCACCGCGAAGGCCGGGGTCCTCGGCCCGCCGGCCCGGACGGCCGCCACGGTCGGCTCGGCGTACTCCCGGCGCCACTGGGCGGAGAGCCGCTCCACCTCGTCCAGGGCGGTGGTCAGCTCGGGCCGCCCGTCCTGCCCGCCCAGGACACGCAGCGCGGCCAGGGAGTCGGTCTGCTGCTGGCGCCCCAGCTCGTAGGGGCGGAGCGTCTCCGGGTCCCCGGTGAGCGCGAACCCCCGGACCGCCGTCTCCTGGTTGAGCAGCCCGGAGTTCAGCCGCTGCGAGTTCAGCAGCGCGGGGTCGAGCTTGTCGATCATCTCGGCGCGCGCGGCGGACAGCCGGGTGATGGCCAGCGTCCCCGCCACCAGCGCGGCCAGCGCCAGCACCGCGCTGATCGTCCCGACCAGCACCATCCAGCCCCGCAGCGACCAGGGCCGCGCCGACCCGCTCGGCCGGTCGCGTCGGCCCGGCCCGTCACGTCGGCCCAGCCCTTCACGTCGGCCCAGCCCGTCCCGTCCGGTCACGGGCGGAACCTACCCGGCGCCCGCGTCGAGGTACCACCCGTGGCGGTGGCCGGGCCCGATGTGGTGCAGGTAACCGAACAGTGTCCGGTGCACGTATGCGCAGGCCGCCATACTGACTCGGAGCTGGCAGCAGAGCCCACGGGACCCACGCGACGAGGCGGAGCACGGATGAACCTGACCGGATACGGGGTGTACCTGCCGTACTGGCGGCTGGAGCGGACCACGATCGGCGCGGCCCTGGGTGCGCCCGCCGGGGCCGGCAGCCGCTCGGTCGCCGGCTTCGACGAGGACTCCACCTCGATGGGCGTGGAGGCCGGCCGGGTCGCCCTCAAGGGCGCAGGCGGTGAGCCGCCGGCCGAGCTGTGGTTCGCCACCACCTCCCCGGCCTACGCGGACAAGACGAACGCGGTGGCCGTGCACGCCGCCCTGGGCCTGCCGGCCGAGGGTGCCGCCTACGACGTGGTCGGGTCGGTGCGCTCCGGGCTGGCCGCGATCCGGGCCGCCGCCGATGCGGCCGCCGCCGGCCGCAGCGCGCTGGCGGTCTGCTCGGACGTCCGCACCGGGCTCTCCGGGTCGGCCGACGAGCGGGCCGGCGGGGACGCCGCCGTGGCGCTGCGGTTCTCCGCTGACGGCCCGGCGATCGTCGAGGAGCTGGCCTGGGCCTCGGTGAGCCGGGAGTTCCTGGACCGCTGGCGGGTGCCCGGCGAGCCGGCCAGCAAGGTCTGGGAGGAGCGCTTCGGCGAGACCGCGTACCTGCCACTGGCCCAGCAGGCGGTGTCGGACGCGCTGGGCCGGGCCGGGCTGCTGCCGGAGAACATCGACCACTTCGTGGTGGCCGGGCTGCACGAGCGGGCCTGCTCCCGGGTGGCCGCCCTGCTCAAGGTCGACAAGAAGGCGGTGCGGGACGACTTCCGGCTGCGCATCGGCAACCCGGGCGCCGCGCAGCCGGGCCTGCTGCTGGCCTCCGTGCTGGACGTGGCCGCGCCGGGTGAGGTGATCTGCCTGGTCACCCTGGCCGACGGGGCGGACGTGGTGCTGCTGCGGGCCACCGAGGCGCTGGCCGCCGCCCGACCGGCGACCAGCGTGGCCGACCTGGTGAACGGGGACGCCGGCGACGTCGGCTACCAGCGGTTCCTGAACTGGCGCGGCCTGGTCCGCACCGAGCCGCCGCGCCGGCCGGACCCGGACCGCCCGGCCGCGCCGCCGTCGTTCCGCAACTCCGGCTGGAAGTTCGGCTTCGAGGCCTCCACCTGCACCGAGTGCGGCACCCGGCACCTGCCCCCGATGCGCACCTGCATGTCCTGCCACTCGATCGACAAGATGGAGCCGGAGCGGCTGGCCGACGTCCAGGGCAAGATCACCACCTACACGGTGGACCGGCTGGCGTTCTCCGCCGCGCCCCCGGTGATCGCCGCGATCGTGGACTTCGACGGCGGCGGCCGCTACGCCTGCGAGCTCACCGACGTCGACGCCGACGCCATCGCCATCGGCCAGCGGGTGGAGATGACGTTCCGGCGGCTTTACTCCGTCGGCGGCGTGCATGACTATTTCTGGAAGGGCCGGCCGGCCCGCTCCGCCGGTTCGACCGGCACTGAGGAGGCCTGACATGGGTTCACACGGCATCTGCGACCGCGTCGCCATCGTCGGCATGGGCTGCACGAACTTCGGCGAGCACTGGGACCGCTCGACCGACTCCATGCTGGTCGACTCCACCTCCGAGGCGGTGAAGTCGGCCGGGATCACCCTGGACGAAGTGGACGCGTTCTGGCTGGGCACCATGGGCTCCGGGCAGTCCGGGATGACCCTGTCCTCCCCGCTGGCCCTGGACTACAAGCCGGTGTCCCGGCTGGAGAACTACTGCGCCACCGGCAGCGAGGCCTTCCGCAACGCCTGCTACGCGGTGGCGTCCGGCGCCTACGACGTCGGCATGGCGGTCGGCGTGGAGAAGCTGAAGGACTCCGGCTACTCCGGACTGGTGGTCGGGCAGCCGGCGCACGACGGCACCATGTCCGCGGTCACCGCGCCGGCCAAGTTCTCCCTGCTCGCGCCGGCCTACGGGGAGAAGTACGGGGTCGACCGGGGCCAGCTCAAGGAGGTGATGACCCGGATCGCCTGGAAGAACCACTACAACGGGGCCCGCAACCCGCGCGCGCAGTTCCGCAAGGAGGTGGCCCGGGAGACCATCGCCAAGTCCCCGCTGATCGCCGGTGACCTGGGCGTCTTCGACTGCTCCGGGGTGTCCGACGGCTCGGCGGCGGCGATCATCGTCCGGGCCGAGGACGCGCACCGCTACACCGACAAGCCGATCTACGTGAAGGCGCTGTCGTTCGTGGCCGGGCCGGGCACCGGGGTCCGCCACCAGGACTACGACTTCACCACCTTCCCCGAGGTCACCCGCTGCGCCGAGGACGCCTACGCCCAGGCCGGGGTCACCGACCCGCGCGCCCAGCTGGCCCTGGCCGAGGTGCACGACTGCTTCACCCCGACCGAGCTGGTGCTGATGGAGGACCTCGGGTTCTCCGCCCGGGGCCAGGCCTGGAAGGACGTGCTGGCCGGCACCTTCGACCTCACCGGTGAGCTGGCGGTCAACCCGGACGGCGGGCTCAAGTCGTTCGGCCACCCGATCGGCGCCTCCGGGCTGCGAATGCTGTTCGAGTGCTTCCTGCAGCTGCGCCAGGAGGCGCCGGACGAGCGGCAGATCACCTCGGTCACCGAGGGCGGCCGGAAGCTGGGTCTGACCCACAACCTGGGCGGCCAGCCCGGCTCCTGCGTCAGCTTCATCAGCGTCGTGGGGTCCGAGCCCAACGCCTGAGCAGCTGACCGGGCCGGCTTGCCGCCTGCCCGACGTGCATGATCAGCGTTTCGGTGCGAAAGCGGAAGCTCAGCTTCCGTTCGTGCACCGAAACGTCGATCATGGGGAGGGAACGGACGTCAAGCCCTCGGTTCGGCCGGGGTCAGCCGCCGAGGCCGGGCGGGGTCAGCGAGTCCAGCTGGAGGCCGCAGCGGGTCTTCGCGTAGGTGGTGATGTGCTCGACCGCGGCCAGGAACTCCGGCGTCGCCACGCCCTGGAGTGCCTGCGGGTCACCGCCGCTCAGGGCGGCCACCAGCTGGTCGCTCACCTGCTGGAAGACCGCGAAGTCGGCCTGCAGCTCGGCGGGTGCGGCGGCGGCCAGCCTGCGGTTGGTGGCCCGGGCCTCGGCCAGCATCGCGGTGAGGTCGGCATTCGGGTCGTTCAGCGCGGCGCCCTGCTTGGCGACGGTGTCCCGCGCGACCTGGCAGAAGTCGCCCCCGCCGAGCGGGTTCGCGGGCAGCGGGCTCGACGGGGCCGCCAGCGGGGACCCGCTCGACGCACCGACCGTCGCCGGGGTGTGCCCGGTGGACACCGCCCAGACACCCGCGCCCACCGCGAGCAGGACCAGCAGCAGCACCGACACCATCGCCACCGGACCCCGACGGCGGGCAGGCACCTCCGGGCGCGCGGGGTGCGGCGCCGGGGCCGGCATCGGATGACCCGTCGAGTGCCCCGGTCCCGGGGGCGGCCACGGACCACCGAGCTCCGGTCCGCCGAACCCCGGCGCCGGCGGGAACTGAGCGGTCGGGAACTGGCCGGTCGGGAACTGGCCGGTCGGGAGCTGGCCGGTCGGGAGCTGAGCGGTCGGGAACTGGGCGGGCGCCTGGGCCGGCGCGTACTGACCGGCAGGCGGTGCCCACGGCCCGGGCGGGAAAGCCGGCGCGTGCGGCGTCGCGGGCCACACCTGGGCGGCGTGCGCCTGGGCGGCGTGCGGGGCGGACCACGGCTGGGCGGCGTGCGGGGCGGGCCACGGCTGGGTGGGGTTCGGCTGTCCGGTCATGGCGGGCTCCCTGCGCTACGGTCGGGGGCCTCCCGACCCACCGATCGTGGCCGGTCGGGCGCCGCCGATCACTGGTACGAGCCCCCGTTCGCCGGGAGAGCGCCCCCGCGACGTCCGGGGGTCAGCCCCCGGTCCGGACCTCGAACTCCGCCGAGGTGCCGGTGAACGCCGTCGGACCGCCGACCCCGGGGACGTCGCCGTGATACTGCACCCGGTACCGCCCGGGCGGGGTGTCCGCCGGGACGTCCCAGGTGATCGTGGCCCGGCCACTCCCCCGAAACCGCCGGGCCGACCAGTGGAAACGGGTGCACCAGTCACCGTCGTCGGCCACCCGTGCCCAGCCGTCGCCGGACCCGCGCTGCACCTCCAGGTAGGTGCCGCCGCGGTGCAGGTCGGTGTTCGGGTCGGCGCCGGCGAACGTCACGCTGACCCGGTCTCCCGGGCGACAGGCCGGCCGGGGCTGCACCAGCACCTCCCCCGGGCCCGGGCCGGCGTGGTTCGCCCTCGGTGTGCGAATCCCGGTGGTGCGCTCCCGAGGTGGGCGCGGCGGGTCGCCCCGGCCGACCGGGGCCCCGTCGCGCATGGCGGTGGCCAGCGTGGCGGCGGTCTGGCACAGCGCGCCGAGCTCCCAGCGGCCGAACAGGGTGCTGCCGCCCTCGTACTCCTGCGCCTGGTACTCCTCCGGCGTGGTGACGTAGTGGATGTAGCCGTTGCTGTATCCGGCGACCAGCACGTCCTCCAGCGGAGCGCCGACGATCGCGGCCACCGTCCGGCGCAGCCGCAGCCCGGCCACGATCGTCACCTCCCCCGGGATCCCGATCAGGTGCAGCCGGCCGATCCGCAGCAGCTGCACCGGCACCCGCTGCGCGACCAGCGGCAGCACCCGGCCCAGGGTCCCGGGGAACACCAGCCCCTTCGGCGCCTGACTGTCCCGCAGTCGCCGGGACAGCCGGTACACCAGGTGCCGGGACATCCGGTCGAACACCGGGTTGCGCTGCCCCTCGCGGAACCCGGGGAACCCCGGCCCGTCCACCCAGGCCCCGGCCAGCGAGGACGCCCCGGCCTGGGCCGGGCTGGTCCGGTGCGCGCGGCCGTCGCCGGTGTACTCGGGGCCGACGAGCGTGTCCCCGAGGTGCACCCAGGTGATCCGGGCGTCCACCGGGCCGTCCAGCTCCGGCCCGGTGAGCTCGCGAGCGGCCTGGTACTGGCGCAGCCCGATGGTCCGGGTGTTCTCGAACTCGTCGTCGGTCGGGCCGCACCCGGGCTTCAACCGCAGGTTGGGCGACATGTCCCCGGCGTTGGTCTGGGCGAACGCGGTGATCAGCTCCGGCTCACCCGGCGCCAGGTAGTCCACGCCGGACACCAGCCGCTCCCAGTGGTAGGCGGCGTAGCCCTTGTTGTCCGCGCTGATCAGCAGGTTCGTGTTGGTCATGCTGGTGTTGTGGGTGGCGAACCAGTTGACCGCGCCGACCAGCCGGCCGTCCCGGTGGATGCCCAGCAGCGTGGTCTGCGGGTCGACCGCGTCCGGGAAGTGCGCCCGGTCGGCGTCCGGGTTGCGGTCGAACGCCGCCCGGGAGCGGTTCACGCTGGCGTCCCGCAGCTCCCCGTGCGCCAGCGACAACGACGCCGGGGCCAGGTCGTCGTGCGCCCGCTGGGCCGCCTCCAGCATCCCGTCGACGATGGCCTCGAACGTGGCCGGGCGGAACCCGCCGGTCGTGGTGTTGTAGAGCAGGTGCCGGGAGTAGCCGCCCGGGCCGCAGTGGGTGTGCGTCGCGGTGATCATCACGTTGCGCTCGGTGTAGCGGTCGCCGAACCGCGCCGCCAGCCGGGCCAGCACCTCCCGGTGCACGCTCTCGAATACCAGCGGCAGGTCGTTGACGATCAGCAGCACGGCGTCGGCATTGTCGGAGGAGCCGTGCGCGAAGACGAACGCCCGGGACCGCAGCCGGGTGTGGATGCCGGCGGTGCGCTGCCCGGCCTTGCCGTAGCCGAGCATCCCGACCCCGGCCGGCTCCCCGGTGATGTCACTGATCCCCCGGCCGACCAGGTACCCGTCAGCCACGGCCGAGCACCCGGTCCAGGTAGGGGTTGGTGAACACCCCGCCCGGATCCAGCGAGTCGCGCAGGGCCACGAAGTCGTCGAAGCGCGGGTAGCGCGGGCGCAGCTCGGCGGCGGTGAGGGTGTGCATCTTGCCCCAGTGCGGGCGCCCGCCGGCCGCCCGGACGATGGCCTCCATGCCGGCGAAGAACCGCTCGTGCGGCAGCCGGATGTACTGGTGGAAGGCGATGTAGGCGCTCTCCCGCTCGTGCGCGGTGGACAGCCAGATGTCGTCCGGGGCGGCGAACCGGACCTCGAACGGGAACGCCACCCGCTCCCCGGAGGTGTCGATCCAGCGCTTCATCTCGCGCAGCACCTCGGCCACCACCGGCCGGGGCACCGCGAACTCGGACTCGTTGAACTTCACCGCCCGGTTGGACGGGAACACCCGGTGGGAGTGGTCGGCCACCTCGGAGCTGCCGTACGCGGCGGTGGCCACCCGGGTGATCGCCGGGATGGTCCTCGGCGCCACCGCCCCGGCGCGCAACAGCCCGCCGAAGACCTTGTTGGTCAGCACCTCGTCGAGCACGGCCGCGGCCCGGCCGGTCGGGCGGCGTTCGGCGTCCCCGGGCCGCCGGGTGCCGGTCTTGGTCAGCGCGGTGGTGGTGTGCGGGAACCAGAAGAACTCGAAATGGTCGTGGCCGTCGACCAGCGCCGGCAGCTGCTCCAGCGTCTGCTCCAACGGCGCGGGCCGCTCCACCACGTGCAGCACGAACAGCGGCTCGCACTGCAGGGTCACCTCGGTGACGATGCCCAGCGCGCCCAGGCCGACCCGGGCGGCGGCGAACAGCTCCGGCCGCTCCTGCGCCGAGCACCGGACGTCGGTGCCGTCGGCCAGCACCAGCCGCAACCCGCGCAGCTGGGTGGCGATGCCGCCGAAGCGCACCCCGGTGCCGTGGGTGCCGGTGGACACCGCGCCAGTGATGGTCTGGGCGTCGATGTCGCCGAGGTTGGTCATGGCCAGCCCGGCCGCCGCCAGCAGCGGGTTGAGCTGGTGCAGCGCGATCCCGCCCTGGACGGTGACCAGGCCAGAGTCGGCGTCCAGGGCGAGCACCCGGTCCAGCCGGTCCAGCCGCAGCTGCACGCCGTCGGTGACCGCGATCTCGCTGAACGAGTGCCCCGCTCCGACGGCCTTCACCCGCAGCCCGTCGCTCGCCGCCGCGCGGACGATCGAGGCGACCTCGTCCGTGCTCGCCGGGCTCTCGACGCGGGCGGGCCGGGCCTCGACCCGGCCGCTCCAGTTCCGCCAGGTGATCGACATGCGGCGATCCTAGGGCCAAAGCCGTAGGCGCATCCGCCGTCCGGCCCTACCCTCGCGATCATCCGGATCGACGTCAGGGGGACGACGTGCAGCGGGGGCAGCCGAGCAGGACCGCGATCATGGCGGCGATCGCCCGGGGTGTGCACCGGCTGGCCGACCCGGGTCCGCCGGTGTTCGACGACCCCTACGCCCTGCCCCTGGCCGGGGAGGACTGGCGGGACGTGCACCGGGCGATGGAGTCCGCCTTCCAGGGACCGGTGCTCCGGCAGGCCCGCGCGGCCATGGTCAACCGGGCCCGCTACGCCGAGGACCGGCTGGCCGCCGGCGGGTTCACCCAGTACGTGATCCTCGGCGCCGGCCTGGACTCGATCGCCTGGCGGCGGCCGGAGCTGCTCGACGGGATCCGGATCTTCGAGCTGGACCACCCGGACACCCAGGCCTGGAAGCGCGCGCGGGCCGCCGAGCTGGCGCTCCCGGAGCACGACGCGCACCGGCTGGTCCCGGTCGACCTGGGCGAGGGGTCACTGGTCGGGCACCTGGAGAACGCCGGGGTGGACCGCTCGGTGCCCACGTTCTTCTCCTGGCTCGGGGTGACCCAGTACCTGCCGGTCGAGGCGATCCGGGCGACCCTGCAGGCGGTGGCGGACTGGGCTCCCCGGTCGGAGATCGTCTTCACCTACATCCCCACCTCGGAGCATCTGGACGCCCTCGGCCAGGAGTTCGTGGACACCGTCGACCGGGTGGCCGGCGGGCACGGGGAGCCGGTGCAGGCGTTGCTCACCCCGGACGCCGTGCGGGACCTGGTGGAGCGGGACTGCGGCCTGCGGATCGAGGAGCACCTCACCCGGGACGACCTGCACCGCCGGTACTTCGCCGACCGGACCGACGACCTGATCCCGCCGACCACCCAGCGGCTGGTGGCCGCCGCGGTGCCGGCCTGAGTCCTACACTCCGGGACTGTGGAGATCGATCTTCGGGCCGGGACCGCCGGGACGGCGGGGTTCGCCGCGCTGGACCGGGCCACCGCCGGGTTGGCGCCGCCGTTCGCGGTACTGGACCTCGGCGCGCTGCGGGCCAACGCGGCGGACATGACCCGGCGGGCCGGGGGCACCCCGATCCGGCTGGCCAGCAAGTCGGTGCGCTGCCGGGCCGTGCAGGACGCGGTGCTCACCCTGGACGGCTACCGGGGCGTGCTGGCCTTCACCCTGCCCGAGGCGCTCTGGCTGGCCGGCACCGTCGAGGGCCGGGCCGTCGACGACATCGTCGTCGGCTACCCCACCGCCGACGTGCACGCGCTGCGCGAGCTGACCGCCGACCCGGACCGCGCCGCCCGGATCACCCTCATGGTCGACTCACTCGAGCATCTGGACCTGCTGGCCGACGCCGCGACCGGCCCGGAGCTGCGGGTCTGCCTGGACCTGGACGCCTCGCTGCGGCTGCTGTCCGGGCGGGTGCACATCGGCGTCCGCCGCTCCCCGGTGCACAGCCCGGACGCCGCCCGCGAGCTGGCCGAGGCGGTCGCCGCGCGGAAGGGCCTGCGGCTGGTCGGCGTGATGGCCTACGAGGCGCACATCGCCGGGCTGGGCGACGACGCCCCGGGCAACCCGCTGGGCCGGGCGGCGATCCGGGCCATGCAGCGGGTGTCGCGCCGTGAGCTGGCCGAGCGGCGGGCGGCGGCGGTGGCGGCGGTCGAATCCGTCGCCCCGCTGGAGTTCGTCAACGGGGGCGGCACCGGCAGCCTGGAGTCCACCTCGGCGGAGGCCGCGGTCACCGAGATCGCGGCCGGCTCCGGGCTCTACGGGCCGGCGCTGTTCGACACCTACGCCGGGTTCCGGCCGACCCCGGCGGCGTTCTTCGTGCTGCCGGTGGTCCGCCGCCCGGCGCCCGGCATGGCCACCGTGCTCGGCGGCGGCTGGGTGGCCTCCGGGGCGGCCGGCCCGGACCGGCTGCCCACGCCGGCGTGGCCGGCCGGGCTGCGGCTGACCGCCCGGGAGGGCGCCGGCGAGGTGCAGACCCCGCTCACCGGGCCCGGGGCCGACGGCCTGCGGGTCGGCGACCGGGTGTGGTGGCGGCACTGCAAGGCCGGTGAGCTGGCCGAACGGGTGGACACCCTGCACCTGGTGGACGGCGACCGGCTGGTCGGCGCGGTCCCCACCTACCGGGGCGAGGGCAAGGCGTTCCTGTAGGTCAACCGGCCATGCCCCGGTAGAGCACCCGGGTGATCTTGGCCGCCAGCTCCTCGTGGCGCAGCGGGCGGCCGCCGAGGTAGCCGTCCAGCGCGAGCAGCACGTAGCCGCCGAAGGCGACCTGGATGACCGTCTGACCGTCCGCGCCGGCGTTCGCCCACGGCGGCAGCGCGGCGTGGGTGGCCGCCCCCATCCGGACCAGGAACGGCCGGACGATCTCCGCCCAGCAGCGCTGCCCGACGGCCCGCTCGGAGAACAGCGCGGCCCCCAGCAGCGGCGCGGTCTCCTCGATCACCCGCAGGTAGTACAGGTGCTGCTGCTCCAGCAGGGCCAGCCGGCCGTCGTCGGTCAGCTCGGCGAACCCGGTGCGGGCCGCCGCCAGGCCCTCGGCCGCGATGTCCCGCAGGCGGTCGGCCACGGCGTGGGCGAACAGCTGCTCCTTGGAGCCGAAGTGCCGGTAGAGCGCCGATTCGGTGGTCCCGGCGGCCTCGGCGATCTCCCGGGTGGTGGCGCCGCCCAGACCGCGGGCGAAGAACTCGGCGCGCGCGGCGTCCGCCAGCCGGGCCCGGTTGGCGATCGCGTCCGAGCGCAGCCGCCGTTGCCGGCCCGGCCCCGGCCCGGGGTCCGGCTCGGGGGCGGTGACGACGTCCAGGGCCGGCAGGCCGGTCAGGTCGGGCGCATCGGCCCTCGGCGGTGGCTCGACCCCGGAGGTCCGACCGGCCACGCCGTACTGGATCAGCCACGCGATCCGGGCAGCCACCCGTTCGTGGTCCAGCGGCACGCCGCGGAAGTAGGCGTCGGCGGCGAAGACCAGGTACCCGCCGAAGGCCAGCTGGATCATCACCGCCGGATCGGCGTCGGCCGCCGCCCAGCCCCGCATCGCGGCCGGTGACATCTCGGCCATCCCGTCCAGCAGCGGCTGCAGGCGGGCGCGGTACACCCGCCGGCCGGCCTCCCGTTCGGCGAACACCACGGTGCCCAGCAGCGGCGTGGTCTCCTCCATCACCTCGAGGTAGTGCCGGTGCATCCGGCGCAGCTCGACCAGCCGGGCGGCCGGGGTGGCGGCGGTGGCCAGCGCCGAGACGTCGTAGGCCCGGGCCTCGTGCAGCAGCTCCTCCAGCCGCCCGCCGATGGCCTCCTCGAACAGCTCGTCCTTGGTGGCGAAATGCCGGAACATCGACGACTCCGGCACCGCGGCGGCGTCGGCGATCTCCCGGGTGGAGGTGCCGGCCAACCCGTTCTCCAGGAACCGCGCGCGGGCCGCCGCCAGGATCCGGGCGCGCCGGGCCCGCGCTTCGGCACGCGGTGCCCTGGGCTCGGCCAATCGTTCCCCCCCGATCAGTGAGGGAACCCTAACAGGGTCGATCCCGCCGACATCGATCACCGATCCAACTTAAGTAATAGCGAGTACACACTTGCAGATAAGCGACGGCCACGGTTACCGTGCAGGGGCGGGACCGTCGACGAGGAGGGCCACCGTGCGCCAGTCCACCACCAGCGCCAGCACCCCGGACAGCACCGTCACCGCCGAGACGTACGACCCGCTCGACCCGGCTGTACAGGCCGACCCGTACCCCTTCTACCGGCTGTTCCAGAGCACCTGCCCGGTCCGGCACCACACGCTCACCGAGGAGCAGCAGCGGCGGGTCTCCCCCGGCAGCAACCCGCTGATCGCCGCCCCCACCTCCGAGGTGTTCATGGTGTTCGGGCACGACGAGATCCGCGCCGTGCTCACCGACCACCAGACGTTCTCGTCGTTCAAGGGCGGCGTCGGGCTGGAGCGCACCGCCGCCCCCAACGAGCACGGGATGCTGATCTACGCCGACCCGCCGCATCACGGCCCGCAGCGGGCGATCGTGGCCGCGGCGCTCAGCCCCCGCCTGGTGAAGCGGATGGAGGCGCGGATCGCCGGGTTCGCCGACGAGCTGCTCGACGGTTTCGCGTCCGAGGGCGGCACCGACATCGTGGAACGGTACTGCAACCCGCTGCCCGGGCTCATGTTCTGCGAACTGCTCGGGCTGCCCCGCGAGCAGCAGCCGACGTTCAAGAAGTGGGCCGACGCCACCGTCGACGCGTTCGGTGCGGACGCCGAGACCCAGGGCCGGGCCGCCGCCGCGATGCTCGAGATGATGGGCTACTTCTTCGGCGTCCTCACCGAGCGACGGGAGCGGCTGGCCGCCGGCGAACGGTTGCCCGAGGACCTGATCACCGGCCTGATGCTCACCGAGGTCGACGGCCGCTGCTTCGACGACACCGAGATCGTGCTGGCCGTCCAGCTGCTCATCGCCGGCGGCAACGACACCACGTCCGGGGCCCTGGGCTGCGGGTTCGACCAGCTGTGCCGCCATCCCGAGCAGCAGCGGATGCTCCGCGAGCGCCCGGAGCTGCTGGCCGCGGCGGTGGAGGAGATCCTCCGGTTCGACGCCCCGGCGCACTGCCTGTTCCGCACCACCACGAAGGCCACCGAGCTGGCCGGGGTGCCGATCCCGGAGGGCGCCAAGGTCGGCGTCCCCTACGGCGCGGCCAACCGGGACCCGAAGGCGTTCGACCGGCCCGACGAGTTCGACATCGGGCGCCCGGCGTCCGAGCTGCGCCGGCACCTGTCGTTCAGCCTCGGCGCGCACTACTGCGTGGGCTCCGCGCTGGGCCGCGCGCAGGTCCGGGTCGGGCTGGAGCGGGCGCTGAGCCGGCTCGGCGAGATCCGGCTCGACCCCGACCGGCCCGCCACGAGGCACGACGCGCTGATCGCCCGCCGCTTCGCCCACCTGCACATCCGTTGGGAGACTCCGTGACGAGCCACCTCACCAGCCGAGCGCCCGGACCAACCGTCAACGACGTGCTGCGCGCCGAACCGCACACCCCGAAGGTGCTGCTCGACGAGCACTGCCCGGACATCGGCACCGCCGGCCTCCCCCGCTCCCGCTACTACGCCCCCGAGCAGCACGATCTCGAGGTCGAGCGGATGTGGCGCAAGGTGTGGCAGATGGCCTGCCGGGTCGACGACCTCCCCGAGGTCGGGGACACCGTCGTCTACGACATCGCCCGGGACTCGATCGTCGTGGCCCGGGTGTCCGAGACCGAGATCAAGGCGTACTACAACACCTGCCTGCACCGGGGCACCGCGCTGCGGTCGCGGGACGGGAACGTGCCCGCCTTCCGCTGCCCGATGCACGGCTGGACCTGGAACCTGGACGGCTCGCTGCGCGACCTCCCCTGCGCCTGGGACTTCCCGCACGTCGACCGCTCCCAGCTGAACCTCGACGAGGTGCGGGTGGACACCTGGGACGGCTGGGTGTTCGTCAACCTCGACCCGGACGCCGAACCCCTGTCCAGCTACCTGGAGGACATCCCGGAGCACTTCGCCCGGCTCGACCTGCCCGACCGGTACAAGGCCGCGCACGTGGCCGGGCGGGTGCCGTGCAACTGGAAGGTGGCGCTGGAGGCGTTCATCGAGGGCTGGCACAGCTGGGTCAGCCACCCACAGCTGATCTCCATCTTCGCCGACGTGAGCAGCCAGAACGACATCTACGGCCGGCACGTCAGCCGGTTCATCACCCTGGTCGGGGTGCCCAGCCTGATGTCGCACGAGCCGCGCGACCCGCAGCACATCGTCGACGTGTTCGTCCGCGACCTGCTGCAGGCCGACCCGACCGGCATCGAGGTGCCGGACGGGGTCGGCGCCCGGGACTTCCTGGCCGGGATGCTGCGGGCCCAGCTGTCCGAGCTCACCGGCCGCGACCACGGTGGGCGCTCCAACGCCGAGGTGCTGGACGCGGTGGAGTACCTGGTGTTCCCGAACTTCACCCCGTGGCCGGGGTTCGGGCTGCCGATCGTCTACCGCTACCGCCCGGACGGCGACGACCCGGAGAGCTGCATCGTCGACATCATGCTGCTGGCCGAGGTCCCGGCCGACGGCCCTCGTCCGCGCAACGCCGCGATCACCTGGATCGACGGCGACGACTGGACCGCCGCCCCGGAGCTGGGCGCGCTCGGCACCGTGTTCAACCAGGACCAGGCCAACATCACCCGCATCCAGAAGGGGATCCGGACCGGACCCCGCCGCACTGTGACGCTGAGCTCCTACCAGGAGGTCCGCGTCCGCCACCACGCCCAGACCCTCGACGCCTACCTGGGGAGCGACCAATGACGATCATCGACACCGATGTGCACCTGACCGAGCCGCCGGACCTGTGGACCTCCCGGATGGCGTCCAAGTGGGGCGACCTGATCCCGCACGTGAAGTGGGACGAGGGCCGGCAGTCCGAGTGCTGGTTCGTCGGCGACCGGCTGATCTCCGGGCTGACCATCGGCGTGGTCAACAACGGTCCCGCCGGTGAACCGGTCATCCGGGAGGACGAGTTCCCGAACATGCCCAAACGCTGGGAAGACGTGCACCCCTCGCAGTACGACCCGGTGGAGCGGGCCAAGGTGATGGACGCGGTCGGGGTGACCATGGCGGCGCTCTACCCGAACCTCGGCTTCGTCGGCCCGGACATCTACCACGTGGCCAAGGAGCAGACCCTCGACTTCCAGACCGAGGCGATCCGGGCCTACAACGACTACCAGCTGGAGTGGAACCGGGAAGCCCCCGGCCGGTACATCACCCTGGCCGCGATCCCGTACTGGAGCGTCGAGGAGTCGGTCAAGGAGATCCACCGGGCCGCCGCCGACGGGCATAAAGGCCTGGTCACGACCGGGATGCCGCAGATGCACGGGCAGCCGTACCTGGCCGACAAGCACTGGGACCCGGTGTGGTCGGCCGCCCAGGAGACCGGGCTGCCGATCAGCTTCCACGCCGGCGGCGGCGACTTCTCCCGGCACTGGAACGAGCAGCGGTTCGCCGTCGAGGGGTTCTCCGCGATGACCGCCCGGGCCCCGGTCTGCTTCTTCTTCGACAACGCCACCCAGATGGCCGACCTGCTGTTCTCCGGGGTGCTCCCCCGCTTCCCCGAGCTCAAGTTCGTCTCGGTGGAGAGCGGCATCGGGTGGATCCCGTTCTGCCTGGAGTCCTGCGACACCCACTTCAAGAAGTACTCCGTCCAGCGGGAACGCCCGGAGTACGGCGACCTGCTGCCCAGCGACCTGTTCCGCCGCCAGGTGTACGCCAACTACTGGTTCGAGGACGTCAACCTGGACGTGATGCAGCGGGTCGGCCTGGACAACATCCTGTTCGAGACCGACTACCCGCACCCCACCTGCCTGTTCCTGGACGAGGTGGGCGAGGCGGTGGCCAAGCTGGACGCCGTCGACACGGAGATCCGGGAGAAGATCCTCTGGCGCAACGCCGCCGCGCTCTACGGCCTGGAGCTGTAGTGCACCCGGCCGCCCGCTTGCGCGAGCTGATCGCCGGGCCGGGGATGGTGGAGGCGCCCGGGGTGTACGACGTGTTCACCGCGCGGATCGCCGAAGCGCTGGGCTTCCCGGCGGTGTACGTCGGCAGCTCCCTGGTCGCCGCGGCCGGCTACGGGTTGCCCGACATCGGGGTGGTCAAGCCGGGCGAGTTCGTCGAGCACGCACGGCGGATCACCGCGGTCTGCGACCTGCCGGTGATCCTGGACGTGGACGACGGCGGCGGGTCACCCCAGCAGATCGCCCGCACCGTGCAGGCCGTCGAGGCGGCGAACGTGGCCGCGTTCCACGTCGAGGACCTGGAGACGTCCACCGGGAAGCACCTGATCGACGCGGACGGGTTCGACTTCGGCCGGGAACGGCTGGTGCCGGTCGAGCGCGCGGTGGCCAACATCCGCGCCGCCGTGGCCGCCCGGCGCAACCCGGACACGGTGATCGTCGGCCGGACCGACGCCGCCGCGGTGACCGGGGTGGACGACGCGATCGCCCGGGCCAACGCCTACGCCGAGGCCGGCGCCGACATGATCAAGTTCGCCCACCTGGAGCTGGCCGACCTGGAGAAGGTGGCGGCCAGCACGAGCGCGCCGATCCTCTACTACAACCTCACCACCCCGCCGGCGGACCGGGAGACCGCCGAGCGGGCCGGGGTGAAGATCCGGTTCCACCCCTTCGCCACGTTCATCCCGGCGATGGACGCGGTGGTCGCGGCGCTGACCGAGCTGCGCGACACCGGCTCGCTGCTCGGCCTGGACACCATCCCCGCCTACACCCGCGCCCAGGACTTCGTGGGCGCCACCGAATGGGCCGCCCGGGCCCGCCGCTCGTCCTAGGAGGAACGCCATGAGCAACGGAGCGGTCGCGGCCAGGCTGCTGGACTCGTTCATCGCCAGCGACCTGGCCGGCGCAGTGAGCACCATCCACGCCGACTGCGTGGTGCACGAATCCCAGGCCCTGCCCTACCCCGGCGACTGGCACGGTCCGGCCGGGTTCACCGAGCTAGTCGGCGTCATGACCGGCCTGTTCGACGTCAGCTTCGCCGGCTACGAGATCATCGACGACGGCGACCAGGTGTCGATGCGGGCGCACGCCACGTTCACCGCCAGGGCCACCGGCCGCAGCCTGAGCACGTCCATCGTGGAGATCTACCGCTTCCGCGACGGGCAGATCGTCGACGCGGACATCTTCTACAAGGACCCGTCCGCGGTCCGGGCGTTGACCGAGGCCCTCGTACCCGGTTGACCAGCGGTCGGCGATCGCTAAGGTGCGCGCCATGACCACCGTCACGCTCGACGCCCCGGCCGGCCCGCTGGAGGCGCTGCTGTCCGTCCCGTCCGCCGGCACCGGGCCGTGGCCCGGGGTGGTGCTGGTGCACGACATCTCGGGCTACTCCGACGACCTGAAGAACCACGCCCGCCGGGTCGCCGACGCCGGCTACCTGGTCGTGGCGCCCCGGCTGTTCGGCCGGGGTGGGCCGTCCTGCGTACCGGCGGTGATGCGGGCGCTGCTGACCAGGAAGGGCGACGCGGTGGACGACCTGCAGTCCGCGCGGGAGTTCCTGGCCGCCCGGGCGGACTGCTCCGGGAAGGTGGGCATCGCCGGGTTCTGCATGGGTGGCGGGTTCGCCCTGGTCATGGCCCCGAAGGGGTTCGCCGCGTCGGCGCCGTTCTACGGGGTGCCGCTGCCCCGCCCGCTGGACGAGACCCTGCGCGGGGCCTGCCCGGTGGTGGCCAGCTTCGGCGCCAAGGACCCGCTGGGCCTCGGTGCGGCCGCGAAGCTGACCCAGGAGCTGACCGCCCAGAACATCCCGCACGACGTGAAGTCCTACCCGGGCGTCGGGCACTCCTTCGCCAACGACCTGCCGGCGCAGCCGCTGATGCGGATCGTCGGGTTCGGCAAGAACGAGGCCGCCACCGACGACGCCTGGAACCGGGTGTTCACTTTCTTCGGCCAGCACCTGAGCTGACCCGTGAGTGGTTGGTACCGCTATAGCGCTACTAACCACTCACGAGACCGGGACACCGCCGGCGGCCGGATCAGCCCTTGGGCAGGGCGGCGGTGCCGGCGCGCATCAGCGCCTTCTTGACCCGCGTGCCGGCCGCGCCCGCAGCGGTGGCCAGTGGTGAGCGCCGGGGGCGCTCCAGGTCCAGCCGGTCGCCGACGGCGATCCGCCCGGGCCGCGCGACCGTGCCGTAGACGCCCAGGCAGCGGTTGGCGGTGGCCGCGATGGTCCGGGTGATCTCCCGGTCGCGCTTGAGCTCGGGCTGCTCATGGGTGGGCATCACGCAGCGGATGGTGGGGATCTCCGGGCGCAGGTCGGCGTGCGGCGCGTGGAGCAGGCCGCCGCACCAGTCCCGCTCCGGGAAGTCGGCGGCCGACCCGGTCTCCACCACCAGGGTGGGCCGGAACCGCCGGACGTCGAAGTCGGAGTCGGGGGCCGCCCGGCCGACAGTGCGCAGGCTCTCCGCCGAGATCAGGTGCACCGGGTAGGCGTCGGCGTAGCTGCCCGGCGGGGTGGCGTAGCGGCTGATCTCGGCCAGCTTGCGGACCGGGAACATCGACATGTCCGGGAACGGCTCGTCCGGGTCGAGCCCGAGCAGGGTGCGGGTGTCGCCCAGCGTCATCGGCTTGCCCCGGTACGCCGCCTTGTCGGCCAGCGGCGGCAGCGGGCGCAGCTCCACATCGTGGTCCAGGTAGCCGGAGAGCACCGCGTGCACCGCCGGGTCGGAGCTGGACACCTCGGTGCCGTCCGGGAGGGTCACGACCACCTCGGCGGCGCGGCCCGGGCCGGCGTCCGGGGACGGTGGAGCGGCGAACCGGGCGGTGCAGGACAGCAGCCCGGGCAGCCGCTTCGCCCCGGTGGTGACGTCGGCGGCCCGGTCGCGGACCGCCCACATCCGGTCGGCGTGCAACCCCAGCGCGCCGAGTTCGGCCGCCTCCAGGCGTTCGCCCGCCATCGACTTCACCGGGTAGCGCCAGATCTCCGAGACCCGCCCGACCTCGACCATGCCGGGAACCTACCGCGCCGGGCACCCGGCCGTGCGAAGCTGGCGACCATGACCGCCCCCGTCGTCCGCGCCGTGCTGTTCGACTTCGCCGGGGTGATCACCGGCCCGATCGACGTGATGTTCCATCGCCTGGCCGAGGCCAGCGGGGCCGACGTCGGCGAGCTGAGCGCGCTGATCCTGGGCGACTACGGCGGCACCGAGACGCCCTGGCACCGCATCGAGCGCGGCGAGATCGGGCTGGACGAGCTGTACGCCTGGGGCAGGGCCGAGGGGGACGCCCGGGGCTGGGACCTGGACCTGCGGGTGTTCGTCCAGGCCATGGCCGAGGCCGAGCTGCGCCCCGAGGTCGTGGCGAAGGCCACCGAGCTGCGCCGGGCCGGCTACCGCACCGCCCTGATCACCAACAACGCCCGCGAGCTGGAGCCGGTGTGGCGGCCGCGGATCCCGACCGAGGAGATGTTCGACGAGGTCGTGGACTCCAGCGCGGTCGGCCTGCGCAAGCCGGAGCCGGAGATCTTCCAGCTCGCCCTGGACCGGCTGGGGGTGACCGCGCCCGAGGCGGTGCTGCTCGACGACATGGCCACCAACGTCGACGCCGCCCGGGCGCTGGGCCTGCACGCCATCCGGGTCGGACCGGACTCGGCCAACGCCCTGGACGAGCTGAACCGCCTGCTCAAGGCACCCGTGAGTGGTTAGTAGTGCTATAGCACTACTAACCACTCACGGGTCAGCTACTGCCCGAACGTCTTCTTCATCGTGGCCTTCATCGGCTTGGCCAGCAGCGTGCTGTACCGGGCCGGGGCGAGCCGGGTGATGATGTCCAGGGCGACGGTGTCCATCCCGGTGCGCACCCGGGGTTTCTTGCCCTTGATGCCCTTGAGCACGCCCTTGGCCACGGTGTCCGGACCGACCGCCGGGGCCTTGTCGAACGCCTTCTGCAGGGTGTCCTTCTGGTCCTCGTCGATCACCGGTGAGTTGGCCATCAGCGCGGTCCGGGTGACCCCGGGGACCACCAGGGTCACCGTGACCGGCGAGCCGGCCAGCTCCATCCGCAGCGACTCGGTGAAGCCCCGGACGCCGAACTTGCTGGTGGCGTAGGCCGCGACGCCGGCCGGGGCCATCAGGCCGGTGTAGCTGCCGATGTTGACCAGGCTGGCCTCGGGCCGGGACAGCAGGTCGGGCAGGAACGCGTGCGACCCGTTGATCGCGCCCCACAGGTTGACGTCCAGGAACCGGCGCACGTAGGCCAGGTCGACGTCCACGAAGTCCCGGGGCGCCGGCCCGATCCCGGCGTTGTTGACCACGATGTCCACCACCCCGTGCGCGGCCAGCACCTCCTCGCGCAGCGCCCGCACCGAGGCCTCGTCGGACACGTCGACCCGGTGGGCGGAGGCCTTCTTCTCGTCGGCGGCGAGCCCGTCGGCCACCTGGTGGGCGCGGCTCGGGTCCAGGTCGGCCACGGCCACCGTGACGCCCTCCCGGGCCAGAGCCAGCACGATCGCCCGCCCGATACCCGATCCACCGCCGGTGACCACGGCGACCTTGCCGTCCAGGTTGCGCATGGGCCCATCTTCACCCGCGCCCGGACGACCGGCCACCCGACGCGCGGGGCCCCGGCCGGTAGCGTCACCTCCGTGCCGGGAATCGAGAAACTCTTCGTCGTCGAGGCGACCTACACCGAGGACGCCGCGAACGCGCGGGCCCCGTTCCGGGAGGAGCACCTGAGCCGGGCCCGCGAGCTGCGCGCCGACGGGCGGATCGCGCTGGTCGGGGCGTTCGAGGACCTCAGCGGGTCGCTGGTGGTCTACCGGGTGCCGGACGAGGCGGCGGTGCGCGAGCTGGTCGAGGCCGACGTCTACTGGCGGAACGGGGTGTGGGTGGACTACCGCGTCCGCCCGTGCAACGTGATCACGGACTGAGCCGCTCTACGGGTTGGCCGCGAGGAACAGGAACGCGGCGAACACGGCCAGGTGCACCACACCCTGCAGCCGGGTGGCCCGGCCGGGCACCACGGTGAGCACCCCGACCACCACGGTCAGCGCGAGCAGCACCATCTGGGTGGCGCCCAGGCCCAGCTCGAGCGGGGTGGGCAGCCAGATCGAGGCGACCGCGATGGCCGGGATGGTCAACCCGATGCTGGCCAGGGCCGAGCCGTAGCCGAGGTTCAGGCTGATCTGCACCCGGCCCCGGCGGGCGGCCCGGACGGCGGCCAACCCCTCGGGCAGCAGCACCAGCAGCGCGATCACCACACCGACCACCGACTGCGGTAGCCCGGCCGCCCGGACCCCGGCCTCCACCGCCGGTGACTCGATCTTGGCCAGGCCGACCACCGCGACCAGGGCCACCAGCAGCAGCACCAGGCTGCGGACGGCGGCCGACCGGCTGGGCGGGTCGGCGTGCGAGTCGACGATCACCTCGCCCTCGGTGTCCACCGGCAGGAAGAAGTCCCGGTGCCGGACGGTCTGGGTGAGCACGAACGCGCCGTACACCACCAGCGACGCCGCGCCGGCGAAGGCCAGCTGGCCGGGCGAGAACACCGGCCCGGGCCGGGCGGCGGTGAAGGTCGGGAGCACCAGGCTGAGCGTGGCCACCGTGGTGGTGGCGGCCAGCGCGGCGCCGGTGCCCTCGGCGTTGAACCAGGCCATCCCGTCCCGGCGGGCGCCGATCAGCAGCGACGCCCCGACGATGCCGTTGATCGTGATCATCGCGGCGGCGAACACGGTGTCCCGGGCCAGCGCGGCGGTGTCCGGCCCACCGGAGAGCATCAGGCTGACGATCAGGGAGACCTCGATCACGGTGACCGCGACGGCCAGCACCAGCGACCCGTACGGCTCCCCCACCCGGTGCGCGACCACCTCGGCGTGCTGCACCGCCGCCAGTACCGCCCCGGCCAGCACCACCGCCACCAGCGCGACCAGCAGCAACGGCAGGTCCCGACCCCAGGCCACGGCCAGGGCGAGCAGGGCGATCACCGGTACCGCCGTCGCCCAGTCCGCCCGCACCTTCGCCACCATGGCGCCCAGCCTAGGCGATCATCCGCAGATTGATGCGATTGCATTAAAAGTGTGGTCTACTCGGTCAGGCACCCCGAGGAGGCGGACATGTGGGACTTCGAGACCGACCCCGACTACCAGGCCAAGCTGGACTGGGTCGAGGAGTTCATGCGGGAGAAGGTCGAGCCGCTGGACTTCCTGCCCGCCGATCCGTACGACAAGTCCGACCCGAAGGTGATGGCGGCGATCCGGCCGCTGCAGCGGGAGGTCCGTGACCAGGGGCTGTGGGCCTGCCACCTCGGTCCGGAGCTGGGCGGCCAGGGCTACGGCCAGGTCAAGCTGGCGCTGCTCAACGAGATCCTCGGCCGCTCCCGCTGGGCCCCGTCGATCTTCGGCTGCCAGGCGCCGGACACCGGCAACTCGGAGATCCTGGCCATGTTCGGCACCGACGAGCAGAAGGCCCGCTACCTGCGGCCGCTGCTGGACGGGGAGATCTCCTCGTGCTTCTCGATGACCGAGCCGCACGCCGGCGCCGACCCGGGCCTGTTCACCTGCCGCGCCGAGCGGGACGGCGACACTTACGTGATCAACGGGGAGAAGTTCTTCTCCAGCAACGCCCGCTTCGCGTCGTTCTTCATCGTCATGTGCGTGACCAACCCCGAAGCCCGCACCTACGAGAAGATGTCCCAGTTCATCGTCCCGGCGGAGACCCCGGGCATCAACATCATCCGCAACATCCACACCGGCTCCGGGCCGTCCGAGGTCGGGACGCACGCCTACATCCGGTACGAGGACGTGCGGGTGCCGGCCGACCACCTGCTGGGCGAGGAGGGCGGCGCGTTCGCCATCGCGCAGGCCCGGCTGGGCGGCGGCCGGATCCACCACGCCATGCGGACGATCGCGCTGGCCCGCCGGGCGTTCGACATGATGTGCGAGCGGGCGGTCTCCCGGACCACCCGGCACGGGCAGCTGGGCAAGCTGCAGATGACCCAGGAGAAGATCGCCGACAGCTGGCTGCAGATCGAGCAGTTCCGGCTGCTGGTGCTGCGCACCGCGTGGCTGATCGACAAGCACCAGGACTACCAGGCGGTGCGCAAGGACATCGCGGCGGTGAAGGTGGCCATGCCCGCGGTGCTGCACGACGTGGCCCAGCGGGCGCTGCACCTGCACGGCGCGCTCGGGGTGTCCAACGAGATGCCGTTCGTGAAGATGATGGTCCAGGCCGAGGCGATGGGCATCGCCGACGGCCCCACCGAGGTGCACAAGATCACCATGGCCCGGCAGATCCTGAAGCGGTACGCGCCGGTGGACACGCTGTTCCCGTCCGGGCACCTGCCGACCCGGCGGGAGGCGGCGGAGAAGCGGCTGGCCGAGATGTTCGAGCTGGAGGTCGCCGCCCTGTGACCGTGGCACGCTAGAGCGATGGCCGGGGACACCAAGGCGCGGTTGATCACCGCCGCGGAGCGGTTGTTCGCCGCGCACGGGGTGGACGCGGTCAGCCTGCGGGAGATCGGCCGGGAGGCGGGCGCCCGCAACGTGATCGCCGTGCAGTACCACTTCGCCGACCGGGACGGGGTGGTGCGCGCGATCGTCGACAAGCACATGCCGGCGGTCGACGCCGACCGGCTGGCGCTGCTGGACGAGCTGGGGCCCGAGCTGTCCGTACGGGACCTGGCCGGCGCGCTGGTCCGGCCGCTGGCCGCCAAGCTGGCCGACGAGTCCGGCCGCGATTTCCTGCAGATCCACGCCGACCTGCTCAACCGGCCGCGACCCCAGTTCGACCTGGCCGGCGGGGGCCGGTTCCCGGGGCTGGAACGATGGCGGTCGGAGATCGTCCCGCTGATCGATGTGGAGGTGGTCCGGTTGCACGGGCGGTTCAGCGCGATCGTGCACACGGCGGTGGAGCTGGGCCGCCGGGCCCGGTCCGGTCCGCGCGTCGACGACCGGTTGTTCACCAGTCACCTGGTGGACCAGGTGACCGCGCTGCTCACCGGCCCGCTCTCGGAGGAGACCCGGCGGCTGGTGACGGAGCGGAACCGGGCGGGGCGGCGCAGTGCCTGAGGGTGGCGCAGTGCCTGAGATCGCCGAGGACATCCCCGGGGTGGACCTGGAGCGGCTGCTGGCCTGGATGGACGCCTCCGGGCTCGGCGCCGGACCGTTCACCGAGGTCACCGCCCTGACCGGCGGCTCGCAGAACATCCTGGTGCGGCTGCGCCGGGACGGCCGGACGTACGTGCTGCGTCGCGGTCCGGTGCACAAGCGGGCCAACACCGATGAGACCATGCGCCGCGAGACCCGGGTGCTGGCCGCGCTGGCCGGATCCGGCGTGCCGCACCCGGCACTGATCGCCGCCTGCCCGGGCGAGGGCGTGCTCGGCGGGGCGTTCTACCTGATGGAGCCGGTGGACGGGTTCGCCCCGGCGCTGACCTGGCCGCACCCGCCGCACAGCGACCACCCGGAGCTCCAGCACGAGATGGGCCTGGAGATGGCCCGGGCGATCGGCCGGCTCGGCGCGGTCGACCACGTCGCGGCCGGGCTGGGCGACTTCGGCAAGCCGGACGGCTGGCTGGAGCGTCAGGTGCCGCGCTGGTTGAAGCACCTGGAGGGCTACCGGCAGGTGCCCGGCTATCCCCCGGACTCGCTGCCGCACGTGCCGGAGATCGCCGCCTGGCTGGAGGCGCACCGGCCGCCGACCTGGACGCCGGGGATCATCCACGGCGACTTCCACTTCTCCAACGTGCTGTTCGAGCCGTCCTCCCCGAAGCTGGCGGCGATGGTCGACTGGGAGCTGGCCACCATCGGCGACCCGCTGCTCGATCTCGGGCACCTGCTCAGCACCTGGCCGACGCACTTCCTCACCTTCTCCCGGTTCGAGGCCCCGGGGCTGCCGACCCGGGACGAGGTGATCGCCGAGTACGCGTCCGTCTCGGGCCGCCCGGTGGAGGCGGCCGACTGGTACGAGGTGCTGGCCGCGTTCCGGCTGGCGATCATCATCGAGGGCACCCTGGTGCGGGCCATCGAGGGCAAGACGTCCGAGGCCAACGGCCAGCGGCTGCACACCAACGCGGTCGGGCTGCTCGACCGCGCCAGCACCCTGATCTGACCCCTGGAGCTGACTTGACCGACCTGCTGACCTACGCCGACTTCACCGTCGGGCGGGTGTTCGAGCTGGGCACCGTGACCGTCGACGAGCCGGAGATGCTGGAGTTCAGCCGCCGGTACGACCCGCAGCGCTTCCACCTCGACCCGGTCGCGGCGAAGGAGTCGCTGCTCGGCGGGCTGTGCGCGTCCGGCTGGTTCACCAGCGCGTTGTGGATGCGGCTCTGGGTGGACGGGGTGGTCGGCCGGGCCGCCGCCGAGGGCTCCCCGGGGATCTCCGACCTGCGCTGGCCGGCCCCGGTGTTCCCCGGCGACCTGCTGACCGCCCGCGCCGAGGTGACCTCCGCCCGGCTGTCGAAGTCCCGACCGACCCTGGGCTTGGTCGGCATCCGGGGCACCATGACCCGCGACGACACGACCGTGATGAGCGCCGACTCGATGGTGATGATCAGCACGGGATGATCCGGCCGGCTCGGCGCCGGCGGCCGGGCTCCCGGCTCAGCTGTCGGTGAAGTCGGGGGTGCGGCGTTCGCGGAACGCCCGGACCGCCTCGGGCTGGTCGGCGGTGAACGTGGTCATGATCTGGGTGCTGTTCTCCAGCGCGATCCCGGCGGCCATGCTGGGGATCTCCAGCTGGCTCCACATCACCGCTTTGGTCATCCGCACGCCGAACGGGCTGTTGGCCACGATCTCCCGGGCCACGCCCAGCGCGGTGTCCAGCAGGTCGGCGTCCGGCACCACCCGGGACACCAGGCCGATCCGGTCGGCCTCGGCGGCGTCGATGACCCGGCCGGTGAGCATCAGCTCGAACGCCCGGGACGACCCGATCAGCCGGGGCAGCAGCCAGCTCACCCCAACGTCGCAGCCGGACAGCCCGATCCGCACGAAGGCGTCCCCGAACTTGGCGGACTCCCCGGCGATCCGCACGTCGGAGGCCAGCGCCAGGGCCAGTCCACCCCCGGCGGCCGGTCCGTTGACCGCCGCGACCACCGGCTGCGGCAGCTCGCGCAGCCCGGTCATCAGCGCGGCCAGGGCCTGCTGGTGGCGCATCCGGACGGCCGCCGTGCGCTCCTCGGGGGTGCCCTGGCCCCACTCCTTGAGGTCCAGCCCGGCGCAGAACCCGCGCCCGCGCCCGGTGAGCACGACCACCCGCGCGGACCGGTCGGCGGCCAGCGCGCGCAGCTCGTCGTGCAGGTCGTCGAGCAACGTGTCGGAGATGGCGTTCAGCCGGTCGGGGCGGTTCAGCTCGAGCAGGTGCACGCCGGGTTCGATCTCGCGGCGGCTCACGGTGCGGTCGTCGGCCATGGGCCCACCCTCTCATCGCGGTACGGTGATCACCCCGCGATCTCCCCGCGTCGCTCGAAAGGACTCCCCGTGCCCGCTCTCCGGCCCGTCGACGACACCTTCTTCGACTCGGCGCCCGTCACGTACTCGCACACCTGGTCGATCGACCGCGCCCCCGCCGACGTGTGGGCCGAGCTCGTCGCCGACGCGCCGCTGAGCTGGTGCCGCGGCCTGTCGGTGCGCTGGACCTCGCCCCGACCATTCGCCGTCGGCACCACCCGGCAGGCCGGCGTGCTGGGCGCACTGAAGGTGCAGGAGCACTTCTACAACTGGGAGGAGGGGCGGCGGTACACCTTCCACGGCACCTCGATGAACGTACCGCTGTTCGCCGCGCTGGCCGAGGACTACGTGGTCGAGCCGGACGGGCCGGGGGCCAGCACGTTCACCTGGCGGATCGCCATCGAGCCGTCGGCGATCGGCAAGCCCGGGTCCCCGATCACCGGGCTGCTGTTCAAGAACTGGTTCGGCGACACCACCCGGCACTACTCGTCCTGAGTCAGCTCCGGCGGTCCACCACCAGGACCCGGGCCCACTCGTCGTAGATCGTCCGCCGGTTCGGCCCGACCAGCGGGGCGACGCAGTACAGCCAGCCCAGGCCCAGCGTCACCACGCCGAGCAGCAGCGCCAGCCCCTGGTAGACCAGGGTGCGCTCGGCCATCCGGCGCCGGGTGGCCGGGCGCCGGGTGCCGAGGTCGACCACGCCGAGCCCGAGCAGCCCCTGGCCCGGGGTGGTCGCGTCCGCCCAGCGGCGCCACGACCACACCGCCCAGCCCACCCCGAGGGTGACCACGAACAGGGCCAGGTCGAGCAGCCCCGCCGCGACCCGCCGACCCGGCCCGGCGGGCGGCGCCGGCGGCTTCGGCAGCCCGTTCGGTGACGGGCGCGCGGGGGCGGCTCCCATGGTGGTCCTCCGTCCGAAGTTCAGGTAAGCCTAACTGAACTTCGCGACGGTGTTCGGTCAGCCGCGACGGTACCCGTTCCCGCCGGCGTGCGCGGCGTTCCCGCTGGTCCGGGCGTCGCGGCGGGAAGCGACCGCGTCCACCACCTTAGCCTTGGCCACCCCGGCCGCGCCCTGAACGGCGGGGTTGTCGGCGACCCGACGGTAGGTGCGGGCGAGCTGCTCGTACCGCTCACGCCCGGCCCGGGCCCCCAGGACGTAACCTGCCGCCGCCCCGAGGACGAACGGGATCATCACAGCCATCTCTCCTCAGTTGTCGCCGTGCTGCCTTGCCGACCTGCCCCATCCTGCCGCGGCCCGGCGGCCCGTGCCGGACGGTGGCCCCATCCGCAAACCCGATCGCGGGCTGCGCTAAGGTTCTTCATGTCGGCAGCGGTCACCGCGCCGACCACGGCGATCCTCCGTAGCTCAATTGGCAGAGCATGCGACTGTTAATCGCAGGGTTACTGGTTCGAGTCCAGTCGGAGGAGCTCCCCCAGCTCAGCGGCCGTCGATAAGCCATCGGGCCTGCTCGGCGACGTTCCGCAACGCACAAGGCCAGACCGGACTCCCGGTCGACGTGGACCGGCACGCCGCACACCGCCCCGAAGCGTCCGCGACGTGCTCGACCAGCAGCTTCTCGACGACCTCCGGGTGACGACTGGCGAGGATCCGGGCCACGCCGGCCAGGATCCGCTCGGGAGACTCGGAAGCTTCTCGTACCGGGCTGAACTGCAACTATCTCGACCCCCACCGACTCCGCAGGCTCGGCCATTCCGGCCCGACCCTGCTCACTCTCGGCACATTTACGAGACGTGATCACCGCACAGCTGGACAACTAAGGACGTCCTCGGGAGACTGAAGACGTCCCTACTCGTTCCCGGCGGCGGTATGCCCAACGAACGGTTGCGCGACGCGCTGCTCCAAGCCGGCCTGACGATTGAGGAGGTCGCCGCCAAGCTCACGGTCGATGCCAAGACCGTCGAGCGGTGGATGACCCAGGACCGCACCCCGTATCCCCGCCACCGACGCGCACTGTCCACCCTGCTCGGCGCCGCCGAGTCCTACCTCTGGCCCACCGCCGTCCCGCCCGAGCGACAGGCGACCATCGCGGCCTCGGAGATCGTCGGGGTGTTCCCACACCGCAACGCCGTCCCGTACGACCTGTGGGACCGGCTGCTCGACGCGGCCACCGACCGCATCGACGTCCTGGTCCACGCCGGCCAGTTCCTCGTCGAGCGGCCGACCTTCGTCCCCACATTGGCCGAGAAGGCCGTCTCCGGGGTCAACGTACGGATCAACTTCGGCGACCCTGCCAGCCGAGCCGTGAGCCTGCGCAGTGAGGAGGAGCAGCTCGGCAAGGGCGTCTTGGGCGCGCGAATCAAGTACGGCCTGGTGGCCTATCGCCCGCTACTCGACACCCCGGGCATCGAGTTCCGGTTCCACAAGACCACGCTCTACAACTCGATCTTCCGGTTCGACACCGACATGATCGTGAACATGCACGTTTACGGCGCCCCCGGAGCCCACGCCCCAGCGCTGCACCTGCGCAAACTCGGCGCTGGGGACCTCTTCGACACCTACGCCAAGAGCTTTGTCGACGTGTGGACGCTGTCGAGACCGGCCACATGGTGAACGATTGAGCGGTGGCCCGCACCGACTACTTCAACGACCCCGACGCGCCCAGGCCCAACAGCATCGTCATCGCGGTCAGCGCCTTCACCCTCGACGACGCCGGCCGCCTGCTGATGATCCGCCGCACCGACAACAATCTGCACGCGCTACCCGGCGGCAAGCACGAGCTGGGCGAGACCATGAGCGGCACTGTGCGCCGGGAGACCCTGGAAGAGACCGGCATCGAAGTCGAGCCGACTGGCGTCCTCGGCATCTACTCCAACCCGAACCACGTGATGGCCTACGACAACGGCGAGGTCCGCCAGGAGTTCTCCATCTGCTTTCGCACCCGACCCACCGGCGGCAGCCCTCGAACCAGCCACGAATCCTCCGAGGTCCGCTGGGTCGAGCGCGACCAGCTCGATGAGCTGAACATCCATCCATCCATCCGGTTGCGCATCGACCACGGCTTCGCCGACCGTGCCGAGCCGTACTACACCTGACCGGTGAGCCTCACGCTCTCAATCCACGCCTCAGCCCGCGCCACCGCCGCCGCACGTTCAGCCATGCCGGCCTCCAAGGCCCGGATGACGTAGTGCGCCGGGCCGTAGCGCTCGCGGACATCGGCCATGCGCTGTTGGAACGTCATGCACTGACCATCCGGGCCTGTGGTCATATCTGCGAACCACAACAGGTCCCTGGTCAGCGCCCACTCGGCGGCCAGCCGGTCGGCCAGGTCCAAGGCCTCCGCTTCGGCCAGCGCCGACGAGTGGAATGCCACCAGGCCGCACAGTCGCTCGTCGTGCCCTCCGGCCCGTAGGAAGCGGCGACCGTCGAGGGGATGAGAGTCGACCTCGGCCAGCTCGGGGCGTAGCCGATGTCATGCAGCCAGGCTGGCGCGACCGGCAGCTCAGCATCTTCTCCCAAACTAGACGCCAATGCCTCCGCACGACGGCCGACCTGTTGGACATGCCGCACCGTCGAGGCAACGAGCTAGACAGTCGCCCTCGTGCCATGTGTTCAGCCCGCAGAAACTCGGTTCGCGTACTACCAACTGGCCGACACTTCCTTGGCCACACGAAATGCCAGATACATAGAAGCTGCTGCGTTCCCGATAAGCGCACCGGGAAGCACGGCCGCACGCATCGGATCGTTGACAGGGGAGAAATCTGTGTCCAAATGTAGACTTCTCCCGTAACGCTCCACCGCAACACCCTCTCGCTTGTCGAGCACTTCCCAACCGTAGATCATTCTTCTTGCCTTGTGTGCCCGCCTATACTCGCGCCTTAACCACTCATGATCGTTTACAAGTATCATCGTGCAGATCTCATGTCGCAGCGTCAGGAGATTTAAGGATATCCCTGTGTAGTAGATCTCCAGCGCTCCATCTTCGCGCTCCTGCAGCAGTCTCTCTACTTCGCTTTCTGCGTAGACATCGGACAGCACGCCTGAGCCCACATCAAGACTCTCATTATTGTAGAGTTCCTCCGAGTACTCTCGAAGCATTACTCTTTCCACAGAGTACTCGTCTTGAAGTTCGACCTCATCCCAGTCCAGCGGCTGAAAGATGCCGCTCGGAAGTACGTGATTGAAGTACGCATGAGCAGCGACCTCAGCTGATCGTGGTGCCAATAAAACCTTCCACCCACCCTCTTTTGTCGCCATTAGAATTGTAGTGGCGACGGAGACCGCTGCCGATCTCCCCTTTCCATCGTAGAAGGGACCTAGCTGGCCCGCCATATCATGAGCCCATCTACGTGCAGGCAGGTCGTTCAAAGGAGCTGGAGAGTCTGGATCACCAGCGAGCCGTTTGACAAGCTCGTGCTCCAAGCCGTCGCAACTGATACTCATTGGAAAGTAACGTCCAAGCCTACATGCAATTCTATGCTCACCGCCGGAGTCGACGCTCAAGCTGTCGAACTCGAAGGTCGGCCCGTTCCACATGAAACGATTAGTCTTTGCCTTCTCTACGAGTTCGGCGAACTTCTTCCGGCCCTCGAGATAGTTGTCGTCAGGATATCTGGTCGCTGAAGGAGTGCGGCCTTGCTTGAGCGGGCCGAGGCAGATACTGAGGTCATTCGTTCGCCATTCTGCTTCTGCGGCAGGGAGCGCGGCCATCGGCCAGACCGAGTCGAAGACCTCGATCGGCTGAAACATGGGGTAGAAATTCGCAAAGGACGATCGCCAGCCGTCTCCTGCGAGAACTCGCAGCCGATCGACATCTTCGATAAACGGTCGTCGCGCTCCGACCGTCGCAGCAACTGCACCCAAATGGCGTTGAAGAACTGCGAGTTGCTCAATTACGACAGTGTCGCTTATCGCGTCACAGCCTTTCGCCTCATCGACCAGTAATCTGCCAAACTCGCATAGACAATCGTCGATGGCCCTATTGAGGCTAGCGTTGATAAGAGTGGTCTCGTACCCAGGGATAGCGAAGGCTGCCCTCTCCAATTCGATCGCCATTCCAGCGGCCCTATTTGCACTACCGACATCAAGTGCCGCCAGTTCAGAACCAGAGGGGATTATTCTTTCCAATGCCGCAAGGAGATTAGGTATATGAACGTCATACTTGTCATTGTACTGAGCGGCAGCCGCGTTCTTGATAGCTTTCGACCTTATATCTTGAAGCTTCCGTTCGTGCTTCTTCCCGAACAGTTTCGTGACAGTGGCTTTTGCAATCCAACCTCCGACCGGCTTAGCCGCAGATTTCACGAACGGAGCCAGGGGCTCTAGTCCTGTCAGCACGAAAGCTCCTTCATCGGCCGTACGAAATCCAGGTGGACACTGCCGAATTACTCTCTCCACTCGGCGCCGCCTGCCGCTCTGCTCACGGCGAGCCGGGCCGGCTCGATCACACTCTGATGACCGCTATCAAGACGGTCATTAAACCGCTCCCTCGCAAAGTTCTTTAATCCATAACGCAGCCACTTCAGCCCGAGCAAGGAGGAATGAGTCGTAATCCGAGTTAGAGTAGTCAAATTCGTTCGGATCCGGAAGCAAATTGCTTGCGAACACGCTCACCGCTACGCCCTGCAAATCCTCTACGAGGGCCGGAATGTACGCCTTCGGATCGTCATCGCTCACTTTGTTATTCTCACTAGCGGCGAGAAAGCAAATGTTCATGAGTCGATTCGGATCGAGCTCCGAATCCAGCCGCTTCAGGTGGGCCTGCGGGTAAATATGGTGAAACTGATGTTTATTGTATACACTTAACGCCGCAAAGGTGTCAATCGTGGCGCCGTTCGTGATATTTCTCGGATGATGTTTGCCCATCGCCAAAGAAAATGCGCGAGAGCCAGCGCCATTCTTGCGCCACCCAAGACGCAGCAGGTTTCGCGCCGAAGGAATATCGCCAAAGTCGTCTGCGCCACCCTCTGCCACTACAATAAAGCGACGCGCCTGTACGATGCTACGAGAGACATAGGACTCGGACGCACCTTTGAATCGCTCTGTGAATGCTGAGCGCCAGAACCACTGGCGTGCACGAGTTATCTCTGCGCCGTCAAGCTTAGTTCGCTCCGCCAGCACAGTCGCCAAGATGACGAGATGTGCCTCGTACGGAAGGAAATCTAGACTGTGCACGCGAAAGTCCGTTACGAGCAGGTCAACAGCCCGCTCGAGGCCACCCCTCGCTTTCTCCACAAGTCCGTCTAGCTTTTCAGGACTCAAATCCCGTAGCTGAAGAATAGCAGCCCGCTGAACGGAACTGCCGTTAATGGCCGAGAGCACCTTGAGAATTGTTCCTTGTTCAATTCTGTCGAAGTCTTTCCGCTCAAGTTTCTCCGCCAAGGTCTTGGTGCGACTATTTAGATCGAACTCACGCGACCACGTCGCAGCAACCATCAGATCATAGATCGACAGCCGCGTTCCCGAACTGTTGATTCGCTCGAAAATAGGACATACTTCATCCAGTGTCAGATTCTTTAGCGTCACAACCGGCAATCTGTAACCACTAAGGACGCGAACTAACCCGTCTAGCCTTCTTTGCAGCTCATCCTTGTCTGGCCTACTCTGGAGCGCAGTGCGAAAGTCCAGTAATCTGCTCGTGTTATAAAGGATACGCAGAGGAAAGACCGTCAGTCCGGGGTTATCGGGCATCGCCAGAAACTCCTCGTCATCGAGGTCGTAACCAGCAGCAAATCCTTCCGATTCTTCCGGCGCCCCGAGACAGGAGTAAATTACAGTCAATCGCTGCTGTCCGTCTAAGACGTAATCAGTCGGACTGTGATCGTCAGTTTCCGGCAACGTGAAATCGCCAATATTCCGCTCAGTCTTCAGCTTCTCGCCGGTCTTCCAGAGAAGGAGACTTCCAACAGGGTAGTTACTCGCAAGGCTGTCGAGCAGCTCAATGGCCTGTTCGTCCTTCCACACAAACGGCCGCTGGAAGGCAGGAACCTTGACCTCACCCTCTTTGATCTGTGCAATCAAATCCTCAAGAGTCGGGGTCGTGGGCTCAAGTCGAGAGGCAACGTTGGGACGCACGGACTTTGATTTTGCTGGCGCTGACGACAATGCTTCTTTCCCAAGCAGTGAGTGCGACGCTCCACCCTAGAGCGTGAGTGACCGCCGTCACGATACAGCGAGACTCGCCAAATCGCTCGTGCCAACTACAAGCGTTCCTCGTCCTCCCCCAGCGTCATAGACCGTGCCGACTGCATCTACCCCGCTTCGCGCACCTCGTCACCGACCCCGGCCAGACTCCCGAGGCCAGGCATCAGCCGAGCGGGAGCCAGGCCGGGGCCAGCGCCGAACTGGTTCCGGGTTGACCCGCCCGTCCCGGTCCATGAGGCGACCAGGACGACGAGGATGGGCGAAGTGTGACGACGTACCCGAGCAAGATCGTCTGCACCGAGTACCTCCCATACCCGCCGCAAACCACCACAACGGCCCGGAGACCGCCGGAAGCACAAAGAGCACGAACGCCCTGCTCGCCGGCACTAACGAGCACCAACCACGAACGACAACGAGTCTTGATCTTGACTCGTAGGGTTATTGGTTCGAGCCCAGTCGGAGGAGCTCCCCCAGCTCAGCATCGGTCGATAAGCCATCGAGCCTGCTCGGCCACGTTCAGTGGAACGCGGCCTTCATGATCAGAGCGCGGTCATTTGTGGCTCCTCGGCGCCGCCGACAGCCCTGGATGCACTCTCGATGCCCAGGGCACGTCTGATGGATCTGTGACCGGCCGGTTGATCCGGCCGGCACCCCCGATGGCGAGTGCCTCGGCGAGGTTCAGCGTGCGGCGAGGCGGTCGAGCGCGTTCCCGGTGAGCCGGTAGCCCAGCCACTCCGGGGTGGGGCTGGCACCCAGCCGGTCGTAGAACTCGATCGACGGGGTGTTCCAGTCCAGCACCGCCCACTGAAGGCGGCTGTAGCCGTGCCGCAGGCACTCGGCGGCCAGCGCGGCCAGCAACGCGCGGCCCGCTCCGATGCCCCGGATGTGCGGGCGGACGTAGAGATCTTCCAGATAGATGCCGTGCACGCCGTCCCAGGTCGAGAAGTTCAGGAACCACAACGCCATGCCGATCACGGCGCCGTCGACCTCGGCGACGTGCCCGAACAGCGCCGGCGCCGGGCCGAACAGCGCGGTGCGCAGCGCGTCGACGGTCAGCGAGCACTGGTCCAGGGCCTTCTCGTACTCGGCCAGCTCCCGCACCATGGTCACGAGCTCGGGCAGGTCGGCCGCCGCCGCCCGCCGAACGGTCACTTCTCGGTCACCCATCGGCCCAGGCTATGACCCCGCGATCCACTGTCGCAGGCGACCGTCAGAGGATGAGCCCATGGACCGGGCCGCCGCACGAACCTTCACCGAGAACTGGCAGACCGCGTGGAACGCGCACGACCTCGACTCGCTGCTCGCGCATTTCGCCGACGACGTGACGTTCCGGTCGCCGGTGGCCGCCCAGCTGCTCGGCGGGGACGGGGTGATCCGGGGCAAGCCGGCCCTCCGCACCTACTGGGCCGAGGCCCTGCGCCGCGTCCCGGACCTGCGGTTCGAGGTCGTCGACAGCTACCTGGGCGTGGACTGCCTCGTGATCAACTACCACAACCAGAAGGGCGGCCTGGTCAACGAGGTGCTGATCTTCCGAGGCCCGCTGGTCGTCGAGGGTTACGGCACCTACGCCGGCGAGGACACCAACCCGGCCGGAGCGCGCTGACGGGTTGCAGCTGACAGCATGGCGTCATGTCGACGTTGAGGACGTTGGGACGGCTGACCGGATGGACCTGCATCGCGATCGGAGGGGTCCAGCTCGTCGGCGGGGTGGCCGGCGAACCGGGCATGGACGGTGACGCGACGGTGGATTCCCACGTGCGCTTCATGGGGCCCGTGTTCGCCGGCTACGGGCTGGGCTGGCTCGACGCCGCGTCCGCTCCCGAACCGGACCTGGACCGGATGCGGCTCCTCGCCGGGCTGATGGCCCTCGGCGGCCTCGGACGGCTGGCGACCCGCGCCACCCTGGGCCGGCCGCACCGCTTCCACGACCTGCTGCTCGCCGTGGAGCTGGCCGCCCCGGTCGTGGTGGAGGCCCTGGGCCGGCGCAGCTCGGGAACGGCCTGAACACCGACTGAACGGTCACGCCGTCGGAGGTCTCTCGGCCGGCTCCTCGGGTGGCTGTCCGACCCGCGGGTGCTCGCTGTTGACGATGGCCGCCACTGCGGGCGCCGGCACCCGGAAGGAGCGGCCCAGCCGGATGGCGGGCAGCTGCTCGGTGTGGATCAGGCGGTACACCGTCATCTTCGAGATGCGGAGCCGTTCGGCCACCTCGGCCACGGTCAGCAGGTCGGGAAGGTTGGCGTTACGGATGCCTTCGGGGAGTCGCTCGTAATCGCGCATGATCACAGGTCGCTTCAGTGACCGTTTGGGTTGTCCGCTTCCCTCTATCGAGGAGGTTAGGTCACCCTTTCCGTGGAGCTGATGATGGAGAAGTGACCTGTGGGACTACAGGGCGCCTTGCCGGGCCGCCCGCCAGAGGTCCACGTCCGCGCCTCCGGAGGAGCCGACCAGGGTGTCGATCTCGGCCAGCTCGGCGGCGTCCAGGGTCGGGTTCTCCAGGGTGGCGACGTTCTGCTCCAGCTGGCGCACCGAGGACGCACCGATCACCAGGGAGGTGACCCGCTCGTCGCGCAGCGCCCAGGCCAGGGCCAGTTGGGCCAGCGACTGGCCACGCCGACCGGCCAGCGCGTCCAGCTTGCGCAACCGGTCGACCATGTCGTCGGTGAGCCAGTCGGTGGAGAACGACTTGTCCTGCGCGGCCCGGGAGTCGGCGGGGATGCCGTCCAGGTAACGCGAGGTGAGCAGCCCCTGGGCCAGGGCGGTGAACCCGATGACCCCGAACCCCTCGTCGGCGGCCGCCTCCAGCAGTCCCTCGGTCTCGATCCAGCGGTTGAGCATCGAGTAGGACGGCTGGTGGATCAGCAGCGGGGTGCCCAGCTCGCGCAGCAGCCGGGCGATCTCCCGGGACTCGGCGGCGGCGTAGGACGAGATGCCCACATACAGCGCCTTGCCCCGGCGGACGGCGGCGTCCAGCGCGGCGGCGGTCTCCTCCAGCGGGGTGTCCGGGTCGAAGCGGTGGTGGTAGAAGACGTCGACGTAGTCCAGCCCGAGCCGACCCAGGGACTGGTCGAGCGAGGCCAGCAGGTACTTCCGCGAGCCGCCGCCCTGACCGTACGGGCCCGGCCACATGTCCCAGCCGGCCTTGGTGGACACGATCAGCTCGTCCCGGTGCGCGGCCAGCTCCTCGCGCAGCAGCCGGCCGGCGTTGATCTCGGCGGCGCCGTACGGCGGCCCGTAGTTGTTGGCCAGGTCGAAGTGGGTGATGCCGAGATCGAACGCCCGCAGCGCGATCGCGCGCTGGGTCTCGTACGGGCGGTCGTCGCCGAAGTTGTGCCAGAAGCCCAGCGACAGCATCGGCAGGTCCAGTCCGGAGCGACCGGAGCGGCGGTAGCGCATGGTGCCGTCGTAGCGGGTGGGGTCGGCCGGGTGGGCCATCGGGGTGCTCCTCGGATCGGTTCGGGTGCCTGCGTCGTCCACGCTAGGCAGGGCGGACCCGAACGGTCCAAGAAGAGATTCCTATGGGCTTCTACACGTCGGCCAGGGCGGCGGTCAGGTGCTCCTGGGTGGCCACCACCTCGGGGTGCGGGATCAGCATGGCGGCCAGCATCCGGGCGTGCTGGCCGGCGTCGGGCGAGGTGAGCAGCGCGATGTCGTACTCGATCGTGGGCGAGGTCAGCGGCCGCGCGGACAGCCCCTCGGCCTGGGGTTTGCCGGCGATCGACTCGGGCACGGCGGCGACCCCGAAGCCGTTGCGGACCAGGTCGAGCACCATGTGCGTGTCGCTGACCGAGACCGCCGAACGGCGCGGTATCCCCGCCTCGGCCAGGGCCTGGTCCAGCACCCGGCGGGCCGCCCATCCGGCCGCCAGGTCGACGGTCCGCTCGTCCCCGACGGCCGCCCAGGGCAGGTCACCGGAGCCGGCCAGCCGGTGATCCGGCGCCGACACCAGCCGGAAGCCCTCCCGGCGCAGGACGGCGACCGGACCCGCGTCGGCGTACCGCTCGAGATCGGCGGGGCTGCCCGCCACCAGGGCCAGGTCCAGGGCCTTCATCGCCACCGCCGCGACGAGCTCCTCGGTGGGCAGCTGCCGCAGCGACAGGTCCACGTGATCGTTGCGCCGGGCGAACACCGTGACCAGGTCGACCAGATCGACCAGGTCCCCCAGGCACTGCTCCGACCCGACCCGCAGGACCGAGGCCGGCCGGGCACCGTGATGGCTGATCTCCCGCTGGGCAAGGCGGGCCTGGTCGAGCATGTGGCGGGCGCGCGGCAGGAGCATCCGGCCGGACTCGGTCAGCGATGCGCCCGCCGAACCGCGATCGAACAGCTTCGTCCGCAGCTCCCGCTCCAGCGCCTTGATGGACGCCGACAGCCCGGGCTGGGAGACGAACGACCGTTGCGCGGCCGCCGTGAACGTGCCCTCCTCGGTCACCGCGACGAAGAACTCGAGCTGCCGAACGTCCACGAACCGCCTCCCACTCCCCCGGCCAGGCTAGCTTCAGTGGCCCTCCGCGACGTGGAAGGTCCCGGATGCCCAGTAGATCCGCATCGGCGCCCGGGACGGCCACGACGACGACAGCCGTCTACGGTCCCGGCCGAGTTCGCCGAGCATCCCGGTGTCGGCCGGGTCGCCCCGGGCGATGACCCGTTCCGCCTCGGCCGAGGTGACCGGCACCGTGTCGGTGTACTGCGCATCCTCGCCGCCCGACCAGTCGACGAACTCGGTGAAGATGCGCACGAACCGCTGGCGGCAGCGCGGGCATTCCAGTACCCCGACAATGAAGTGCGAATCGTCGACGACCTGATGCGTCCGCCGCAGGGATTCCCGATGGAAGGCGTTCACCAGGTCCGGATCGGGGCCGTAGCAGGACTCGCATCCGAACGTCATTCGTCGGCCCCGGCCACGAAGATCAGGCTCCGGCGCAGCGCGGTCCGCCGGACGGCCAGCGCCTCGGCGTACTCGGGCGACCGGTACCACTCCCGGGCCCGGCCCATCGACGGGAACCTGATCAGCACGATGTTCGCCGGCGACCAGTCACCCTCCACCGCGTCGATCTCGTTGCCGACATGGGTGAGGTACTCGCCGCCGTACTGCTCGATCGTCGCGCGGGCGAGGCTCCGGTACCGGGCGACGAGGTCGGGATCGAGCCCGACCACGTCCGAGATCACGTAGGCCGTCATGACCCGCATCCTGCCGACCGAGTGGGGCCCTGGCGACCGGCTTCCCCGTCCGCTCTCAGCGCTTCGGGGCCGGATCCCGGTCGGGTCGGCGGGACTCCGTGTGGTGCAGGTAGTCGGCAGGTAGCGGGGTCGAGGCGGCGGCGCCCCGATCGGCGAACCGGTGCACGTGGCAGCGCCCGCTGCCCCGCCGGGTCGTGTTCGGGCAGCCCGGATAGCCACACCGTCGCCGCGCCATTCCCCCACCTCGACCGCTCGTCCACTGACATCACCACAGCGGACGGGGCCCATCCGACGCAACCGAGTTGCACCGGCCGGGCCATCACGATCAGGATCGGCACACCCCGTCCCCGGACCGCGAGGTCGATGATGCAGCTTGGCGACGACGTCTTCGAGACGCTGCTGGAGCAGCGCATCATCGTGATCGGCCAGGTCATCGACGACGAGCTCGCCAACCGGGTCATCCCCCAGCTGCTGCTGAAGGCAGCCGAGGACCCGGAGGCGGACATCCGGCTGTACATCAACACCCAGGGCGGGTCGGTGTCGGCCGGGCTGGGCATCCTCGACACCATGCAGTACGTCACCTGCGACGTGGCCACCTACGCCATGGGGCTGGCCGCCGGCACCGGCCAGCTCCTGCTCTCCGCCGGGGCCCGCGGCAAGCGCTACGCCCTCGGGCACGCGCAGGTGAGGATGGTGCCGCCCCGGCCGGGCCCGCCGGGCACCGACGCCGAGCTGCTCACCCAGGCCCAGCTCTTCCTCCGCCACTACCACGCCATCGCCGCGATGATCGCCGAGCACACCGGCCAGACCGTCGACCGGATCACCGAGGACTGGCGGGCGGAGACCTGGTTCACGGCGCACGAGGCCCTCGAGTACGGCTTCGTCGACCACGTCATCGGGCGTCCAGATCCAGTGCCGCCGAGGACGTGATCCCGGCTACCCGACCGGGGAGATCGCCACCCCGGGCGGGCTCGACACGTACCCGCCGCCGACCGGGGGGATCCCCACGCCCGGCGAGGTCGCGACGTACCCGCCGCCGAGCGGTGCGACCAGCTCACCCGGGGAGCTGGACACGTAACCCGGATACGGCGTCAGCTGGCCCGGCTGGTCGCCGCCGATGGCCGGGGGCACGTACAGCCCCTCGTAGCAGAACTTCGGCGGGCGCTTCTTGCCCACACACTTCCCGTAGTCGTGGTCGTCGTCGTCATCATCGTCGGACCGGGCGAGGTGGGTCGAGGCGGCGTCGGGCACCGGCACGGCGGTGGGCCCGCCGACGAGCACCACCGGGCCGATCGGGCCGGTGACCGTGCTCAGCGCCAGCGCGACGGACGCCGTGATCGTTGCGAAGCTCACGACTCCAGTGTCCTCGCCCGGAGCCCGTCCGGCCACCGCAAAACGCCCGCAAACGCCCGCAGATCGGCTCAGAGCAGGACCAGCCAGATCGCGGTGTGGTGACAGACCGCCGCGAGCACCGTGGCCACGTGGAAGAACTCGTGGAAGCCGAACGTGCTGGGCCACGGATCGGGCCACCGGGTGGCGAAGATGACCCCGCCGACGGTGTAGAGCACCCCGCCGGCGATCAGCAGCACCAGCACCGCCACCCCGGACCGCTGCAGCAGCTGCGGCACCGCGAACGCGAACACCCAGCCGAGGGCGATGTAGATCGGCACGGCCCGGGACCCGGGGCTCTCCGGCCACAACAGCCGCAGGCCCACCCCGGCCAGGGCCCCGGTCCAGACGATCCCGAGCACCCAGTAGCCGGTCGGGGCGGGCATCCCGAGCAGGCACAGCGGGGTGTAGGTACCGGCGATGAACAGGAAGATCATCGTGTGGTCGAGGCGGCGGACGATCAGCTCGGCCCGCCCCGACCAGGTGCTGCGGTGGTACAAGGTGCTGGTGCCGAACAGGCCGGTGGAGGTCACCGAGTAGATCGCCGCCGCGACCGCGGCCACTCCACCGACCAGGGCCGACGTCACCGCCGTCAGGGTGATCGAGGCCAGGCCGGACACGTAGAACGCCCACAGGTGCACGACACCCCGGTAGCGCGGTTTCACCTCGACGACGGCCATAGGGGCCTGACAGTGGGCGATGGACGTGAATGGCGGGTGACGTCAGTGGGTCACCGTTGCGGACAACCCGCCGACAAGGCGCGCCGCTCGGCCCGGCGCTGGGCCAGAGCCACCCGCAGCGGCGGCACGACGACGCCGTCCTCGGCGGCCATCTTGCGGCGGGCCAGCCGCCGGGTGCGCAGGATGCCGACCACCGCGACCGCCCACACCACGTACTGCACGCACCAGGCCACCCGGAACGCGTCCGGGGTGTACCCGGCCGACCCGCCGTGCCAGCTCAGCAGCACCCCGATGGCCAGCACCGCCACCACCGAGGCGCTGAACCCGCCCACGTTGACGATCCCGACGGCGGTGCCCTGCCGGGCCCCGGGGTTGAACGTGCGGGCGTAGTCGAAGCCGACCATCGACCCGGGACCGCCGAGAGCCAGCACCAGGACCAGCACCACCAGCAGCCAGCGCGGCGCCGGGGGCGGCAGCGCCAGCACAGCCGTCCAGGCGCACGCGGTCGCCGCGATCACCGTCAGCACCAGCCAGGACCGGCGCAGCGGGTGCCGCGCGGTGAACTCACCGATCACCGGTCCGGCGGCGATCCCGGCCAGCACGAACAGGGTGAGCAGCCCGCTGGCCTCGGCCGGGCGCAGGCCCTGCCCGACCACCAGGAACGGCACGCCCCAGAGCAGCGCGAACACCGTGCCGGAGAACTGGGTGCCCATGTGCGACCAGAAGCCGAGCCGGGTGCCCGGGGTCAGCCACGCCGCCCGCAGGCTGGGCCACATCCGCACCGGCTCCGGGCCGGCGGCGGGCGGGGCGGCGCCCGGCGGGTGGTTGCGGAGCACGGCGACGACGAGGATCAGCGCCAGCACCCCCAGCCCGGCCGCCGAGGCGAATGCCGCCGTCCAGCCCGGCCCGTGCAGCAGCGCCACCAGCGGGATCGCACTGAGCACCTGGCCGAGCTGCCCGGTCAGCCCGGTGAGCTGGGTGATCAGCGGGGCCCGGCGCGGCGGGAACCAGGCGTTGAGCATCCGCAGCACGCTGATGAAGGTCAGCGCGTCGCCGGCCCCGACCAGCGCCCGCGCGGCGAACGCGGCGGGCAGCGTGGTGGCCAGCGCGAGGGTCAGCTGGCCGACCGCCATCGTCGTCCCGCCGACCAGGATCAACCGCCGGGCGCCGAAGCGGTCCAGCAGCAGCCCGACCGGCACCTGCAGCGCGGCGTACACCACCAGCTGGAGCACGACGAAGGTGGACAGCACCGCCGGCGCGACGTGGAAGCGGGCGCCCGCCTCCAGCCCGGCCACCCCGAACGAAGACCGCTGCAGCACCGCCACCAGGTAGGCGAAGACCCCGACCAACCAGATCAGCAGCGCGCGACGGGTACCCATATCGGAATCCATGGTGCGCCCGGACCCGGGTTCGGCGCTCGCCTTTGTGACCGCTCCGACGGCCCTACCGGCAGTGCGTCACGGCTCGATGTAGTGGTCGAGCAGGTCGGGCACCCGGAGGTGCTCGGGGATCCGCTCCGACCCGATCATCGCGTCGAGGTCGACGTGGAACTGCCAGAGCCGCCGTTCCTGGTAGTTGAGCGGGATGCCGGTGTGCGCGGCCGCCTCGATCGAGGCCTGGATGGGCTCCAGGTTCTGGGTGTCCTCGGCCAGCAGCAGGTCCCAGCTGCCCAGCTTGATCTCCCAGAACGGCGGGCGTTCACCGTCGCCCCAGTCCGGGCCGAACCAGTGGATCTGCATCTGGGTGCGGCCCACGTCCAGCGGGTACCAGACCAGGATCGGGAACCCGGTGACGTCGGTCGGGGTGACCAGGTTCGGGAACGCGGTGAACGACGGGTTCGCCTCCCGGTACAGCTCGGAGAGGCCGTCGACCACCGGCGCCTCCTTCGGGAAGAACAGGTCCATCGCCCCCGACGCCTCCAGAGCGTCCATCTTGTACGGGGTGAAGCCGGAGCTGTGCCCGTTGGGGTGCAGCAGGTGCACCCCGCCGAGGTGGTCGACGAACGGTCCGGCGGAGTTCTTGTGCACCACCTTGAAGTGGTAGATCTCCATGAACGCCTCGATGGCGACCTTCCAGTTGCACCGCAGCTCCCAGGACTTGCTGATCACCGGGCGCAGCACGGCCGACTCCATGAGATCGCTGTACCGCTCGATCAGCGGCGCGAAGTGCTCGCGCAGCGGGGCCGCGTCGGGGTCGAGGTTGACGAAGACGAACCCGCCCCAGGTCTCGCAGCGCACCTCGGTCAGCGACCGGGTGGACCGGTCGAGGCCGCGGAAGTCCCGCTGGTCGGGCACCTGGACCAGCCGGCCCTCCAGGTCGTAGGACCAGGCGTGGAACTGGCAGACCAGGTACTTGGCCGTCCCGCACTCCTCGCGGACCACCGGGGCACCGCGGTGCCGGCAGGTGTTCAGGAACGCCCGCAGCTCCCCGTCCTTGCCCCGCACCCCGATCAGCGGCGCGATCGGGATGTCCAGCACCTGGTAGCTGCCCGGCTCCGGGAACTGCGACACGTGCCCGGCGAACAGCCAGCCGCGGCGGAAAACCCGGTCCAGCTCCAACCGGTGGAAGCTCTCCTCGGTGTACCGGCCGATCGGCAGGTCGGGCAGCTGCGGCCAGTCCTCCGGCGGTCCGACCCGCTCCGCCTCGACGATCATGCGGGCCCGGATGTCGTCCACGAACTTGGTGTCCATCGGCTACCCCGTTCGACGCGGCGTGGTGGGAGTCACTTCTGACTGAAGCAAACCCACCCGGCCCCGGACAAGAGCCGTTTCCGTGTCCCGGACCGGTGATGAGGAGAATCCGGCTCCCCGTTCGTCGTCAGGGCAGGAGGGTGAACGGATCCTCCAGCTGAGGAAGGATGAGGACATGCACTACATGGCGCTGCTGTACGGCCGGGAGGACGTTCCGGCGGTCGAGCCCGGCACGCCCGAGTTCGACGCCGAGATCGCGCGGTACGCGGAGTTCGAGGCGGCCGCCGGCGCGGCGATCGCCGGGGGCGCCGCGCTGTACCCGTCGAGCACCACGGTGAACGTCCGGCGGACCGGGCCCGGCCCGGCGGTCACCGACGGGCCGTTCGTCGAACAGGCCGAGGTGGTCGGCGGCTTCACCGTCTTCGAGAACGAGAACCTCGACGACTGCCTCCAACTGGTCAAGGGCCTGCCCGCGGCGGAGGACGGGTACGTCGAGGTGTGGCCGATGGCGGAGTTCACCCAGGCGGGCGACGCGGGGTCGGACTGGTGGCTCGCGCTGCTGCTCGAGCCACCCGGCGACGTCGTCGCACCGGGCACCCCCGAGTGGGACGCCGGTGTGGCCGACCACGCCCGGTTCGGCGCGAAGGTCGGTGACGTGCTCCGGGGCGGTGGCGCGCTGCACCCGCCGTCGACGGTGACCACGGTGCGCGTGCGCGACGGGCAGGCGCTGCTCACCGACGGTCCGTTCGCCGAGGGCGCCGAGGTCGCGAACGGGTACTACCTGTTCGCCGCGCCGGACGAGGCGGCGGCCACCGCGATCGCCGTGCAGGTCCCGCTGGGCGAGAAGGGCCGCCTGGAGCTGCGCCGGGTCGTCGATCTCGGCGGCTGACGTGACCGGACGCCCGGCCGATCTCGGGGCCGTCTACGGATCGGTCTACCGCGCCGAGTTCGGTCCGGCGCTGGCCACGGTCGCCCGGCTCGTCGGGGACATCGGGTTGGCCGAGGACGCGGTGCAGGAGGCGTTCACCGACGCGCTGCGCAGCTGGCCGGAGCGCGGCGTGCCCCGCAACCCCGGCGCGTGGATCACCACCGCGGCGCGCAACCGGGCGCTCGACCGGATGCGCCGCGAATCGGCCCGGCTGCACAAGGAGTCCGACGCGGTCGCGCTGACCGCACGCCCGGAGGACACAGGCGAGGAGCCCGACGTGACGCCGATCGCCGACGACCAGCTGCGGATGATCTTCACCTGCTGCCATCCCGCCCTGTCCCCCGAGTCCCAGGTCGCGCTGACCCTGCGGCTGGTCTGCGGGCTACGAACCGCGGAGATCGCCCGCGCGTTCCTGCAGCCGGAGCACACCGTGGCGAACCGGCTCACCCGGGCCAAGTCGAAGATCCGGCAGGCGAACATCCCGATGCGGGTGCCGCCGCAACACCTGCTGCCCGAACGGGTACCGGGCGTGCTCGCCTGCATCTACCTGGTGTTCGCCGAGGGCTACTTCGCCACGGCCGGGCCGGCGGCGGTGCGCGACGAGCTGTGTGACGAGGCGATCCGGCTCGGTCGGCTGGTCGTGGCGCTGCTGCCCGACGAGCCGGAGGCGGCGGCCCTGCTCGCGCTGATGCTGCTCGACGACAGCCGCCGGGCCCAGCGGCGCACCGACGGCGGCGAACTGGTGCCGCTCGAGGAGCAGGACCGCTCCGCGTGGAACCGGGCGGCCATCCACGAGGGCCTGCGGTATCTCGTGTCGGCGGCGGAACGGGGCCGGGGCCCGTACCTCGCGCAGGCGCGCATCGCCGGTGCGCACGCGGTCGCGCCGAGCTGGGAGCGGACCGACTGGACGGCGGTCGTCGACGGGTACGACGAGCTCGCCGGCTGGTCGGCGTCGCCGGTGGTGCTGGTCAACCGCGCGCTCGCGGTCGGTTTCCGGGACGGCTTCGACGCCGGGTTGGCCGCGCTGGACCAGGTGGCCGACCATCCGCGGCTGGCCGGGTCGAACACGGTGGCGGCCACCCGCGCGGATCTGCTGCGCCGGGCCGGCCGCCCCCGGGCAGCGGCCGACGCCTACCGCGAGGCGCTCGCCACCGCCGCCAACGATCAGGCGCGGGCGTTCCTGCGGCGCCGGCTGGACGAGGTGGCTGACCTCAGCGCGGACGGTCGGTGACCCACAGGTGCGCCCCGCCGGCGTCGCTCTCGGCCACCACCAGCAGGTCGTCGGACACCGCCATCCGCAGCCGGCTGTCCGCGCCGGTGGCCGGCTCGACCGGCAGCGGGACCCGCGCCCACCCGCGCAGATCCGTCGAGCGCCACAGCGACCAGTGGCCCCCGTCGTCCACGGCGGCGTAGGCGTCCCGCGCGGTGAGCACGACCTGGCCGACCCGGGCGACGCCCCGTCCCCCGACGACGGGCGGGCCACCGGCGTCGACCCAGCCGGCCGCATCGCGGAACCAGGCGTGCGGCGCCCCGCCCTGGGTACCCATGGCCAGCACCCGATCCCCGTCCACCCCGGCCGCGCTGATCGAGGCGTCCCCGGTGACCGGGGCCGGGCGCTCCGCCCGCCAGGTCAGCCCGTCCGCCGACGACCACAGCGCCGGCTCCCGCACGAGCTCGGTGACCCGGCGGGTGTCGCCCCAGAGCAGCCAACCCGCCGGGGTGGCCGTTACGCCCCGGGCCATGGTCACCGTGTCCGGCGTGCTGGCCAGCCCGGCGGCGTCGGTGTGCTCGGTGAACCCGGCCCCGTCGCCGGACAGCCACACCGCCGCGGTCGGCCCGCCGTCCACGCCGACCCGGTTGCCGGCGACCAGCCACCCGCCGGGTCCGCCGGCCACGGTGTTGACGGTGATCGCCCGGGGCCCGCCGTACCGCTCGATCGGGGCGTCCACCTCGGCCAGCGCACCGCCCCCGGTCGAGCGCCAGGTCGACACCCTCGGGTTGCCGTGCGCCCCACCGGTCGCGGCCCCGAGCGCGACGATCCCACCGGCCCGGCAGGTCACGCCGGTGAGGACCTGCCGGGCGCCGTAGTAGCTGACCGGCGCCACCGTCCCGGGTGACCAGGAGCGGCCGTCCGCCGAGCTCCACAGCGCCGGGGCGTTGGCCACCGCCGACTCGCCGGCGGCCCGGTCCGGATCGGCCACCGGGCGGCGCGACGCCCCGGAGGCGTACCAGCGGTCCGCGCAACGGACCAGGTCACCGAGGGCCACCGAGGCCGGGCCGTCGCCCAGCGGCACCTCGGTCCAGGCCGGTCCCGACAAGGTCGGCCCGGACGCGGCCCCGGAACACCCCGCGAGCAGCGCGAGCAGCACGCTGAGGATCGACCACCGCACACCCGGATCCTAGGCGGGTGCATGATGATCCCGGTGGCGTTCCGCGCACCGTCCTGCCGTGATCACAGCGAGGTGAGGGAGCCGGATGCAGATCGACCTGTTGTCCGCCACGTCCTACGCCGACGGTCAGCCGCACGACCAGTTCGACTGGCTGCGCGAGCACGACCCGGTGCACTGGCACGACGAGCCGGGCGGGCCCGGGTTCTGGGCGGTCACCCGGTACACCGACGTCAAGACGGTCAGCCGGGACACCCGCGCGTTCAGCTCCAGCGGCACCATCCTGATCGACGACTCAACGGTCCTGGAGATCGACGGCCGGCAGATGATGCTGACCCTCGACCCGCCGGCGCACACCCTGTGGCGCAAGCTGGCGAACGTCGACTTCCGGCCGCCCGCCGTCCGCGATCTCGGGCCCCGGCTGCGGCAGCTGTGCGCGATGATCGTGGACGGCGTGGTCGAGCGCGGCGAGTGCGACCTGGTGGACGACGTCGCCGGGCTGCTGCCGTCCTACGTGGTGGCCGAGCTGCTGGGCATCCCGCACTCCGACGGCGTCGAGCTGTACCGGCTGACCGAGATCATCCACTCCGCGCCGGAGACCCTGCCCGAGGGCGCGGTGCCGAACGCGATGAACGAGATGGTCGGCTTCGGCGCCGCGCTGTTCGAGGAGCGCAAGGCCAACCCGGGCGACGACATCGTCAGCCGGCTGGCCGCCAGCGAGCTGGACGGCCGCCCGGTGGACGTCGTGGACTTCTCGATGTTCTTCGCGCTGCTGGTCGACGCGGGCGGGGACACCACCCGCAACCTGGTCTCCGGCGGCATGCAGGCGCTGTTCGAGCACCCGGAGCGGCGGGCCTGGCTGCAGGCGGACCCGGCGCGGCTGCCGGTCGCCGTGGAGGAGCTGCTGCGCTGGGTCAGCCCGGTGATCTACATGCGGCGCACCGCCACCGCCGACACCGAGGTCGCCGGGCAGCCGATCGCCGCCGGCGACAAGGTGGTCACCTACTTCGGCTCGGCCAACCGGGACACCGGGGCGTTCGAGAAGCCGCACGAGCTCGACCTGCAGCGGCACCCCAACGACCACCTCGCCTTCGGCGGCAGCGGCCCGCACTTCTGCATGGGCTCCCAGCTGGCCCGGGTGGAGATCCGGATGATGCTCGAGGAGATCCTCACCCGGCTGCCGGACATCCAGCCGGCCGGGCCGGTGGAGTACCTGGCGTCGTCATTCATCTCCGGGCCGAAGCACCAGCCGGTGCGGTTCACCCCGGGGCCGCGCACGCTCACCAGCTGACGTAGCCGATCCCGTCCCGCACCTCGATGGCCGTGCCGTACGGGGTGCTCAGCTCGGCCAGCCGGGCGAGTACCGCGGCGGCGCGGTCGGGTTCGGCCGGCACCGGGAAGCCGGTGGCCGACCGGGGCCCCCGGCTCCAGGTCATCGGGTGCAGCTCCAGCCGGACCACCCGGTGGTCGGGGTCCAGCACGCAGATCGGGAGGACCACGCCGGGTTCGTGGCGGTAGCCCTCGCGCGGGCTGAGCACCGCCGCCGCGTCCAGCGTCCGCTCCCGCTGGGCGAAGGCGTCGAGCAGCGTGGCGTCGAAGGACCGGACGGCCGGCGCGTTGCCCCAGCGGGTGTAGAAGTCGTGCGGCTGCGGCTCGCGGCGGCCCAGCCGGAACAGCGGCCCGGGGTCGTACAGCACCGGCACCCCGTCGTGCACCTCGATGCCCCGCACCGGCGCGTGCGAGCCCTGCACCAGCACCACCGTGGCGCCGGCCACCACCGCCGCGTGCGAGTACTCCCGGGCGAACGCCGGGGTGGACGACATCCGCCCGTCCACCCCGTCCCAGGCCTGCACGTGCAGCTGCGCGACCACGACGTCGGCCACCGCGCGGGCCTGGCGGATCGAGTCCAGGTTGCCGGCCAGGTCGTCCGGGTCACAGACCGTGGTGGGCTCGGTGGCTTCCCGGTCGATGCGGACCAGCCACCCGGAGTTGTGCAGCCCGGGCGGGTGCACCATCAGCTCGTCGTCGCGGCGCAGCACCCACAGGCCGAGCTCGCCGAACGTCGCGGCGAGCCGGTCGGCGGTCGGTGGCGAGACGACGTTCAGGTAGCGCTGCGGGTTCACCCCGGGCCGGCCGGGGGCGTCCGGTCGGGTGGCGCCGGCCCGGGCGAAGGCGGGGAACGACGAGGTCGCCGAGACCACCGCCAGCCGGCCGGCCGGGGTGTCGGCGAACGCCGGGGCGCGGGCGGCGGCCAGGTCGGGACCGGTCCCGGCGTGCGCGATGCCCGCCGCGTCCAGCGCCTCGTGGGTGGCCCGCAGGCCGCCGTAGGACCAGTCCAGCGAGTGGTTGGACGCCGTCGACACCGCGTCCACGCCGAGGTGGGCCAGTTCGTCGGCCACCACCGACGGGCCGCGCATCCAGCTGAGCGCGCCCTCGGCGGCCGGGAAGACGTCGGGGCGGCTGAAGTCGTGTAGCGGGATCTCCAGGTGCGCGCAGGTCATGTCGGCTGTTTGCAGCAGCGACACCGCCCTCTGCACATCCTCGTCGGCACACACCGACACCCGGCTGTTCAGGATGACGTCCCCGGTCAGGGCCAGCCGGTAGCTCATGCCAGCGCCGTCTGGAGGCGGTCCAGCTCGGTGAGCAGGGTCGCGCGGTCGGTGGCCCGGACGTCGAAGACCACCTCGGTGGCGCCTGCCCCGGCCAGCGCGTCCAGCTTCCCCCGGCTCGCCCCGGCGGCGGAGACGAACGGGACGACCTCCAGCGCGTCCGGGTCCCGGCCCCGGTCGGCGACGGCGGACCGCAGCGCGGCCACCCCGGCGGCCAGACCCGACCCGCCGACCGGCACCCAGCCCTGGCCGAACTCGGCGATCTCGGCGAACACCCTCGGGCCCGACCCGCCCACCAGCACCGGCAACGGCCGCTGCACGGGCTCGGGCCAGGACCAGGACGGTCCGAACCGGACGAACTCGCCGGCGTAGGACGCCACTTCCCGCTGCCACAGCTCACGCATGGCCAGGACGTGCTCCCGCGTGCGGGCCCGGCGGGTGCCGAAGTCGACGCCGTGGTCGGTGATCTCCGCCCGGTTCCAGCCGTGCCCGACGCCGACCACCAGCCGCCCGCGCGACTGCTGGTCGAGGGTGGCCAGGGCCTTGGCAGTGAGGATCGGGTCGCGCAGGGCGGCCAGCAGGATGCCGGTGCCCAGCCGGATCCGGGAGGTCACGGCGGCGGCCATGGCCAGCGCGGTCAGCGGTTCGAGGAGCCGCCGGTACCGTTCGGGCAGCTCCCCGCCGAGCGGGTAGGGCGAGCCGTCACCGACCGGGATGTGGGTGTGGTCGGGTAGCCACAGGCCGTCGAAGCCGCGGTCCTCCACGGCGACCGCCAGCTCGGTCACCGGGACGTCCCGGTCGGTCAGCACGCAGCTGACCGACCGCCTCGGCTGCGTCACGTCGTCCATCCCAGCGGTTCCGGCGGTGCCACGGGAGGAGTAACCGCTACTCCGCCGCTCAGAACAGGGACAGCTGGGGCGACACCGGCTTGGGCTTCAGCGGGGCGAAGGTGCGCCGCCGGCCGGGCGGTGACCAGCCGACCTCCGCCGGCGGTGGCGGGGGTACGGCGGACTCCTCGTGGGCCAGCGCCCGGAGCGCGGCGGCCGTGGTCCAGTGCAGGTCCTGGGCGGTGAAGGCGCGGCGCACGGTGTGCGGGCAGAGCGGGAGCCGGCCGCCGTCCAGGTCGACCGGCAGGCCCGGCTCCATCGTCATCACCGCCCGGTTGAGCGCCCAGGCCCGGCGGGCGGCGGGATCGGCCAGCCGGGCCGCCGCCGCCGGGCCGACCGCCGCCACCACCCGGTCGCCACCGGCGTCCAGGTCGGCGAACGCGGCCTCGGCGCTGCCCAGCGCGGCCAACAGCCGGGCCGCCGTGCGCGGGCCGAAACCTCGCACCCCGGGCAGGTTGTCCGACGGGTCCCCGCGCAGGGCGGCAAAGTCCGGATACTGCTCCGGGCGCACCCCGAGCAGCAGCACCAGCCGCTCCGGGGTGAGCATCGGCGACGCCTCCACCCCGCCGTTGATGATCCGCAACACCCGGGTGCTCGCGTCGATCAGCCCGAAGGCGTCCCGGTCCGACGTCACCACCACGGTGCCCGCGCCCTGGTCACGGGCCTGCGCGGCCACCGAGGCCAGCACGTCGTCGGCCTCCAGACCCGGGGGGACCACGACGGTCACCCCGAGCTCTCGCAACACCTCGGCGGCCACGGCGAGCTGCTCGACCAGGGCCGGTAGCTTCGGGTCGCGCTGGGCCTTGTACTCCGGCCAGCGCTGCCTCCTGGTGCTCGCGTCGGGGTCGTCGAACCCGACCACGATGGCGTCCGGGCCCACCCGTTCGGCCGCCGCGACCAGCTGCGACAGCAGCCCGCGTACCGCCCAGAGCGGCCGGCCGTCCTGCGCCCGGAACCCGGTGCGGGCCTGGGAGTGGAACGCGCGGTGCACGAGCGAGTTGCCGTCGACGGCGAGCACGACTCGTTCGGACACCCCATGAGGGTGCCCCATCGGTCTGACAACCGGTAGCGCTAGGTCGTCATCGGCCGGGAGGCGACCGGAAGGTAAGCCGCGATGAGGTGCTCGTCGGCGCCCCATTTGCACACCCGCAAGGCGCCTCATATCGTCGGATATGACGAGAATCACTACTCGTTGCTTCGCATTACGCGTCGCGTAAGGTCGGGTTAACGACACTGCCCGATCTTGCTGCTACAAGGAGGCCTCGTTGGCCTACGTGATCGCCGAACCCTGCGTTGACCTGCTGGACAAGGCCTGCATCGACGAATGCCCGGTGGACTGCATCTACGAGGGCGGCCGGATGATGTATATCCATCCGGACGAATGTGTCGATTGTGGCGCCTGCGAGCCGGTGTGCCCGGTTGAGTCGATCTACTACGAGGACGACCTGCCCGATAAATGGAAAGAGTACTCGCAGGCGAACGCCGATTTCTTCGCCGAACTCGGCTCTCCCGGCGGCGCCGCCAAGGTCGGGAAGATCGACCGGGACGCGGCCCCGGCGGCCACCCTGCCGGTCAAGCAGCAGTGACCGCGCCCGGTGCGCCGGGTCAGGGCGTGCGGGCGACCGCGAAGATGCGACGGAAGCCGAACCAGGTGCTCCCGTCCGGCTCGGTCGGGTAGGCCGCGCGCAGCCGGGGGGCCAGGTCGGCGCGGAACCCGGCCCAGCCGGCGTCGTCCAGCGCGTCGCGCACCGGCCGCAACGCCGTCCCGGAGATCCAGTTCAGCACGGGGTCGGCGCCGGTGAGCCGGTGCTGGTAGGTGGTCTCCCAGGCGTCCACCTCGGCCCCACACCCGGCCATCGTGCGGGCGTAGTCGGCCGGCGCGGCGACCGCCAGCTCGTCGCGGACATCGACCAGGCCCCGCCAGCGCGGCTCGGCCAGCAGCTCCCGGACCAGCACGTGCGAGGGTGAGCCGAAGTTGCCCGGCACCTGCAGGGCGAACCAGGCCCCGGACGGCAGCGCGGCCAGCCACCCGGCCAGCAGGTCCCGGTGTCCGGGCACCCACTGCAGCACCGCGTTGGTCACCACCACGTCGTCCTCGCCGGTCGGCCGCCAGTCGCGGACGTCCAGCTCGCGGGCGGCCACCCCCCGGGCGCGGGCGTCGGCGACCATCTCCGGCGAGGAGTCCAGCGCGTCGATCTCCGCATCCGGCCAGCGCTCGGTGAGCACGGACGTGAGGTGCCCGGGTCCGCAGCCCAGATCGACCACCCGGCGCGGGCGGTCGGCGCCGACCCGGGCCAGCAGATCGTGGAACGGCCGGGACCGGTGGTCACCGAAGGCCAGGTAGCTGCGCGGATCCCAGGTAACCGTCATACCCCAAACAGTACGCTCGTACTGTTAGCGGCGCTACCGGGCCGCCTGCCCTCTCAGGGCCTGCCGGTACTGCTCCAGCGGCACCAGCTCGCCGAACAGCTGGTGGTACTGATCCGGGCTCTCCACCGGGTTGGTGCGCTGCAGCTTCGCCTTGAGCTGCGCGATCTCCGCCTCGACCATGGTCAACCGCACCCCGGCGATCACGCTGGAGACGTACTTCGCCTCCTCCACGCCCCGGCTCGGCAGCTCCAGCGGCTCCACCGCCAGCTCGGTGACCAGCGGGCGGGCCTCGCTGCGGCACTGCGCGGACACCGCCTCCAGCCAGGCCTGGCCGCGCAGCTCCCCGCACACCCCGCCGGCCGCGTCGACGGCCATCCGGACCTCGGCCAGCATCGGGTGGCTGAAGCCCTCGGCCGGCAGCTCGTCGAACGCCGGACCGGCCACCGCCGGGCACTGCAGCGCCGCCTTCAGCGCCTCCCGCTGGCCGTGCAGCTTCGGGTCGTTGCGGGCCGGCGGGGCAGGCGGGGGCCGCCGCGAGCCACGCACCTTCTCCGCCGGCACCCCGGCCTCCTCGCGGACCCGGCGCACCACCATGAACTCGTCCGACCAGCCGGTCCACCCGGCCAGCCGGCGGGCGTACTCGTCCCGCAGGTCCTCCCGCTTGATCTTGGCGACCACCGGGACGGTGCGCCGCAACGCGGACGTCTGGCCCTCCGGGGTGTTCAGGTCGTGCTCGCGCAGCATGGAGCGGATGGCGAACTCGAACAGCGGCTCCCGACGGGCCACCAGGTCGCGGACCGCCGTGTCGCCCTGGTGCTGGCGCAGCTCGCACGGGTCGTTGCCGTCCGGGGCGATGGCCACGAAGGTCTGCGCGGCGAACTCCTGGTCGGCGTCGAACGCCTTCAGCGCGGCGGCCTGCCCGGCGGCGTCCCCGTCGAAGGTGTAGATCATCTCGCCGAACTCGAACGAGTCGTCGCCGATCAGCCGGCGCAGCACCCCGATGTGCTCGGAGCCGAACGCGGTGCCGCAGGACGCCACGGCGGTGGGCACCCCGGCCAGGTGCATGGCCATCACGTCGGTGTAGCCCTCCACCACCACCGCCTGCCGGCGCTTGGCGATCTCCCGCTTGGCCAGGTCCAGCCCGAACAGCACGTGCGTCTTGCGGTAGACCGGGGTCTCGGAGGTATTGAGGTACTTGGCCTCGATCCGGTCGTCGTCGAACAGCCGCCGCGCGCCGAACCCGACCACGTCCCCGCCCAGGTCGCGGATCGGCCAGAGCAACCGCCGGTGGAACCGGTCGATGTGTCCGCGCTGCCCGGGCTTGGACAGCCCGGCCTTCTCCAGCTCGGCGAGGGTGAACCCCAGGCCGAGCAGGTGCTTGGTCAACGAGTCCCACCCGCTCGGGGCGAAGCCGCAGCCGAACTGCTCGGCCACGCTCGCGTCGAAGCCCCGGCTGGTCAGGAACCGCATGGCCGGCGTGGCCTCCGGGGTGCGCAGCCGGTCGGCGTAGAACTCGGCGGCCCGCCGGTTGGCCTCCAGCAGCCGGGTGCGGGTGCCCCGGTCGCGCTGCACCGACGACCCGCCGCCCTCGTAGGTGAGCCGCACGCCGACCCGGTCGGCCAGCCGCTCCACGGCCTCCACGAACCCCAGGTGCTCGATCTTCATCACGAAGTCGATGACGCTGCCACCCTCGGCGCAGCCGAAGCAGTGGAAGGTGCCGTGGGTGGGGCGGACGGTGAACGACGGGGTCTTCTCGTCGTGGAACGGGCAGAGCCCCTTCACCGAACCGGCCCCGGCGCGGCGCAGGGCCACGTAGTCGCCGATGACGTCCTCGATGCGGGCCCGATCGCGGACCGCGGCGATGTCCGCATCCCTGATCCGTCCGGCCACGGCCCGAGTGTATGCCGAGGGTCGGACGGAACTGTCAGGGCTACGTGCCAGCTTGTCTCCACCAATCCAAGGGGGGATCATGACCAGCATGGGCATACTCGCTAGCTCCCCCTTCACGGTCGCTGACCTGGAGGACATGCCCGATGACGGACGTCGCTACGAGCTCGTCGACGGGGAGCTACTCGTGAGCCCCGCGCCCGGATTCCCGCACCAGGAGATCGTCTACGGGTTGCACCGGTTGCTGACGGATACGTGTCCCGATGAGCTCCACGTAGTGGGTGCGCCGTTCGCGGTCCAGCTGGATCACTTCAACGAGCTTCAGCCGGATGTCCTGGTAGCCCGGTTCGACGACCTGACCACGAAGAACCTGCCCACCGCCCCGGTACTGGCGGTGGAGGTGCTCTCACGCAGCGGACGGCCCATCGACCTCAATCTGAAGCGCGCCGTCTACCAGCGGATGGGCGTCCCCAGCTACTGGATCATCGATCCGGACGTTCCGGAGCTGACCGTGCTGGAGCTGGACGACGCCGGCGAGTACCGGGAGACCGCCCGGGTCACCGGGGACGACGCCTACGACGCCGCCCGACCGTTCGCCGTGCGGATCGTGCCCGGTCAGCTACTGGGCCGGCTGCGGCCGAGCTGACCGGGTGACCGGCTGGTTACCGTCGGAAGGGTGTCGAGCACCCTGGACATCGAGGCACACCGGGCACATCTGATCGCCGTCGGCTATCGGCTGACCGGCAGCCGGTCGGACGCCGAGGACGCCGTCCAGGACGCCTGGCTGCGGCTGCGCCGGCTGACCGACGACGAGCGGGCGGCGATCCGGAACCCCCGCGCCTGGTTGACCACCACGGTGGGGCGGCTGTGCCTGGACCGGCTGCGCTCGGCGGCGGCCCGGCGGGAGAGCTACGTCGGACCGTGGCTGCCCGAGCCGCTGCTGGGCACCGGCGACGCGGACGACCCGCTGGCCGCCGTGGTCCGCGCGGAGGACGTGCGGATGGCCGCGATGGTGCTGCTCGAGCGGCTGACCCCGCCGCAGCGGGTGGCGTTCGTCCTGCACGACGCGCTGAGCTGGAGCTTCGAGGACATCGCCGGGGTGCTGGAGTGCTCGGTCGAGTCGGCCCGCCAGCACGCATCCCGGGCCCGGCGGGCGGTCGCCGACGCGCCGCCCCCACCGCCGTCCGACCTGGCCGAGCAGCAGCGGATGCTGGCCGCGATCGCCGATGCGCTGATGCGGGCCGATACCCCGGCCCTGGTGTCGCTGCTGCACCCGGACGTGGTGATGGTCAACGACAGCGGCGGCGTGGTGTCCGCCGCCCGGCGGGTCGTGGAGGGCGCGGAGAAGGTGGCCCGCCTGCTCGTCGGGCTGTCCGCCCGGCACGGCACCGGCTGGTTGGCCGGCGCCGTGCCGATGATGGTCAACGGCGAGCTGGGCTTCTGGACCCCGGCCCTCGGCGGCGCCGCCGAGGCGGTGACCGTGTTCAGCATCGCCGACGGCCGGGTGACCGGGTGCTACGTGGTGCTCAATCCCGCGAAGCTGAACCGGGTACCCGGCACGCCTCGCCGGAGGTGAAGCCCTGGTCGACGATGCCCAGGGCGTGGTTGAACCGGGCCCGCTGGTTCTCCAGCGCGATCGCGTGGGTCAGCTCGATCAGGCCGTCGTGCCCGAGCGCGGCGTCC
>JAESFN010000288.1_pt1 | contig 60079 bp, 59 predicted proteins | sample 9269411 | NCBI WGS metagenome assembly JAESFN01 (sample SAMN14505399, study PRJNA617100) | algae metagenome | isolation source: Iphinoe sp. HA4291-MV1 and co-occurring heterotrophs from trail next to... | place: USA: Maunawili Falls, Hawaii | collected 2009-07-25
ATCATCCCAGAAACATTCAGATCCTCAATCCGAATTGTGTAAGCTTTACGACTTAAGTCTGTTGTCATCTTTTGCGTAGTATCTTGCCGAATATTAGCAATTCGCGCATGTTGACGAGCAGTTGCGTATAAATAACGTAAATCTATCAATTCATTTAATTTCTTGATAGATTTACTTCGGGGCTATCATGCTCCCGCGTGAATTAGCGTATAACACACTGCCATGCAAATATGTATCTTCAAGAGTACTACATTAAATAATTATTAAATATATAAAGTATTTATGACTTATTTGTTAATATTCTTTTCCTCTTTGCCTATAATTAGGAAGTGTATTCTCATGCTGTCGGCTTGAGGTGTTCTTCCCTTGGAGCTAATTGGGTGAGCAAAGATAATCAACTTAACAGAGTTGAGACACGAGCCAGTCTAATGTGAGCGCTACCTTACCGCTCACGGAGTGCTTCTTTTGTTATCTCGTGACAGATGATAAATTTTATTATATGAATCTTCTGGAGAAGAAATGGAGCAGGCACAAATATTCAGTGATCAAAAAAAGCAAAACTCTCAGCCGCCTTTAATACTAGCGGTGGAGGATAATGAAGATAACCTACTGCTGTTGAGTTATGCCCTTGAGTTGCTAGGTTGTAAGCTTATTTGTCAAAAGGACAGTTCAACAACATTACTTGTTGCGAAAGAGTATCAGCCAGACTTGATACTACTAGATATCTTGTTACCTGGGTCGAGTGGGATAGACGTTGTGCGTTCTCTAAAGCAAGAACCGCTAACCAATCATATTGCAGCTATTGCAGTTACAGCGTTGGCTACTATAGAGGACAGAGAACGCATCTTGAGTGCAGGCTTTAACGACTACATCAGCAAGCCCTATATGATAGAAGACCTAGAAGCTCTAGTTTATCGCTACCTCTGTAAAAAATTGCATCCAGATTTAGCATATGAGCTGTGTCAATATTAACCATATCACGCGGATTTTGGAGTGTTAGTTTTATCAGATGAAGTTTTTCTCCTAACTTTGCTAGAATCAGGAGTGCGAACGGTAGGTGAATCCGTCAAAATAGCAATAAAGCCAGTACGACCACTCTCTAATGTGGTATCAGCTAAGACCTCTATAACTGAAACATCTAAAGTCTCTTCAATCAGTGCCTTGAGTTTTGGCCCAATTGCATCATCTAAATCTGATCGAACCTCCTGTGCCAGTTCTTGATGACCTGTTTGAGCTAACAATTGTTCTGGTTGAGTGATAGAATTTTCCATGACAACCACGACATTTTGATCCGACAGTTGACAGATCACTTTAGTGGGCTGATGACCAAGTTGGTCACGATACATGGCTTGAATACGTTGTGCTAATGTTCTTTCTACTTGACCGCGAGTTGGTGTTGATGTAGTCATTGGTTTGTTCTTTTTCCTAGAGATTTAGACCACCAACGACAAGTCAAAAAGTGATGTTATGAGAGCTATGAGTTACTTAAGTTCTCACGCGTCACTCACATAAGCGAGTTAAAAACCCAGACGACTCTCACTTTTGATTTTCCGAGTTGTCGATAGCAGTGTAAGTTTACCATTAAGTGTAAAAAACTCAGGAATCCCGAATCACTGACAAAATTATATTGGTCAGAATTATTGAAAATCACCATCCAAATGCAGTATTTTCCATAAATATCTATAAGTGTTGATTTAACCTCTTGGCATAAGTTCAAATATATATATACTGTGGACTGCAATCTCATCAATCACGAGGAGTATGTAGCCAGGGTAAGCGCATCTCAAATGGGATTGACAAAACATACACTTAATGAATTAACGATCAAATAAGGATTTAGGGTTCGATTGATTTCTACGGGCTAATAGCGATGCCTCCGGCAAGCCGCAAAGCGTCTACGCCTAAGTGCTTATCAAGAAACGGGGCTTAATGCGATTCTTTGACTCTTTCTTGAGATTCTTGCGTTCTTATTGACAAGATGCGCTTGCCCTGAGTATGTAGCCAAGGAATAAAAAGAACTCAAGCTTGCTTCGGTAGACGTATAGTAAATACACTACCTTTACCAAGTTCAGAAAAAACTTCAATTGTTCCCTTGTGTGATTCAATAATACGCTGCGATAGGTGCAATCCCAACCCACTACCAGCACGCTTATTCTTACCTTGACGAAACCGCTCAAATAGAGTTGCTTGGTCTTCCAAAGCGATGCCGAATCCTGTATCTTGGACTTCAATGATGACCCAAGCTTTACCCTGAGGTTTTACCGATGTTTCAGATACACGAATGTTGATACTTCCTGTATCTGTAAACTTAATGGCATTTCCAATTAAGTTGCTTATGACTCGTCGCAATTCCAAGCGATCGCCTTTAACGACACTAGCAGTTTCGTCTCGTTGGTTTAAGTTGCTGGAGTCTATATTAATAGTCAAGCCCTTCTCAATTGCAAGAGGAGTGAGTTCTGGAACAACTTCTTCTACTATTTGCCGCAGATGACAGTTTTCAATTTGTAGGTTCTTTTTACCTGCCTCAAAGCGGTAGACTTCTAGTAGGTTATTCACCATTTCCAACAAGTTTTTGTTGCTGCGAATCATGGCGAATATCGCCTGTTTCATGTCTTGTGAAATTGAGCAAAAAGTTTCTTCATGAAACAAATTGAGCATCCGATCTGCGGCTACTAGGGGGGTTCGCAAATCGTGAGTGAGACGTGAAACAAAATCCTCCCGTTGACGTGCCATTTTTCGTTGTTCATCAATGCTGTGCTTGAGGCGCAGCATTGATCGCACTCTTGCTAGTAGTTCTTCATGGTCGAATGGTTTGCGAATAAAATCATCTGCTCCTGCGTCTAAACCTTCGACAACACTTGCGTCATGATGAGCAGTGATCAACAATATAGGAATATATATCTCTTGATTCTGACGAATGCGACGTGTCACCTCATAGCCATCCATTTCCGGCATCATGACATCTAAAAGAATCAAGTCGGGCGGAGATTGGGCAACTTGCTTGAGAGCATTTGTACCATTAGAGACTAATTCAACTTCATATCCTTCACTCTCTAAAATTGTCTCAAGTAAGATGAGATTATCGGGATTATCATCAACAGCAAGTATATGTTCTATTTGAGGATTGTCTTTTGCTAACATACTATTTCTTTTATAGAAAATAAAAATTCAGAACTATCTTCATCTGGCAAGCGATAGTCGAGAAATACGCAATCATACGAAGTCTCACTCAGAAGTGCGATCGCATTTTTGCCGTCACCCACCTCAGCCAGTTCCATTTCAATACTTGCTTTGGTTAGAGCGCGACGCACTGCCAAACGGTCTACTTCGTCATCATCTACAACTAAAATTCTTAGTTTCTCTTCCATTGCTTCTAGCGATCGCCATTAAACACGCTGTTTTCATGTATATCATTTCTTATTTCTTGGCAAATGTATAACATTTTATTGTTATAAGATGTTGTGTGAGACTTAAATGCATTGCAGCCTGCAAGCTTTGTGAGCTTATCATTGCAGTAAGCACTTCGGACAAACACGACTAACAGCCATGAAAATAATTATCTATTTAGCAATGAGAACTAAACTGTAGTAAAATAAGATACCCATATCTAGTTCATTATAATTGTAAACTCACAGTCAAACACTCGTCTTCAGCCATTGGTCTGAACTGCATATCAACTTTCCAGAACGGTTCTGAGTACCAAGTACTGAGGAGCTTTTCGCCCGCAGGGGTTTCTTCTGTTGTAGTTACAGACCCCTTCTGGTGCGAGACGCACTCGCGTTCGGGGTAGGGAACAGCTCATGTGGGAACTCTTAACAGTGATAAAAAATGCGCGTTGTGGGTAGGGCGCCCACTTTAAAAAAGATGTTTTTCGTTAGCGTCCCTTGCGCGTGTCCCCTTGGGACTCAGCGGCATGTTGGCTCACCTGTTCCGACAGGAGAAGTGCGACGCAAAGCTCGTGAAAAACGGCGTCCTTCTCCCAAAGGGAGACGCCAAGGGCGATGTCACAATCCCACTCTTTTAAGGGTGGGTTAAGAGTTCCCTGTTGCCTCTGAATAGCGTTACCTAGTCGGGATCAAAAAAACTCAAAGAAAATACCTTATTATATCAAACTAGGTTGATCACTTACTGCATCTATACCTCACTCCGGCTACGCCACCTCTACCCTTTGGCTTAAAAATTGGGAATTGGGAATTGGGAATGGAGAAGAGGTATTTTATTTTCATAGCAAGGTTTGTGAAAGACAGTTAGGTTGAATTGAGGAACGAAATCCAACCTACGTAATTCTATTTATGTAAAAATTAAAGCTTTGTACGATCAGTCAAAATCTCATATCCAGTCTCTGTCACCAACACAGTATGTTCAAACTGAGCGGATAGAGAATTATCCACCGTCACAGCTGTCCAGCGATCAGATAACGTCCGTGTATACTTAGAACCGGCATTCAGAATTGGCTCAATTGCCAGCGTCATCCCTGCACGTAGTTTGACATTAGGCATTTCGCGTGTACGGAAGTTAAAAACAGAAGGTTCTTCATGCAGGTTGCGACCAACACCGTGTCCGGTAAAGTCTTCTACCACTGTGAAACCATTTGCTTTTACATGGTCTTCAATTGCTCCAGCAATGTCAATCAGGTAGTTTCCTGCTTTCACCTGTACAATGCCTTTGAAAAGGGCTTCTTCTGCCACACGAATAAGTCTGGCTGCTTCTGGATTGACTTCGCCGACTGCAATTGTGATGCAAGAGTCACCATGAAAGCCTTGGTAATATGCGCCGGTATCAACTTTTAAGACATCTCCAGTGCGGATGACTTTCTTTTTACTAGGAATGCCATGTACAACTTCATTGTTAATGCTAGAGCAGATAGAAGCAGGAAAACCGTGATACCCCTTGAAACTTGGTGTTGCACCCATTTCCCGGATGCGTCTTTCCGCATGAGCATCCAAATCAGCTGTAGTCATACCTGATTTTACCAGCTCAGAAATTTCTTTGAGCACGGTTGCCACTATTTTTGCTGATTGCCGCATAATGTCTATTTCATGTGGCGATTTAATTTCAATTCCTCTGCGTTGTCTTGTTTGACGGTTATTTTGAGCTGGTTGAGAAAGCAGGTGACTGAGAATGTTCATGGGAAATTAATAACTATTTGTGCCTTGTCTGTTGTGTGTCGATAGTTTTTCTAATTTTATTAAGAAACAATACCTATATTTAAGGTAACTGAAAACAGTGATCAGCTGTTGTCAGTTATCAGGTCTCCTATGGGGATTTAAACCCCAAGTGAGACTTACCACACTGCGAGTTGTAAAGGACTCTGGCTCCCAACTAAAAAACTAGTCACTGATAACTGGTTACTGATAACTGTTAATTGCTAATCACAATTTCTCCAGTCATACCCGCTTCTGTGTGTCCTGGTACTGAGCAATGTAGGGTATATTTTCCTGACTTTAGCGGCACAAAGACCCATTCTGCTTCTGCGTCTGGTTTTAGTTCTACTTCGTGGATAGCTCCTTTAACTTCCACTTTGCCTGCTTCGACTTTTTGTGTCCAGATGCCATCGGCAAAATCTTTGGCAGTAAAATAGTGCTTTTGGACACTAGGATTGATAAGTCGGAGTTCGTAGCGTTTACCAGACTCAAATTCCAGATGATTTGGTTCAAACTTCAGTTCATTAGCAGAATTACCTAAACTAACTGTGATTTCTGTAGCAGGTTGTTTGAGAATACCACCAGATACATTTGCTGCAACTGCGAGGGAGGTATTCAAGATGAAATCATATAGCAATAGGGTGAGAGACAAGGAAATACAGAGTATGAGAGATGTACAGGTAAAAATCTTGTTAACAAAGTTTTGGATAACCATCAGAAACATACAATAAGGATGTATCTGTATATGTCATTAGTCCTAGTCTTGTCTTCTTGACTAATGGCTAATGACATATAACTCAAGAACTATTGACTGATGCCGCCTTGATTTGCAAGTACAGCAGGTCCAGCTGTCACTACAACAATTCTATCTGGATAGAGTAACTCACGAGCTGCTTGATTAACTTGGTCAAAGTTAACTGCTTGAATTTTTTCCGTAAAATCGCGCAGTTCCTCTTTATCTAGCTCGTACACCTCATTCATCAGGATTTTATCTATTAATTCCTCTGGGTTTGCCAGGGATATGATGTAGTTGCTGATCAATATGTGTTTAGCTGTTTCTACTTCCAGTTCAGTGACGCCTTTTTGATGAATTTCCTTGAGCAATTCACGGGTACTCGCGATCGCTTGACGGGTATCTCCTGGACTGGTTTGCATCTCAATCAAAAATGTTCCAGCATTTTTTCCGGCAAGGAAACTGCTATAAATTCCGTAGGTTAGCCCTTGGCGATCGCGAACCTCTGCTCCGAGTCTACTTGATAAAGTATCGCCACCTAAAATCTGATTCAACACCAAAGCTGCATAAAAGCGGGGGTCTTTGCGGTTTAGACTTGTGTTACCCATATAGGTAATAGCTTGAGCTTTACCTGGAACTACTGGGTTAACGCTGACAACTTTGTCTGGCAAAGATACCGTTGGATACTTTAATGTTGGTGGTAAACCACTAGCTTTCCAGTTAGCAAACTCAGTTTTGATGAGTGCTTGGACTGACTCTGGAGCAAAATCTCCTATCAGTGCTAGCACTGTTGTGTCGGGACGATAATGTTTTGTTTTAAATTCAATCACATCCTTACGGCTAATCCGTTGTAAACTTTGCTCTGTAGGGAATGTATGTAAGGGATGTTTCTTCGGGTAAACCGATTGTACAAATGTTCTTTCTGCGACTTGCGAAGGCTCATCTAATTCTTGCTTCAGGGCAGTTAATGCTTGTTTGCGAGTCAGTTTTAACTCTTTTGTTGGAAAACTCGCATTTTTGACAACATCTGCTAAAGTCTGAACTAGAACGGGTAAGTCAGCTGCCAAGCTATCACCTTCAAGTCGTACACCTTCTCGGTACGTTTCAAACTCAAGGCTTGCTCCTCGGTCTTCTAAAGTTTTAGCAACAGTCAAAACATCCTTTGTTTTGGTTCCATTCATTAAGTTCTCAGCGACAAGAGACGCCAGCCCAGCTTTATCTTCTGGATCAAATTCGTTACCAGCTCTGATGTAACCAGAAAGCGTTACTGTGGAAGTGCTAGTGTCGGGTACAAGCAATACCCGTAAACCATTAGATAATGTGAATTGCTCTGGTAACGTATGACTTGTAGGAACACTAGCCAAATCATCTACCGAAGGTAAGTACTTTGTCACCTCTTGTGTCGTCACAGATGCGCCTGAGGCAAAATTTTCAGTGTTGTGTTTGGAGTTTACCTTGCCATCATTCCCCTTTGCCTCAACCCGAGTAGGATGAAAAAAGCCTACTGTACGTGCTTCTTGTTTAAGATATTTTTTTGCCACACGCTGTACATCCGCCGCCGTCACCTGACGAATAGCTACCAAATAGTGGTCTGTATAGCGATAATCACCAGTAGTTGTTTCATCATTACCTAATTGCAATGCCAAACTTGTCAGATCACGGTTACTCAAAAGAACAGATGCTTCCAACTTCGCCTTTGCTCGATTGAGTTCCTCTGTTGTGACTCCTTTTTTTGTCAGTTTGGCGATCGCACTTGTTAGGACTGAATCAATTTTTTTCAAGTCTTGATCAGGATCTGCTTTAACCAATAACTCATACCAGCCTGATTCCATCAAGTTAATCACAGAAGCTGAAATATCACTTGCTAAACCTGATTCCACCAATACCTGCTCCAGGCGAGAATTCCGTCCATCTGTTAAAATCCGATCCATCAGATCCAAAGCTGGTACATCCGGATGATTAACATCTGGTAATGGATAGACAGCTTGCAGCAACACTCCTGCTCCGCTTTCCCGCAGCACTATTGGATTGCTGACTCCTGACTCCTGACTCCTGACTCCTGACTCCTGACTCCTGACTCCTGACTCCTGAGTCTTAGGTATTTTCCCAAAAACCTCTTTCACTGCTTTGAGGGTTGGTTCTGTTTGGAAATCTCCAACAACCACGAGAACAGCATTGTCAGGATTGTAGAAATTGCGGTAGTACTTCCGCACTTGTTCTAAATCAAACCTTTGTACATCAGCTTCAGTCCCACCAACAGGTAACCCATAAGCATGATTGGGAAAAGCCGCCAACATGACAGCACGGTTTAAGCGATAGTCTGGGCTATTTTCGTAACCCTGCAATTCGGAAATCACAACTCGCTTTTCGCTTGCTAGTCCTGTAGAGTCAATCAGAGCATTTTGCATTCTGTCTGCTTCTAAGGTTAGCAAAGCCGTGAGCTTATCACGCTCTGCTGTATTATAGTAAGCCGTTTGGTCGTAGCTGGTGAAAGCGTTTGAGTCACTGCCCAAAGCACTCAACAATCGCCCAAATTGAATTGGACGATTTTTTGTACCTTTGAACATCATGTGTTCCAACTGGTGGGCAATACCATTCACTCCAGGTTCTTCGTTACGTGATCCCACCTTGTACCATACCTGCACAGTCACTACTGGGCTGGAGTGGATTTCTCTAGTTAAGACAGTCAGACCATTATCCAGTACTGTCTTGTGAACATTTTCAGTCAATGAAAAAGGCTCTGTTTTTTTTGAGACGATTATTTTATGTGAATTGAACCCCGAGGAAGCGGTTGTTATCTGGCTATAAGAAAATTTATTTCCAAACAATAACACCGTCATTAGCGAAAAAGTAAACAGTAATAAAGCAAAACGGTAACGATGCACTCTGGGAAAGAGAGACATGAATTTTTCTATGCTGTCTGTAATGTAAGTTACATTTTCTTCTGGAATCTAATTTGATTTTTCTGAGTCGTGTGTGATTTCAACAACACAGAGAAGAAAATAACATTTTATTTTACAGATAAAGAATCAGAAGTTCAACTAGGGGAGTGTTGCTAATAGGCGGATGAATTCCAGAGGCAAATTATCAGTATCTGCAATAAAAGTTACTTCGTAAATTTTATCACCTATCTGCTGCTGTGTGGGTTCTAAAAGAATTTTCAGTGGTTGCAACAGATCAGGATTGTTTCTTGCTACGACCAAAAAACGTTCTTTTAAATTTGTTAACCAATTAGATAAATCAGGTGTTATTTCAGTTAAATCGAATGAAAGATGGTAGTACCCCACATAGTGTTCATCTGTAAATGCATCTGGAGCAGGTTTTGGTTGAGGAATTTGGATCAGTTCAATTCTGCTATTGAGTCCTTCCATCCAACATGCAAGAGTATAGCCTGTCGTGAAGCGATCGCAGACTGTAAACCCTAGCTGTTCGTAGAAGGCGATCGCCTTATGAATATTCGCAGTACGAATAGAAGCATGATGCATAATTTTAATTATTAGTCATCAGCCATTAGTCATAAGAATGAGACAAATGACTTTTGACTCATGACCTCTACTCAAATAATCTGAAATAGGGATAGCGTGCTGGTACACCAGGTTCTTTTTCCAAATCAAAATTAATGACGTCCCAACAAGACTCCTCCGACGAGGAATCGGGGCTAAACTCTACAGGTAAACCATAAAGTCGCGCTGAAGTCGCCTCTGACTGTCCAGAACGCCACTGAGTGCTACGCTCTAGATAGCCACTCATCAACTCTTGATAGCGTTTGGCAATAATCACCCGTGTCGCTCTATAGCCTTCAGTATAGAGCTTATCTAGTGCTTCGTGAATTTCAAACCGAATGCCATCGGGATGAGTATGTTGCCGATACCAGTCGCCATTCCATCTTCGCCAATGACGCCCTGATTGTAGATGGATTAATTCCCCAGTTTTAGGATTTGCTTCAAACGCGCCGTGACGCGGACATAAATAAGTATCGGTTAGTGTCAAAGCCGGTATTGTTTGGCGGCAGTGGGGACACTGAATTTCAGGACCGAATATAGGGTACTGCAAGCCTGGATTCATCATGAAGTGTGTACAAACATATTTTTGTCTTCACCAGTAGTGTTGGTTCCTTTTACACTTCTGCTCCACCTTATTGGTGCTATCTGACTACGGCCCTTTGAGATTAGAGACTCTACACCGTGATATCCTGGTTTTGCAACCTATAAAGGCATGCAACCTACTAAGGTTGGAGTTCCTCCAGTGTTCCTGGGTACCACATCTATATTCTACCGTGTCTATCACTTCCTACTGGTCTTCTCCTGATATTTCTCAAGCTGCCTTCATAGCAGCGAATGCTGTTGTTATTGGTTCAGTAAAAATTGCTGCAGGGGTGAGCATATGGTACGGAGCTATTGTGAGAGGAGATGTGGAATCCATAGAAATTGGCGAATGTACAAACATTCAGGATGGAGCAATCTTACACGGTGATCCTGGAAAACCCACGGTATTAGAAGATCATGTTACCGTAGGGCATCGCGCTGTCGTACATTCTGCCTATGTTGAACGCGGCAGTTTGATCGGAATTGGCGCAGTTGTTCTAGATGGAGTACGCTTAGGTACGCTTAGTATCATTGGTGCAGGTGCAGTCGTCACAAAAGATGTACCGCCTTTATCCCTGGTTGTTGGTGTTCCTGGCAAAGTCGTGCGCCAAATTTCTGAAGCAGAAGCAGCAGAACTGATTGAACACGCCGAACGTTACAAAAAATTAGCGTTAGTTCATGCTGGCAAAGGTACGGATATTGGGTTCCGGATATCGGAGTGAGGGAACGAGGGGCAATGGGCAATGGGATCATGACTAGAGTTGTAAATATTCTTTACATATTGTTTGGAAAAATTGACTAGTTCAGTTAAAAATAAATAATGAGATAAATAATGAGAAAAGCTGACAAAACTTTAATTTTTACATAGCAGAGGGTTGTAGATATGGATATGCGTTTGGTCGTTGTTTTAGCACCAGTCCTTATTGCTGCTGGTTGGGCACTATTTAACATTGGTGCTGTTGCTCTCAATCAATTGCAAAACTTTTTGAATAAAGAAGCATAAAATCTGATTATTAGCATAAAATACCCAACCGACTGTTTCTCTTTTGAGGAGCAGTCGGTTTACACTTAGCCAATCTGCTCAACTCTCATCGCCGGTACCAACGTGACTATTGACTCCTTACTTCAACCCTTTCAACACTTTGGTGTTCACCTTGGGTTAGAACGTATTGTCAAGCTACTGGCAAATCTTGGAAATCCTCATCACCAAGTCCCGGTTATTCATGTTGCTGGTACTAATGGCAAAGGTTCTGTTTGTGCCTACCTCAGTTCTATCCTCACTAAAGCAGGTTATCGCACAGGACGCTACACTTCACCTCATTTGGTAGATTGGACAGAACGTATTTCCCTGAATGAACAGCCGATTTCTTCAGAGGAATTTTGCCAATTATTACTGCAAGTGAAAGCAGCAATTTCCCCGGAAGAATCACCAACTCAGTTTGAAGTCATTACTGCAGCGACTTGGTTATATTTCGCACAAGCTAAAGTGGATGTGGTGGTGGTAGAAGTTGGATTAGGAGGACGCTTGGATGCAACAAACGTCTGCTCGAAACCTCTTGTCACCATTATCACCTCAATTAGTCGTGAACATTGGCAGGTTCTCGGTCCTACTGTTGCTGATATTGCAAGAGAAAAAGCTGGTATTCTTAAACTAGGATGTCCTGCTGTTGTGGGACCATTGCCAAGTGAAGCAGAAGAGGTTGTGCGATCGCGTGCTTTAGAATTACAATGCCCTGTGATTGTGCCTCAACTTTCACAGTCAATTTCTCCAGGATGGGCAGAGTATCAAACAATTCAAAATTCAAAATTTATTAAATACCCTTTGCCATTGCTGGGACAAATTCAGTTGACGAATTCAGCTTTGGCTTTAGCCGCTATAGAAGTTCTACAAGCTCAGGGTTGGGAGATTTCTGAAGAAGCCATTATTAAAGGAATGGCAAATACCAAATGGCTTGGGCGGATGCAATGGACAACATGGAGAAACCATAAATTGTTGCTAGATGGCGCTCATAACCCAGCAGCCGCTCAAGTTTTGCGAGATTATGTGGATAGTTTAACCCCACCCCTAACCCCTCCTCCGCAGTCGCCTCTCCTAAGGGAGACGCTCTTGCAACAACGGGGGGAACCCCCGCACGGCGCTGCTCTCCGCAAGCAGGGAGGGGAGACTACTGAGCAATCGGTTAGTTGGGTGATGGGAATGCTCTCTACAAAAGAACATGGAGAGATATTCAAGATTTTACTGCGACCAAATGACCGATTATATTTAGTGCCAGTTCCTGATCATAGTTCAGCAAATCCTGGAGAATTAGCAAAACTAGCTTCAGATATCTGCCCAGAATTGAGTTTTTGTCACACCTACCCAGATTTATTATCACCTCTTGAGGTAGCTTTTGCTTCAGGTGATAATTTGGTCATCTTGTGTGGTTCGCTGTATTTAGTTGGGCATTTTTTAGGAAGTACACAGGCAAGAGGAGATCATTCGTGAAATAGATTTGAAAGCTATAATTGGGATACAAAGCACACGCTAATGTAGTGCAAAAGCGCCAATGGCAGAAATAATAGTCAGCCCTAAAATGGATACCGTAATTACACCAGAAAGAATCGAGTTACCTCCAGGCGCTGTCTTGAAACTCTTGGGAAACTGGCAAGACTATGAAAGGCTGCAAAGCCAGTTAGGCGATCGCACTGTACCTCGCATCAAATATCGACTAGGAACAATTTTGTTAATGACTCCCTTACCTGAACATGGAAGAGGTGCAAGTTTGTTGGGAGATGTTGCTAAAACTTTATTAGATCGTTTAGAGAAGATATACGATTCGTTTACGCCCATAACCATGAGCTTGCCAGAGATTAGCGGTATTGAACCAGACTACTGCTTTTATATTGAAAATTGGAAAGCAGTAGCAGGTAAAAACCGTATCGACTGGCAGAACGATCCTCCCCCCGATTTGGCAATTGAAGTAGATGTTACCAGTTATACAGATATCAATGATTATTTGCCCTATCGAGTACCAGAGGTTTGGCTGCTGAAAAATAACCAATTATTAGTTTATAGATTGCAGGGTGAAAGTTACGTACTTGCAGAAAGCAGCTATTTCCCTAACATTTCAGAAATTGTACGGCAATGTCTTCAAATTGCAAGTGAGCAGACAACAAGTGAGGCGATAAGGTGGTTAAGGAATTTTTTGCACTCACCAAGCTGAAGAATAGGGAAGAGGAAAGAAGCAAGAGGGAAGAAGTGTTTTCTCTTCTTGTTCCTACTTCCTTCTTACTTCTTTCTCTACGCTAACTAACGCTTCTATCAACGTTTGATTTTGCTCATCTGTACCAACCGTAATCCGCAGCTTATCTTCTAACCCCGCTTGCTTAAAGTAACGCACCAAAATTCCTCGTTCCTTCAGAGCCAAGTAAACAAATTCTGCATTTCCCTCGCTGGGAGTTGCCAAAACAAAGTTAGCTTGAGAATCAAGCACTGTCCATCCCAGATTCTTCAAATCTTGCGTTAGCTTCGTCCGCGAGATTTTGACTTTGTCTGCACAAGCATTCTTGTAAGCCTGATCTCGCATTGCAGCTGTACCGACTGCTGTAGCGATCGCATCAATGTTATAACTATCTTTTACCTTAAATAACCCAGCGAGCAGTTTTGGATTTGCTACCCCAAAACCCATCCGCAACCCTGCCAAAGAATACCCTTTGGACAAAGTACGTAACACAATCACGTTCTCGAATTCTTGCACCAACGGCAATGCTGTATACTCAGCAAAGTCAACATAAGCCTCATCAATCGCAACAATTCCTGAGACTTGCTGCGCTAATTCCCGCACATCATCTAAAGGTACCACATGACCAGAGGGACTATTCGGAGAAGCAATAAACGTAATTGCTCCATTCGCCGCAACGAGTTCTTTGATCGGTAACTGAAAGTTGGCAGGGTAAGGAACTTCAACCACTTGTGCAGGTTGGATGGCTGATAAAGTTCGGTACAGCACGTAGGTTGGCATGGGATACACGACTGTGCGATCGCTTCCCTCTGCACAAGAACGCACCAACACATTTAGCACATCATCGCTACCATTACCTACAATAATCCAATCTGCAGGTACTCCCAACGCATCGCTCACCGCCTGACAAAACTCTCTTGCAAATGGATCAGGGTAGCGCCGTAACCACTCACTATCTAAATTGTGCAGCACTTCCATCGCCAAAGGCGATGGCGGATAAGGATTTTCATTTGTGTTGAGTTTGATAATTTTTGTTCCTGGTTTGGGTTGTTCACCAGGAACGTAGCCAGTCATGGCATCAATAGCAGGACGGAAGTAGCTCATAGTAAATGGTGGTAACTGATGTTAGGCTGGTCTATTGTAAACAACAGCCCACATCGATGCTTGCTATTCTTTGACAAGTGTTAAAGCTTCTTCGCCGTTATGTAAAATTACTAACTTCTTACCATTTTCCTCAGATTTCACTTCCCACTCAAAGCCTGGTTTGAGTGGACGTATAGGAACAGATGTAATATTCCATTCACCTTTATCTAAGTTAGAACTTGGGTTACTTGTGGACTCTTGAACTTGTGGTTGCGCTTGAGAATCGCTTGTCTTTGCAAAGCTAGGGTTCTGAAACAGAAAACACAAGCTAAGCATAACAAAAGTACAAACGATTACCTTTTTAAATAAACGTTTCATGGCAATATACTACCTTCAATCACTTGACTACCGAAACCGTTGTAACACTTGAGCTAAAGATAGAATATCATCTCAGTCGCCCAGAGGTGCGATCGCCCTCCTTGAAATTTCAATTCGTTTCGCGGAATCATGAGATTTTGGGCGTTGCTGAATGTAAGAATGAATTGCCCTCATCCCCAACCCTTCTCCCTTTGGGAGAAGGGAGCCAAGATCCAGTTCCTCTCCCTTTGGGAGAGGGTAAGGGTGAGGGAAAAAGACTGGCATAATTGGTAAAAATCATTCCTCAATTCAGCAACGCCGGATTTTGCTACTTCGGCACTACCATGCTCCCGCGCTATCCTAGTGTGCGGCTTGTTTTGGCAGGTGTGTCAAAACCTGTTGGTAAAGGAATGGATAAGGGGACAAGACAATTCAAAATTCACGCATTAAGAATCCAGTTTCCGATTCCCATTGCCCATTGCCCATCCTACAAAAATTGCAATAATTAAGCTAACTTCTCGTGCTATTCCATTCCTTTGCTGCATCCTCTACAGCTTTATCTACTGTCTTCTCACCCAACATAGCCGCTTGCAAGTTCTCGTAAATCGCCTTTTGCAAAAGTTTTATATCCTTGAGCACTGGAGTTAATATTTCTGCTTGTCGCAGTTCTTGTGCGCTGATGATTCGCGCCTTATCCAAAGTCGAGGCGTTTGCGGGTGTGTCTTTGAAGTAGCTGTCAGTAAGGGACTTCGTTGTAGATGGGAGAACATTCGCTGCTTTGGCAAAACTGAGCTGGTTCTCGTCATTTGTCAGAAACAAGGCGAATTTGAGAGCGGCGTCGGGTTGTTTGCTGTCACGGGGAATAACAACATTCATGACAGCGACATTTTTCTTGCCATTTTCCCCCGTGACTTGCGGTGCGGTGGCGGAAACTTTGGCGATCGCTGGTGCATTTTTAGCAATGTTCTCAAGAAACTCCCCTCCAGAAAACAGGAATGCTGTTTCTCCAGCTTGGTACAAATCAACTGCATGGCGATGTCCTTGTGTCAATATCTCTTTAGGAATAAGCCCTTTTTTATATAAGTCCACCCAATACTGAAACGCTGCTTTACCTTGTGGGGAGTTAAAAGCTGCTTTACCCTCAGCATCCACTAGAGTCACCCCCATTTGTACAAAAGACTCTAGCACGTCTCCAGCATCTTGGGGAACGAACGTTATAAAAAAGGCATACTTACCAGTTTTGTCTTTAATTTGTTGAGCCACCTGCGCTAATTCAGCGTAAGTGACAGGTGGTTTACTGATACCTGCTTGTTTTAATAGATCAGTGTTATAAATGGTTAGCCGTGTAGTGAGGTACCAGGGAATCCCAAAACTCTTGCCATTGAGCGTACTTGCTTTCCAGATATTCGGTAAATAGGAGGAACGCACTTCTTTTGGGACTTTTGCATCCAAATATAACCAAGCATTTCGTCCTGCAAGTTGGGAAGCAAAATCTGGATTGAGGTTAACCACATCAGGTGGTGTTTTCCCTGAAACTGCTGTTAAAATTTTATTCTCCATTGCGGTCCAAGGGATATCATTCCAGGTCACTTTTATACCAGAATTTTGTGACTCAAAAGATGTAATTAGACTTTTAAAGTAGTTAGTAAATTGAGGTTGAAGCTGCATTGTCCAAAATTCAACATTTTGCACTGCTGCAACTCCTGATGATGCTTGTTTTGTACTGGTACCAACGTTTCCTGTACCACAACTAACCATCCAACTGGTCAATACACCGAGTAACGCCCAAACAACAAATTTTTTGAACTTTTGAATTCTAACCATCGTGCTTATACTTTATTTAACGCGATCGGGGTGAGGTACTTATGCAACAGTTGTGGAGATTATAGGCTAAAACAATTTCTTAGTAACAGCATTAATCCTTAATATCATTTCATTTTTAAATTGGCAATCCAAGGGGCAAAACTGTAGTGAAGCTATTCAATAGTTTGTTTGGTAAATTCCATAAGGGAGTTGGCATAGAACTTTCACCGCAACGTGTGAATTTAGTTCAGCTGCGTAAGCTACGCCAAGGTTTGAAAGTAGAAACTTTAACATCAGTGTCTGTTCCGGAGGGGGTTTTCGTCAATGGTCAAATCATTGATTCCCCAACAATGGCGCAGTTAATCCAGCAAGCGCTAGCTGAAAGTCAAATCCAAGCTTCTCATGTCGCTACTGCTGTACCAGGGCGAGAATCAATTATACGCATCATATCCGTACCAGCAGAGTTAGATGACAAAGAACTACGGGAGATAGTACTAAACCACGAAGCAGGTTTACATTTACCTTATCCTCGTGAAGAAGCTGATTTGGATTATCAGAAACTTGGGTGTTTTATAGATGAGGATGGCATTGAAAAGGTACAGATACTTTTAGTTGCTACACGCAAGGAAATCACTGATACATATATAGATATCTTTGAGCAAGCAGGATTACAAATCGATGTTTTAGAGATTAACAGTTTTGCTCTGATTCGCACAATTCGCGAACGACTTCGACAATTTGGACCGCAAGAAGCAGCAGTGCTCGTGGATATAGAATTCGATAGCACAGAAATAGCGATCGCTGTTAATGGAGTGCCGCAATTTTCGCGTACAGTTCCTATTGGAACATATCAAATGCAAACTGCTTTATCTAAGGCAATGAACTTACCCGTCTCGCGAGATCTAGAACTGTTGTATGAAATGTCTATTCCTCCAACTTTTATAGATGGCGGGGTTGATGAAATTAATCCAGATATGACAGTGATGATGGAGGTGTTGGGAGAACTCACAGAAGAACTGCATCGTTCTATCGATTTTTATCTCAACCAAAATGAAAATTTGGAGGTAGCACAGATTATGCTGGCTGGACTAGGAGGCGGACTGAGACAACTCGATGAGTTTTTTACACAACGATTGAATTTGCCAACCTCTCAAATAGATCCTGTAGCTGCTTTGTCATTGCAAATTGATGAAGAGAAATACTCCCTAGTAGAACGTTCTGGATTAGCAATAGTGCTTGGTTTAGGAATGCGAGAGGCAGAATAAAGTCAAGAGTCAAAAGTCAAAAGTCAAAAAAAGAAATGTAGTGGTTGCGAGTATCCTGCCAATGTCCAATATATACTATAAAGCGTAACAACTCATACAACATGTACAGTATAGATATTAATTTTCTCAAAGACCGCCAAAGTCATCAGAATAATTTTGAAAAGAAACGACCAGAAATATCTTTACCTACTGGCAATTTAACTCCAGTTTACATAGGACTAGTAGTTGGTCTATTTTTTCCAGCTTTAGTAGGTACTGGTTTGTGGTTTGTGCAAACAAAAAATAGTGCATTAGACCAGAAGATGACACAACTGGATCAGGAAAACCAAAGATTAGAACTTGAAGTAGAAAATATTAAGAAAATCCAAGTAGAAACAAACAAAATTAATCAGGAAACACAAGCTTTGGTGAGTGTTTTTGACCAAATTCGTCCTTGGTCAGCTATGTTACAAGAGATGCGCGATCGCATACCAGCAACAGTGCAAATTGATAGTATCAAGCAAATCGCACCCACTGCACCAATAGAAGGACAGCCAGCACCCAATCCTGCTGGGAGTGTGGAAATCTCTGGGTTTGCTCACTCTTTTAGCGATGTCAACGATTTCACGTTGACTTTGCAACAATCTCGTTTTTTCAAAGCTGCACAAACAAAAATTATGACAGCAGAGTTAATAGATGCACCGCTACCACCAGATACGACATCCGCTACGAGTTCACAAATGAAACCACTCCAAATCGTTAAATACACAATTCAATCTAGTTTGAGTGATATTCCCGCCTCGGAATTAATTCGTGAATTGGAGCAAAAAGGTACAGTAGGACTCGTAACTCGGATTCGCAGTATGCAACAAACAGGAGTCATTTCAAGATGACGCTGGGCGATGAGTTCAATTTTGTAGAAGACACGGAATTTGGTACAACTTCCTCAAGTTACCCTGTTGTTTTTGGTATCACCCTAACACCAATAATTATCGGCATTATCTTAGGGGTTTTAGGACTTGCAGGTGCAGCTTATCTACTGATGAATTTTGTGATGCCAGTATGGGAAACTTTTCAACAGCAGCAAACAAAACAGAATGAACTACTGCACAGCATTGACCAAAAGAAAGCTTATGTTAAACAAATTGACAAAGCACAACAGGAGCAAGCGTTTTCCAAACAGCAACAACTCCAAGTTTTAGCTTTATTTGCTCATGAGAAAACTTTGGATACATTACTGCTGGATTTAAATCGTTTAGTTGAGTCTAGTAACACTCAAATTTCTCCTAATGCAGTGATAGCTCAACTGAAGAAGTATATGCCCACTGGAAAGGCTGAACCCATCACTGATGATAGTCTTGGTCCATTGGTGAATGGCAAGCTAAAACGCAGCAGTATCAATATTGAAATTATCGGAACTTACGAACAAACACAATCGATTTTCCGCAATATAGAGCGGTTACAGCCTTTGTTGATTGTGAAGGACTATCAATCAAGTTTGGCACCGGAACCTGTTAATCAACAAGGCAAAGTTGTGGTAAGTAGAGTTAGACCAACACTTATTAGCACATCTTTTCAGTTACAGGCATTAATGCCACTTAGTCAAGAGGAAATTGCAACAGCTAAAGCAGCACAACAAAATACCAAATAACATTCTTTTTACTGTGAGCAATTAGGCAAAGCGGAATGAAGCAATCTCAATTCCCTGTGGTTGTTGATCTTCAAAAACGCACGCACTCGCTGTTAAGGGAGAGATTTTTAGCTCCTACCGGACCAACATTACCAAACATTTTTGACACTTCTCCTTATTGTACTAAAAGTTACTAAGACATAAGTATTACCGCTCGGCGATCGCTCCCTTTTAAGTTCATCTAACAAAATCGCATTGCACAAGCGCCAACTTCCAAGGGCGGCTGCTTAAGTTTCAGTAAGACTACCTAAGACATCACTGGAATTAGAGTTGTTGAGGCTGCGACCTATAACGTACACAGTTGTACCTGCCTCACTAAGACCAATGGCAATTCCCTTACCAACTGTGTCTTTTTGTAAAGGCGAGACGCCATTCGTCATGCTAACTTATCGCTGCATGCTTGTTTATTCCCTACTTACCCACCAGTGGCAACAACAAAGTCACAAAATAATAAACCAAAGGAGCAGTGAAAATATAACTATCTGTACGATCCAAAATACCTCCGTGACCAGGAATCAACTGTCCTGAATCCTTTACCCCAGCATCACGCTTGAGCATAGATTCGGTCAAATCACCCAATAGACTAGCAATGCCAATAAGCAAACCTAATGCGACACCAGTCAAAGGGAATTTAGACCAATTGAGATAATGGACTGCGACGACAGCTACGAAAACACTGGCAGCAATACCAAAAACAGCTCCTTCGACTGTTTTTTTAGGGCTAATCTCCGATAGAGGGGTTTTCCCAAAAAATTTACCAACGATGTAAGCACCAATATCAGCTGCCCAAATACATACAAATGTGAGTGCTGTTCCTACCAGACCTTGGGGTAAAGCGCCAAAGTCTCGGTTATCTATATTTGTCCAAATTGTGGACAGATAATCACTGATAGGCAGATTGCTGATAGTCACACCGTCGAGCGATCGCAAACGTACCCAGTAACTTGGCAGATACCCAGTGTAGAATAGCCCTAGAATGGAAGCGGCAATATCCGCAATTGTTGCCATTTTTGGCTGAAACAGCAGGTAAAAACAAATAAAAGTGCCAGCCACTGGCATCACGGCATCAGCTAAGCTCCCATCCAAAGTGCAAATGATGAGCAAGACTTGGCTGACAAACATGGTGGTTTTAGCAGCAGGAGCCATACCTTTTGCTCGCACCAAATTAAAATATTCTAGTTGACCGAGAAAGATGATAACCGCAAACAAAAGAGTGAAGTACCATCCACCCAAAAGGGTCGCAGTCAAAGCAAGGGCTATTGCAACAATTCCACTAACAATCCGAGACCAAGGCATGGGCAAAAGAAGGAAAAAGTGAAGAGTGAAAAAAGAAAAATGAAGATTGAAGAATTTTTTGTATTTTCTTTCTTCCTTCTTCTTTCTTCATACTTTGTTTTCTAGTCTAGTTTCTCACCACTGAGAATAAAAATGGGGTTGACGGCAGTAAAGGTTTGAGAAGAACCTCGCGTCTCCAAACGGTTCACAGCCGACTGGATGACTTCAATATTTCTCGCTTGCAACTGGGCAAAGCTTTGAGAAATAGCATACAGACCTTCTAGATTAGCAGCTGTAGCGACAACTCGACCTGAGGGTAGCAAATAATGCCACGCTGCTTTCATAATTTCTTGGATGGGACGTCCTCCCTCAATACAAACGCGATCAGGAGGTACTTTTAGGTTATGCAAACACTCAGGAGCGCTCCCTTCAATGACTTCAACATTCTTCACTTCAAAGCGATCGCAGTTGCGCCGGATCAAGTTGGCAACTTCTTCATCTCGTTCTACAGCGAAGATCTGTCCACTTGGAGAGAGTAAACCCACTTCTATTGGAATCGTTCCCGTTCCTGCACCAATGTCCCATAACACAGTATTGGGTAAAAGACGCAGTTGGGCAAGCAATAGCAGTCGAATTTCTCGCTTACTGAGGGGAATTCCTGGCAAGCGCTCAAAAAAATCATCTGGAATACCAGGAGTAATATAAGGCCAAAGTTGGGAGGGCATAAGCAATTCACGCATTCACTCATTCATAAGGTACGGCATTGGAAAAACTAGACTTGACAAGTATTTCTAGTACCCTCTCTTTGCAACAGAGAATGTGGAACAGCAAAGAACCGTACAATTATGTTAAAGATATATATCTGTCTAGATTAGGAAAATAAAATAAATAAAAAGGTTTTAAATTTATATCCATAAGTAATCATAATGAATGGTCAAATATTAGGCGATCGCTACGAAGTACAGCTGCAATTGGGGAAAAAGGCTGGGCGACGGACGCTTTTAGCTCGTGATCTCCTCACAAGTGAAATGGTGGTTGTCAAGTTACTGTCTTTTACCAGTGACTTTGAGTGGGATGATCTCAAGCTGTTTGAGCGAGAAGCCGAAACTTTAAAAAAAATAACACATCCGTCTATTCCTCGCTATTTAGATTATTTTGAGGTAAATTCATCAAATATCAAAGGGTTTGCTTTAGTACAAACTTATATCCCAGCACAAACGTTAGAGCAATACATAAAAGCTGGGCGTACTTTTACGGAAACAGAAGTCAAACAGATTGCTAAAGCACTTTTAAAAATTCTCATTTACTTACACGAACAAAAACCTTCTACAATCCACCGAGATATTAAGCCTAGTAATATTTTGCTGACAAATCGCTCTGGCAATAGTGTAGGTCAAATATACTTGGTAGATTTTGGCTCGGTGCAGACTGTAGCAGCCTCTGAAGGCGGGACAATGACTGTAGTGGGAACTTATGGTTATATGCCACCAGAGCAATTTGGTGGACGCACAGTTCCTGCATCTGATCTCTACAGCTTGGGTGCAACTTTAATTTACTTAGTCACGGGGACACAACCAGCAGATTTACCCCAAAAGGACTTCCGGATTCAATTTGAGCAGGCGACAATTCTGAGTCCTACTTTGACTGAGTGGTTGAAGTGGATGAGTGAACCTACTTTAGAGCGACGATTGAGTTCGGCGCGTGAAGCACTAGCAGCTTTGGAACATCCACTGCTTTTGCAACAGCCCCACCCAGAAGAAATACACCTCACAGACTGGATTAGAGGAAGTTGGTATTGGGATGGTCACCATTGGATGAGTAAAGCTCAAGAACAGCAAACACAAATTGTCTTGCCAAAGCTTAACAGAAAAAATGAGTCTGGACGTCATAGTTTAACTATTAAAATTGCTAAACCAGCAGGAAGCAAAATAAAACTGCATAAGGATGAAAATTCTTTAGAGATTCTCATTCCACCAACTGGTTTTCAGCCATCAATGACGTTCATGGTTTTGTTTGCTATTTCTTGGAATTCTTTTATTCTTTTTTGGACAATTACTGCCCTGACTGCACCTTTTCCAGAAAACATACCCTTTGCTTTATTTTCGCTTCCCTTTTGGGGTGCTGGTTTTCAGATGTTGTCTTGGATTTTATTTCCTTTGTTCAGACGGACTCGGCTATCTGTAAATCGGGAAAAAATTGCTTTTAGTTGGGATTTGTTTGGCTTGAAATTCAATCGTGTTGCTTCAGCACGAACACAGGATATCACTAAGTTAGTGTACTTGCCGAAGACGTTTACAACAAACTCTGAAGGTACGGAAGTGGAAATTCCACCTCAATTAATAATTTGGGCGGGAGTGCATAAGTATCAGCTTGGTGGTAGTCATGGTCCTATTAAATCTGAACCGGAAATTGAATGGCTAGCTCATGAATTAAGCGATTGGTTAGGTTTACCACTGACGCAAGAATGAAAATAGCAGAGGAAGAAGATTTTCTGGCGAATGAGTATACGCAGCTCATGATGGCTAACTCTAAATTCTTTCGTAGCGGATGGTGCGCCGCCCGTAGGGCGGCTGTTTTAGTAACGCACCCGAAGCAAGAATTTTAGATTTTACGCTAAATCTAAAAGCAACTATGCTACGTTCGGCTCAATTAAATTTTCTGCTCCTTGAATGACTTTTGCCGACTCAATTTTGTCACCCGCCTTCAGTTTATCCAAAACATCTTTTCCTTCAATGACATAGCCAAAAACGGCGTAGCGACCATCCAACAAGTTGCGTCCTGCTGGAGTGAGTTCTGGTTCAAACAAGAAGAAGAAGACTTGCGAAGAACCACCATTCGCATCACCTTCAGGACGTGCTAGCGCTACAGTACCAAAAGCAGAGAAAGGCAGAACTGGTAAATCAGTGTAACGACCTGCTTGTTCTAAAGTGATACCGTATGTAGGTTCTTCGTCACCTTGTACAAGAACTTCTAACGGAATGGCGCGGTATTTACCCGTTTCTGGATCAATAAAGCCGAAATCCTTGCCTGGTGGATCTCCAGTTTGCAGAACGTAGGATTCTTCAGAACGGGTGAATTCTAAGCCGTCATAAAAACCCCGTTGCACTAAATCAACAAAATTCCCAGCGGTGACAGGGGCGCTGTAGCCGTCTACAACAACAGTAAGGTCACCTTTGCTAGTTTTCACCTCCACAGTAGCACGACCTTTCAGTTGAGGTAAATTGCTGTATTTGGCTGGCACTTCAAAGGGAAATTCGTTTACCATTGATTCTTCTAGTTTGCCAACAAGACTCAACAATTTGGCACGTTGCTCTGAAACTTGTTTTTTATCTTTTGTTTTGACCACTTCTTGCAAGGCATTCACGCCGGATTTTAATTCAGCAATCACGGCTTCAGCTTGGGATTGGCGTTCTTCTGGAACACTTGCGAGAAGTTGGGATGGTTTATCAAGAATTCGCGATGCTTTGCTGAGGTCTCTAGAAATAGTACCCCAGCGTCGATTTGCTCGCAGTTGAGTGGCAATATCTTCTAAAGAAGCTTGCAGTTGCCGTACAGGTTTATTATCTATAGGGAGTGAATACCGCAATAGAGCATTGCCGTCGGTAATAGCATTGCCAGATGGTAGCGCAGCGCTACTAGAGGGAGTCCATCCAGCTGTACTTATTCCTAAAAATAAAGTTATCAGCAGGAGTGCAATTAGGCTGTTATTTAGCCAAGATTTCAATATTTTGAACATGGGATAGCTCAAATGCAGTATCAAATTGTTAACTAGGCGTTACCCAACAATTATCTTCCCACAGTACAGGAAGCACTTTCGCTTTGATATCAAGTTACACCTAATAAGAGAGGAAAACGCTCCTGACGCGGCTGTCACAACCGCGTCCTGTCCTCAATTTCCTAATAGTCGTCGCGCCTAAATAACCCAAATAAAGGACCAAGAATGATACCAAACACAAAGCCACCGATATGCGCCCAGTAAGCAACTCCTCCCGTCTCCACACTCATGTTAGCGGCTGCTTGCAGGTTGGCAAGACCAGCTATTACATTCTGAACAAAGAAAAGTCCTATCAGTACAAGCGCAGGAACTCTTATTGTGGTAATGAAAAAACCCAAAAAGACTAATGACATAACTCTTGTATGGGGAAAGCGGATAATGTAAGCACCCAGAATTCCAGAAATAGCACCACTTGCCCCCAAGGATGGAATTTCAGAATTGATACCTATCACCCACTGGCATAAGGCTGCGAGAGCACCGCAACTGAGGTAAAAAATTAGGTATTTAAAATGACCCAAGCGGTCTTCAATGTTGTTGCCAAAAACCCATAGAAATACCATATTGGAAATGAGGTGCCACCAACCGCCGTGTAAGAATTGCGAAGTCAATAAAGTTGTCCACTCACTAGCAAAGTTGTTAGTTAACTGTTGTGGTACTACTGCATATAACTGCAAAAATTGCTCTGTTTGTGCATTCGATAGACTAACTTCATGAAGAAAAACTAAGACGTTCATGCCAATCAACCCATAGGTAACATATGGGGTGATTCGTGTTGGGTTTTCGTCGTACAGGGGAAACACAGGTGTTTTTCCTAATCACTGATTAACTGCAATATATCCTGTGAAACTGGCAGTTGCTGAATATAGTGCTTCTGACTTCGTTGTAATACCGTTGGAACCCTACCCTGGCTTTGGCTTGCGCCAAAACCGCCCCTAAGCGCGAACTCGTGGGGTCAAAGCAGCGTGCTGCATCCAAACGAGAACCGCTATAAAAGGAATTTTACCTACTGCTATGAGTCGCAATAAAAAATCTATATTGGGCAAACCTAATAATGAATAACAAGTGCCAACCCTATTCGTGGCACTTGCTTTGTACTACCCGTACCAAGATTCTTGCCTTGGTTTGTCGCTAAATAGTCCCAGCAACGGACCTAAAATTGCGCCAAAAAGAAAACCACCTGCATGCGCCCAGTAGGCAATACCGCCACTTTCCATGCCAATATTAGTGGGTGTTTCTAGACTGGCAAATCCGTAGAAAGCTTGCTGGATAAACCAAAATCCTAGGAAGAAATATGCTGGAACACGAAACGTGGGGAAGAAAAACCCTAGGGGAATGATGCCAAGAATTTCCGCTTGGGGAAAACGGAGAATGTATGCCCCCATAACGCCAGCGATCGCACCACTTGCTCCCAAGGAAGGAATTGAAGAGCCTTGTGCAAAGTACCATTGGGCTAGTGATGCCAAAACACCGCAACTTATATAGAAAAATAAATATTTGACATGACCCAATTTATCTTCAACGTTGTTACCAAAAATCCATAGAAACAACATATTACCAGCCAAGTGCAGTAAACCACCATGTAAAAACTGTGAAGTTATCAAAGTGATCCATTCTGGCACCGGCTGGTTGACTGAAATTCCCGCAAAACTAGCAGTAAGTTCTCGCGGAACAACAGCCGCAAGGTGTAAAAATCCGTCTAATTGTTGCGGAGGCAAACTTGCTTCGTAAAGAAAAGCCAAGACATTGACGGCAATCAGCCCATAAGTGACGTAGGGCGTGATTGTCGTAGGGTTATCATCTTTGATAGGAACCACAGGTGTTTTTTCCGATTTTTGAGGAACCAGCCTCACTGTACCTAATTTTTCGTGTCGTTTCTTCTAACCTGTGGAGGTATTTAGTACAGTGAACAGGGAACAACGAACAGGGAAGAGTTATCTAGCATTGCCCATTGCCCATTGCCCATTGCCCATTGCCCATTGCCCGTTGATAACTGATAACTGATAACTGTTTAATACACTTTCATTGCCCGTTGCATCTCGCGCTGATCTTGGCGCCGCTTGATGTCCTCGCGCTTGTCGTGGATTTTTTTACCTCTGGCAAGAGCTATACTTACTTTCACCCAGCCGCGCTTGAGATACATCTTCAAGGGTACTAAAGTCAAACCCTGCTGTTCTACTTTGCCAATAAACTTGCGAATTTCCTCGCGATGCAGCAGCAGCTTGCGTGTGCGGCGTGGTTCATGATTAAAATACTGCCCACTAGCATTGTACGGTGAAATATGCGCGTTAATTAGCCATGCTTCGCCATCACGGATTAAAGCATACCCATCTTGGAGATTAACCTTACCCGCACGGATTGACTTAACCTCGGTTCCTGTCAACTGAATTCCAGCTTCGTAGGTTTCGAGAATTTCGTATAAATAACGGGCTTGACGATTGTCGCTAATCACCTTGTAACTTTCGCTCTTGTCACTCATTGAAAATTATACGTACCTCAAATGTGTTAGAAAAGATATTGTATGATTGTTTGTATCTTTGGGGCTATGAAACCGCCATCAATCTTCAACAGAATATCAGTGTTATCCTACTAATTTAGCTTCTTTGTACTGTTTTAGGTTGTTTGTATTGTTGATTAAACTTTTTCAATAGTGACAACTTATTCAAGGTCATTCTTCTCCCTCTTCTACTTAATTTGTAGTAATTAGTAATTAAAAATTATTAACAAATACAGACTTAGTACAGCTTTGCGTAAAATCGTGGCGAATTGAGGGTTGAAATTTAAACGCATAGGCGCTGAGTCGCAAAGCGACACGCACTCGCGTTCGCCTTCCCGCAGGGTAGGGGCGCACCAGGTAAGCGCACCAGCATTTGTGACAGGTTAAGACAGCACTACTTTTGTCAATTAGTAATTATCCTGAATATTGAGGAAAATGTAAGGTATAAAATTTAGTTTTATACTGACTTCTTTGGGCAAGAATGAATGATGCGTCTAAATACTAAGCGATTGCCCAAAGGGCACTGCGCTCTGCGCAATCGCTAACCCAAAAATCATGTTTTCGACCACAGTTTTCTGGATATTTTTCAGTCCTATTACATATTGACAAATGCACCATAACCTTAACCTGTCACGAATGGCGCACCAGGGACGCGGAGAATTCGCGCTCGTATTAGAGAATAACTGTAGTTGCTGTCTACGAGGTATGTTCAAAAGATGAAACAACAAAAAGACAAAAAGCCTTAGATATAAGGCTTTTTTTCAAGAGGATGAGCTTTCTTGCTTGATTACTGTAAATTCTCCACACCTTACGGAAAGTCGTCTGGAGAACGTCCACAAGACTCAGGAATTAGTTAGAAACTGGCACATTTTTAAACGCTGCTGTATCTGGTACAAAGATGTCTATATTGTTAACACTCTCAGGAATCCTTAACCAAACATAGGCATCAGCCGAAGCTTTAGGACGTAGTGTAAATAGAGCAATACTACCTGTTGAGCGATTGAGGTTTACTCCTTTATAGGTTTCGCTCGTGTCAGGATTACGTGCTGTTGTGCTGTAGACTCCTACAGATTCAGCAGGATTAATTCCATTCGTAGCAAGGCGACGGATACGCATTTGCACATTTATCACATCACGGTTTCCAGTTTCTGGATCTTTAATCCGCTTTACCGATAGTAACTCCACTTCTGCTTTCTGACCAAAGGAAGGTTGTACAAATTGACCAGGTTTAATAGCAGCACTGGCGGTGGCTGTTGATTGTGCTATTGTGGTTGGAGATGAAGACGCAGACGTTTCTAGCGGACTAGGTGTTGTGTTAGAAAGAGCAGTATTAGTTTCTACACTGGAAGTTCTTTGGGTAGAAGTGGTGGCGGTACTGTTACCAACATTAGCGGCGTTCAGCGTCTGTTGTAGGGTAAAAACTTGGTAAGCCGTATAGCCACTGCATAATAAAGCCAAAGTCGAGAGTAAGACAGCTACACTAGATAGGAATGTATTCACACCGTAACCTCTACTTCGTGTTTCTGCATATAGTTACTATGATTTCAATACAAGCTTGTCAATTTCTCGATTTTGTCATGCTATGAGTACATTTGGTTAATGCCTTGCATAGTTATCTTCAAAACCTAACTTAGGTTCCTTTCGCCGACACCCAGAATTTGGCGTTGCTGAATTGAGGAATGATTTTTAGACTTATGCCAGTCTTTTTCCCTCACCCTTACCCTCTCCCAAAAGGAGAGGAACTAGATCTTGGCTTCCTTCTCCCAAAGAGAGAAGGGTTGGGGATGAGGGCAATTCATTCTTACTTGTACAGGCTCCTATACTCCCAAGGCTTCACAAACTTAGAATCACTCCAGACTCCTCGGCGACTGTCTCTTGCCTCAGTTTCAGCTTGTTGAATAATATCTTTACTGGGACACTTATTTAAATAAGAACGATAAACAAGTGCTAACCCCTCTCGCACTAACACTTCTTGGATAAAAGTCCCATCACGCAAACGGACTTCAGCTACTTTGCGTCCGTACCTATCGCTATCGATGATATTTAATTTAACGCGATCGCCTGCTTGTTTCACGAGTTGCTGCACTCGTTCTTGCGCCTTTGCACCCCAATTAAATTGATCGCGAGTTAGAGAACTTTTACTTTGCTTTTCCTTCCTAGAGTGAGCGATTTCCGGTGCATCCACACATGCAAACCGCACATTGAAATTGTTTCCCTTCTCGTCTTTCACCGTAAGAGTATCGCCATCACTAACTCTTTGCACTAAGTCACCAGAGGGAAAAATTCGGTCACAGCCTATCAAAGCAAAAATGAGGATAGCTGGACAAAGCCAAATAAATGTCTGTTTGATTTGTCTCACAATATATTTTCTATGGAATGATAATAAGCGAAAACACATTTACATAGAGTGATTAATAATACTCTTGTAACAAAGATACTTTAACCTATAAAAATACATACATGAAAAAATTTAACCCCTCTCCACTCCTCTGCACTACTACATTACACAGTTTTTTCTGCGGCGATAGTAATATTTTATTGATGTCTAACTCTCGCTTCTCAAACATTCAAAATTATTTTTTGAGTTTTGAATTCTCCCATAGGGAATGACGCTACCAAAAGGAATGCAGAAAATGGTTAAGAAAGTTGTCATTGTAGGTGCTGAACCTAGCGGAGTTCTGCTACAGCCATCCTAAATAGGTCGTGAACACTTATCCATACATATAGCGATCGCTCGCTGCATGAGAAATGCGGGTTGACATAGGTAACGTCGATGCGAGAGCATCAGTAAGAAAGTGCCCCTAAAGCAAAGTGCTGCTGTTTGCTGTAAAAAACACCTATACCTACCCATGTGATTACACATGAAACAAACCATGAGTATCAAAGGTTTAAATCGCCGTGAATTCTTGTGGGGACTTAGCCAGTCAGTCCTAGCCTCACTCGTTTTAGGACGGGCATTCCAGCAGGTAGCAGTAGCCGAGAGGCCGCCTGCCTCGGTGTTAGTTCTCGGTGCTGGTCTTTCGGGCTTATATACAGCGTTGCTTTTAGAGGCAAAGGGACTGGCAGTGACTGTACTAGAAGCACGCGATCGCGTTGGAGGTCGCGTCTATACTCTAGACGATATTCCTGGTAAGCCAGAAGCAGGAGGGCAATCATTCAGTGAGAGATACCAGCGCTTGCTAGCTTTGGCTGAGCTCCTACAAGTGCCTACGGAACCAATAAATAGTTCAGAGCAAGGAACACTGTTGTACGTGCGTGGGCAACCTGTACTGCCATCGGACTGGGCTGTATCTCCCGCTAACTTGTTAGCAGCGACAGAACGCAATACACTGCCACCGCAACTGCTAACATCTTACCTCAGCCCAGATAATCCTTTACCAGACAAGACAGCCTGGGCAAGGGCAGAATATTTTGATCTAGACATTCCCTTAGAGCAATATTTGAGTACCAAAGGCGCTTCGCCAGAAGCCTTGCGCCTCATGAACTTCAATCCTGCTTCCTTCTTCAATAGCGTGGAAGCTACCTCAGCTTTGTGGGCACTCCGAAATAACCAAAGAGCCAAGACTCCAGCCAAACAATTTATGCGGATCAAGGGTGGCAACTCTCGCCTACCAGAAAAAATGGCAGCAGCCCTCAAGTTTCCCGTTCAAACTCACAAGGTGGTAAAGTTCATCCGCTCAAGCCACTCTAGGGTGGAAGTTCAATGTGCTGATGGCTCAAGATTTCAAGCTGATTATGCTGTCGTTACTTTGCCGTTTTCCGTGCTGCGTCAGGTAAAAATTGTTCCCCCACTGCCAGAAGTCCAGGCTGAGGCAGTAAGTGAATTACCTTATACTTTAGTCACTGAAGTTCACCTAGCTGTCCGCCGTCCTTTTTGGGAAGAAGATGGCTATCCACCGCAGATGTGGACGGATACCCAGTTACAAAATGTCTTGCCAGTTCGGGATGCTGATGGAATACAAGGTTTAGTCTGCTTTGTCAATGGAAGCAGCGCTCAACAGTTGGATGCAATGAGCAAAGCAGCATTAGCCGAATTTGTCAAAGCAGAACTGGCGCGAATCCGTCCAAAAAGTCAGGGGAATGTAGAAGTAACTCGTGTTGTTTCTTGGGGTCGCGATCCGTTTGCACGAGGCGATTACTCTCACTTTGCACCTGGACAAATCCGCCGCTTTCGAGACAAAATGGCTCAACCTTGGCAGAGGATTCACTTTGCTGGCGAACATACGGCGATCGCTTCTCCTGGCATGGAATCGGCTCTAGAATCAGCCGAGAGAGTGACGAGCGAAGTTTTGGCGCGCATTGAGTGAATATAAGTGTGGAACTATCAGTGTGCCACCATAAACTTGTGGAACCTAATGGTAGTGATTTCTTTTAGCTGTTGTGCCAATCTTTCTGGAAGTTCTAAGGTAATAATTTCAGTCATTTTGACCAGCTTTGCCTTATGAATTTAAATCTTCACGCCATTTAAAAATGATTTGCTCGTCAGCCTGCCTAAACTCAATATTAAACTTATCAAATACAATTTCCCGCCCTAGAAGCAATTGTTCTCCACCTGTGTTAGTTTGTAACCATGCCACAGGAGCAAGAAAACTGTGTCCATCAATTGTCATTTCAACATTGCGTAAAACATACTCAACTCTTCCGCCTATGGTTTCTGCCAGTAAAGCTGATTCCGCATCAGCTAGAGCATATCCTAAATCTTGACCAACTTTTAAGGATATTAAACTCAGTTCGGCACCAGAGTTTACTAACATTGTTGTAGAAATATCTATGTCTCTATGCTTCAACTTAACATGATAATTTGGTAGCCAATCATGGCGACTCACTGTACGAAAACGAATTGGCAAAATTTGGATAGAAGCGGTGCTACGGGGAACTAAGTAAATTGCATATAGCTGCTTTGAAGCCTCTGCTAACTCTAGAACTTCACGCAAGTTTTCACTGTGAGCAATTAAGCCATTAGCATTATAAGCAACATATTGATTTCGATATAAATCTAATAACATCTGGCGGTTGTGGTTCAGCCACTTCAGCATTTCGCGACTTTCATTTTGAGAAGGTGTTTTACTCATACATATTGCCATTTATAAATTAAGAAATAAATTACAGCAATCCTAAATAAGTCGTGAACACTTACCCATACATATAAGCTTTGTCAAAAGAGAAAACTTGATGATTAACAGCAAAATCAAACAGGAATTTGACCGCAGCGAATTATTTACATAACATATAAAATTGGCGGACAAAGTTCTTGGCTTGCAACAATCATGTCTTCTCCTGTCGGAGACGCTGCGCTAACTACGGGGTTTTGCTCAGGAGCGTAAGGAGCAAGACGGATACAGGTAATTTTCCATTGCTGTGAAGGTAAATTTTGGTTTATTGACGCAAGATATTCACGTATTTCAACCGAACGATGGTACGACGCACCGTCCCAAATAAGTAAGTCGGCACAATAAAACCAATGTATGTTTAGTTTTGTAAAAACTCTGAAATGTCCTATTTCTAAGCTGTCTGTTAATTTTACATTTCGTTACATAGGTTGATTTTTTAACGCCGACTTACTTAATATAAAGCTTTGAATCCGGAAATTGCGAGCACAAAAAATCTAGAAATTTAATTGTTGATTCAGTGTTACCCTTGGGGTATTGCTTAAGTGTGAACTGCTTACTATAGTAATCAAAAGCAGCGAAATATGTTTGTCTTTTCTTGTCAGATTTTACTGAGACTTCAACACGTTTGTTTCGGTTTCCCCACACATATCCACATATATCACCCCATAATAAATTAAGTTACAGATTCTTACCCTTGAAGTGTCAGACAATGCGTGGATTTTCGAAAATCGAATTGATTCCATGGCGAAATCCGTACAATGGTGATGCCTTGTATTTATTTAATATTTACACTCGAATTCTAAGCAGTTAAAGCCTGAGTGCTTTTTATAACGGCAATTTTCGCCCTACGAATATTTATAGCAGGGAACTCTTAACAGGCTTGAAAGTCTCTTGGTGAGCGTGTTTTCTCATTAGTTCGTGTCCTAATCTACCTGGCGACTGCTATACCATTTGGGGGTGGGAGCCGTCGCTTTATTGGCGTGGCTTTAAGTATGTTTGAAATGAAATTAGTTTTGGCAACAATTGTGTCAAAATATTATCTATGCTGAATACTCAGGTTATAAAACAGTCATCTCCTGTTGAAGTTACCTTTGACTTAAAAGCCTATCTATCACAACAGCAAGACCTGGTGGAAGCGGCGCTTGAGCGCTCGATTACCGTTGTCTATCCCGAAAAACTCTATGAGTCCATGCGGTATTCCCTATTAGCTGGAGGAAAACGCCTGTGCCCAATTCTATGCTTAGTGAGCTGTGAACTTGTAGGGGGAACAGTAGAGATGGTAATGCCTACTGCCTGTGCTTTGGAAATGGTTCACACCTTTTCTTTGATCCATGATGACTTACCCACAATGGATAACGATGACTATCGACGCGGGAAGTTAACGAATCATAAGGTTTATGGTGAAAACGTTGCGCTTCTGGCTGGGGATGCACTTTTAGCCTATGCCTTTGAGTTTATTGCAGTTCATACTCAAGGAGTTCCGGCTCACCGAATCGTGCAGCTGATTGCTAAGTTGGGTCATACAGTAGCCGCAACAGGTTTAGTCGGTGGTCAAGTTGTCGATTTGCAATCTGAAGGATTACAGAATATTGATATCGAAACCCTTAACTTTATTCATACCCACAAAACAGGAGTTTTGTTGGAAACTTCCGTTCTCTCAGGTGCAATGCTAGCCGGAGCTGACAATGAAGTGTTGCAAAAACTTTCTCGTTATGGTGCCTACATTGGTTTAGCTTTTCAAATTGCTGATGATGTGCTGGATGTAACTGGGACACAAGAAGAACTCGGTAAAACTCCAGGCAAAGACCAAAAGGCACAGAAAGTGACATATCCCAGTTTATGGGGAATTGAGGAATCAAAAATTAAGGCAAAACAACTGGTTGAGCAAGCAAAAGCCGAACTGAGTTGCTTTGAAGAAAAGGCAATTCCTTTAATGGCGATCGCAGATTTCATCATAGCTAGAACAAACTAGCAACTTCTCATGTGACCGAAGAAGCAAGGGGGAAGCAGGGCTGTTTCATTCGTTAAGGAGGAAGGATTTGTCAATATGTAGCGCGATAATTTTTGGGACATAAGTTATAGAAAACCTATATTTTGACCCAGAAAATTCAATTTTTCTCCAGGAAGTAAGGAGCGCACGCCAACATAAACCCTTGACATTATGAGCCTTTGAGGGAATGAAACAGCCCTGCTGCCTCTTCTCCCTTCTCCCTGCTCCCTGCTCCCCTGCCTCCGGCAGTGACACTCCTACACCGACCTGACGGTCAGAATGTAGATTAATCACTAGATTAATCACTCCTGCTTCCTTGGATACTGGGGAACACAGGGGTTTCCCCAGCAAACTTGCTCAGAAGGTATGTCACTAAAAACACTACTACGAGCGCCAATCACAGCATTAGCCCCAATTTTTACTCCTAGTCCAATGAAACAATCAGTGGCTATCCATACTCCATTGTCAATGGTAATACTCGCTGTTTTCAACCCAAAAGCTGGGTCTGTAATATCATGGCTACCAGTACATAGGTAACTCTTTTGAGAAATGACGCAGTGTTCACCGATATTGATGTGGTCAAGGCTGTAGAGAACTACGTCATCTCCAATCCAGCTGTAGTCGCCTATTGTGATTTTCCAAGGATAGGTAAAGCGGGCAGTAGGTCGAATCAATACACCTTTGCCAACACGAGTACCAAAAAGCCGTAGCAATGAGCAACGTAGATTATTGCATGGGTGAGGAGTTAGGGGAAAGGCGATCGCTTGTACAAACCACCATAACAAAATATACCAACCTGCTCGTCCTCGGTCAAACCAGGATTGGTTGTATTTACGTAAATCTACAAAAGGTTCGTCATTGGGCATTGGGAATTGGGCAATGGGCAATGGGCAATGGGCAATGGGCAATGGGCATTGGGAAACTGGATTCTTAATGCGTGAATTTTGAATTTTGTTAGCGCAGCGGGACGCAGTCCATTTTGAATTGTTTTGTCCCCTTGAGAAAGAAGATTTCTCAGTAATAGGAAGGAATGGATGTAGTATTGAGTCGTCCACCATACTGACGTAATTCGTAGAGTTTGACGCCTATTTGATACTCATATTGACTCAAAAGCCGTGCATAAATATACCCGGCTTTGCCATCCAAAAAACCGCGTTGAATGATGTAGAACAAAATAAACCGCAAAAATGGTTTAAATGGCAATCGCACCCACAGTTTTTTCAAAAAGCGCTTGCGTTGTAGGGCATTCCCGAAGAGATTTGCACCAATGGTATCATTGTCGTCTTTACCTGTGAGCAGATTTCGATAGACATGAGCCTCCCAATTGGAATAACGGTTATGCCGTTCTATCCAGTGATAAAGGTCACGGAAATCCTCGTGTATCATGTCGTTTTTCAGATATCCAGCTTTCCCATCCAAGATAACGTGTTCGTGAACTTCATTATCGCCGGTGTTGGGAATATCCTCAGTATTAAGGTTTTCGTAGCGACCTTTTTTATGTTTGAATAAACGCAAATTCCAATCAGGATATTTACCACCGTGGCGAATCCATGTTCCTAAGAAAAAGACTCGGCGGTTTATATAGTAACCATTGTATTCGGGATTTTGAATTGCTTGAGCAATTTCATCCCACAGTCCGGAGGTAATGCGCTCATCACAATCAACAATCAACACCCATTCGTTGCGAAAGGGTAAGTTTTCTAAAGACCAATTTTTCTTTTTAGGCCAGCTTCCACTAAAGTAGAATTGTACGACATTTGCGCCATAACTGTGAGCAATTTCGATGCTTCTGTCACTACTTTGAGAATCTACAACAAATACCTCATCAGCTTTTTGAACACTTGCAAGACAAGCAGGCAAATTAACTTGTTCGTTTTTTGCTGGAATGAGCACAGAAACTGGTAATTTGGAAGACGACATATAAGTTATAATTTTTTACTCTTTCTTTGATTTGAACAGAAGATCCGCAATTGCGGCGTTCAAATAACCAATTTGACCATATGCATACACAAGTTTATCAAAGCGTTCTGCTGGGTCAGAAAAATATTGTAGTGTTTTATATAAACCACGCAAAAATCGCTCACTACCGCGCTGCAATTGACCTAAACCAGCTTTACCAGCAAGCTGTTCTCGGTAACACTCACTAACCCCTTGCCACCAACCTCGGCTAAAAAACCAAGAGCGTTTGAGGCGTTCTGGAGCGACATTGTGAGCGACAAGGGCGTTGGGAAGATAAGCAACTTGCATTTGGTGTTGAAGGGCAAGTTCGGTCATTTGCAGTTCTTCATTTGATAATAATTTTGTCCCAACTCGACCGAGATGAGTATCAAAACCCCCTATTTTTTCCAGAAAGCTACGGCGGATAGAGTAGTTTAAGCCTCTAGGGGTTTGTCCTGGGTTGTCAATGTAGACTATACTGTTTCCCAAGTCATATGCCCCTAAATTTGCTGCTAATCCTTTTGATAGCCAACGTGGGGGTTGGATACCTTCGGGCCATAATAGAGTCACTTTGCCACCCGCGATCGCAAGTAGTGGGTTATCTTTATAAGCCCAGTACAAAACATGAAGCCAGTGGGAGCTAGCCTCTGCATCGTCATCAAGATATGCCAAAATTTCCGCACTAGCAACTCTCGCGCCAGTATTGCGAGCAACAGATAAACCAATGACAGGTTCAAAGACATACTTGAGGCGAGGATTGTGGCTTCTGTGTTCTACGACTTCGCGAGTGCGATCGCTCGATCCATTATCTACGACCACAACTTCAAACTCACCATCAAAATCCTGTGCCAAAAGGCTATCTATAGCAGCGCCTAAATAGGTATCTCGATTGTGAGTACAAATAATTGCAGAGATTTGCGTGTTTAGCATAAACTTTAAATTTATCCCTGTTCCCGCTTCCGTTGCAGGCTCTCTCAAGAGAGCATCATTTCTGTTTTATGTCGCAATTTTTGAGAGTAGAAGGAAGCAGATTCTTCACCCACAGCACGTTCTTGAGCAAACTTAATGAGATGGTGTGCCACAAGTCCAATATGAATCAAGTTTTCTATCTTGGCAGATTTCAATGCTGGCATTGCCATTTTCCAGAAGGTTTGGCGATAGTGACTCAAAACACCTACCCTTAATAAAATGTTACTTAAAATGGTCAAACCTTTACGAATATTTGCCCAAGAAGTACGGGCAGGACTATTAGGAATCTTGATTCGATGAGAGTAAGTATAATCCATATTATAGGCATATCGCTGATAGAGAAATTCCGGCTCAGTGGTGGCATGAAAGCCCGGACATGACCTCTTAGGGGGTAGGCGTGGTGAAAGGTTCCAAACGACCGACTGTACTTGGGAAAGATGCATAGGATGCGTCGATACTTGTATATGCTTCCTCAGTCGTTATTATCTTGATTCCAGCTAAAGCACCTTTGTACTCAAGCATCTGAATTAGACGCGCATGAGGAATGGCTGTAAATTAAGTTACAGTTTCATACCCTTCATCGCCAATTTCTCCTCACAAGCCTGAACAGCTAACTTGATAGTACCTTTGGACAATCATTTGTAATTTCCACTAGCTTACCGCCTTTTGTCAGTCTCAGTCGTCGCCCACGCCACTCGAACGTATCACTAACAAAGCTGTAGCACCACAATAAGAAGCTGATGAGATCGCGTAAAAGCACCAGCCACAAAAACTTTCTGGCGACCGGATCTTTGAGGCTCCTAACTCCAACGACCCATGCCATGATTAACCTCGTACTCCAGATGAAACCAGCAACTACCCAACCGAAAATCGACCCGACTGTTGCTATCAAGAATAATAAGCTTATTGCTGTGCCATGGGTAAAAATTAGCCCTAGGTAGCCCCAAGGTCGAGAAACTCGCGTGCAGCAATTCCAGCGTGTCTGACGATGGATTAAATCAATAAAGCTTTCTGTGGCGATCGCATGGTCAATAACATACTCAGAAAGTACTACTTTGTAGCCTGCTTGGGTACTTAGGTAGCCAAGTTGGAAATCGTCTGCCAGATAATCGGCAATTGCCAGAAATCCTCCTATTGCTTCCAGGACACTTTTGCGGATTGCAATGGTTGGACCGAGGGCAAAGTTCATTCCCTCCAGCGACCTTGCGACTAAAATGTTAGTATGGTACTGAGTGGATATCCCGATGCCTTCCAGGATTGCCACCCACCCTCGAACCTGCGGACGGTACAAACAGGTGACAACACCCACGGCTGGATCGCGCATCGGCTGGATGATTCGCCTCAAATAATCTAGTCCAACGCGAACATCACTATCTGCAAGCAGCAGGAGCGAATACTTGGCTTCAGCTTCAGCGTTTGCTAGATTACTAACTTTCAAATTAGTGCCAATTGTGCGATCGCTGATTACGAGACGAATATCAATTTCTGGGAAGTCGTCGATGATTTTCTTGACAACTTGCACACTAGGGTCATGTTCATCACGCACACCGAAAATGATTTGGTACTCCGGGTAGTCTTGCTGACAGAATGAGGCAAAGTTTTCGTAGGTATCGATATCGAGACCACAAATCGGCTTGAGGATAGTAATGGGCGGGTGGAAGTCGGGATCGATCTGTGTCTGATGGGAAAAGAACTTAATTGCCGCATAGATCCCATACCAGTAATACCAAATTGCCGACAAACACAGCATTAGGAGCAGGAAGTAGAGTCCAGTGCCTATCAAAGCAAAATAATCTGAAGCAATCTGAAGCATTATGTTGATACAGATAGACCATCAGCTAACTTGATAAAACCTTTGCAAAATCGTCTGTCATTTCCACTAGCTCACCCCCTTTTGTCAGTCTCAGTCGTCGTCCACGCCATTCAATTGTGCTGCCAAATAAGCCGCAGCACCAGATGACAAAGCCGATGAGATCGCGTAGAGGAACGATCCAGAAAAACTTCTGAACACATGAGTCTTGAAGATAGCTAATCCCAATAACCCAGCCCATAAGCAGTCGCATTATCCAAGTGATAACTAGGACAGCACAGCCTATTGTTGATCCACCCGTAGCAATCAGCAGTAGTAGGCTAGTGACAGTACCATAAGTAAAAATCAGTCCTAGGTAACTCCAAGGACGGGAAACTCGTATACAACGTGCCCAGCGAATTTGACGTTGGATGGAATCTGTTATGGTGCTAGATGCCAGTACGTGTTCAACTATGTAGTCGGAAAGCACAACCTTGTAGCCTGCTTGTGCGCTTAAGTAGCCGAGTTGAAAGTCGTCTGCAAGATAATCTGCGATCGCTCTAAATCCTCCAATTTTATCAAGCACTTGTTTGCGGATGACAACAGTTGAACCAAAGGCGAACTTAATGCCTTCTATTTGATTGCTGATTAAGACACCTGCATTGAAAAAATCGGTAGCAATTCCAATAGCTTCTAAGGTGGTTACCCATCCTTTGGCTACAGAACGATATAAACAAGTGACAACACCAACACTAGAATTTTGTAGTGGTTGGATGACTCTTTGCAGATAGTCTGTCTCAACTCGGATATCGCTATCAGCAATCAGCAAGATTTCGTGTTTCGCTTTGGTGACGGCGTTAGCCAAATTGCTCACTTTGGGGTTTGTTCCGATTGTGTCTTCACAGACCACTAACTGAATATCTAATTCTGGAAAGTCGTGAATGATTTGCTTGACGACTGTTATACCACAGTCCAATGGGTCGCGGACGCTAAAAATAATTTGATAGTTTGGGTACTGCTGTCGGCAGAAGGAAGTCAAGTTTTTGTATGCTTCGCCGTCGTCCAGCCCACAAATTGGCTTTAAAATAGTGACGGGCGGATGGAAATTTAACTCCACAGAATGGGGATGTTGGAAGGTGGCGATAGCGAAGCGCGCCCTACGCCCCAACCAGGCTCCGCCTGGTTGCCCCGAAGCGGAGCTTCGGGGAGAGGGTTTCTCAAAGAAACCCTCTGGGCGTATATGGGCGATCGCTGCATATATTCCGTAGCTGTAAAACAAGACAGCCGATATACAGAGGATAAACAGTAGGAAATTAATGAGAGTCAGACTAAAAGAAGTTGTTGAAAGAATAGAAATATCCATTGATTGTCTGGGGTGCGATCAGTGCGCACGTGTTATAAATGACTGCACATCAGCTTATGACCTTTGTATGCAAAAGATATAACTTTGAAATGAAAAAATTACGACTTTTAGGTGATACTATAACAAGTTTTTATATGTAATTTTTATCCTCTTTCGTAGGAGTGGGCACTCAATTGGTTTGCCATCTACTGTCATGAATCTGATTTACTTTCTTCTGGGTTCTTCTTGGCGAATGGTGGCGATCGCTGTTGTCACCGGCTTTTTAAGTGGCGGTAGCAGCGCTAGCCTCATAGCTCTGATTAGCACTGCAGCAAGTCGCAGTGCTAGTGAACGCCTCACGATTATAGCTTGGAGTTTTGTCGGGCTAGCATTAGTAGCACTTATCACTAGTGTTATTTCTCAGGTTATGCTGATTCGCTTATCTCAGAATGCTGTATTCCAATTACGGATGCGCCTGAGTCGCCAAATTCTCTCTTCCGAGTTGAGTCATTTGGAACAGCTAGGAAGTCCCCGACTCTTAGCAACCCTCACGGAAGATGTACAGACAGTTGCTAATGCTGTCCATTTAATTCCTTATTTATGTATTGATATTGCTATTGTAGCAGGTTGCTTGCTGTATATTACTTGGCTATCATGGTTAGTACTTCTGATGGTTATAGGACTTGCAGTAGTCGCAATTGGCAGTTCTCAATGGCTGTTAATAAGAGGAGAGAGATTCCTCGCTCTTGCCCGAGACGATCAAGATATACTATTTAAGCATTTCCGTACCATTACTGAAGGAGTAAAGGAACTTAAGCTACACTACAGGCGACGTCAAGTCTTCCTTTCTAAGAACCTGCAATCAACAGCTGCTGAGTTCAGCCGTCACAGCATTCAGGGTTTGACTCTGTTTACATCAACAACAAGTTGGGGAAGACTTGTATTTTTTTTCGCGATCGGTTTTGTCCTGTTTGCACTTCCCCATCTACTCACCATCAGTTCCCAAACTCTCTCAGGCTACATCTTGACATTTACATTCTTGATCATGCCAATGAACAATATTGTGGAGAAACTCCCCCACATAAGCAGAGCTAGCATTGCGTTGCAAAAAATAGAGTCGTTGGGTTTATCTTTGGCAAACCAAGCTGAACAATCAACGGTTCCACCCGAAAGTAAGTCTTCCTGGCAGTGTTTACAACTTGTGAATGTTACTCATACTTATCGCACAGATCAAGAAGACAGCAGCTTTATTCTCGGTCCTATCGACCTAACATTTTATCCTGAACAACTGGTGTTTATCGTTGGAGGAAATGGTAGCGGTAAATCCACTCTAGCCAAACTCATTACAGGACTCTACATTCCTGAAGTTGGAGAAATTTTGTTTGATGGAGAGTTGATTACCGAACAAAATCGAGAGTGGTATCGCCAACATTTCTCTGTGGTGTTTTCTGACTTTTATTTATTTGAAGAACTTTTGGGGTTAGAGAATATTAACTTGGATACTCAGGCTCAAGAATACTTGAAACTACTCCAACTCGACCATAAAGTAAAAGTTGAAAATGGTAAACTTTCCACCACAAATCTTTCACAAGGACAGCGCAAAAGACTAGCTTTGCTGACAGCATACTTAGAAGATAGACCAATTTATCTATTTGATGAATGGGCAGCTGACCAAGACCCAGTATTTAAAAAAATCTTCTATACTCAACTTTTACCAAAACTGAGAGATAAAGGCAAAACCGTACTGGCAATCACTCATGATGACCGCTATTTTCATGTAGCAGACCGGATAATAAAACTGGACTACGGTAAAGTGGAGTTTGACAAGAAAACCAGTATTTGATTCCTTCTACCAAGTCAGGAAATGATGTAGTCATCCTTTTATGCGGTGGTGACAAAAGCAGTCAAGACAGAGATATTCAAAAAGCAAAGGAATATTGGCAGGCATACCAGGAGGAACAGAAAGATGAGCCATAGATTAAGACATCATGATGAATTGGTTATTGATGAATTGCGGAATCCAGAGATGGCGAAATCCTACCTGGAAGTTGCCTTAGAAGAATATGAGCAAGACGGAGATTTACCGTTCTTCCTTCAGGCACTACGTAACGTAGTAGAAGCGCAGGGAGGGATAGCAAAACTTGCTTCAAACAGGCTTAAATCAGCAGAACCTTTATCAAGTCTTGTCTGAGAACGGAAACCCTGAATTGCGTACTATCAGTCTGATTTTACATACGCTTGGCTACCGCCTGAGTCTAGCCAGAGCAGACAGTTCGCCAGAGTAAATAGAAATCCAAAATGAGCTACGGATACGCTGAGCGCAAGGGACGCGAACGGAGGAGCAACGCTTACCAGAACTTCGGTGATTTTGAATGCGTGAATGTTTGAGAAGCCAGAGGAGCTTTGTCAAAATTTGTCAATTTAAAGCCCTTAACAGCCAGCATTTCACCCACTCGTCCACTCAATAAAGCAGCGAGTTCAGCTTCACCTGCTCCTGGTGAACCATTCAGCGGTTCGCCAGCTATAGCCACTGCTGGATGACAATAAATCTCCACTAAGTTTGCCTCAATTTGGGGTATGAGACCAAGCAAGTATTCCTCAGTCATAGAGCCAGTTTGCAGCAATCCGTAAACGCGCTCCGCAAAGCCAATGCCCTTTGATTTCAGCAAGCCCTCACCGTACCGGCGCAGTTTACCAAACACACCCGCCCAAACCAGTTTAGTTATTATCTCACGACGGTCAAGCCGCAGGCTCATTCCCAGTTCCTCATGAGGAAGACGGATGACTCGAATATCAAACTCATCCGCTAGTTCAACTAGGATACGCAGTACTACCGGATGGACGTGCATGTGCAAATGCCCATCTACATGAGAAAGGCGTAACCCAGAGGAGCGAAATTTTTCTAATTGAGCGCGGATTTCCTGTCTCAGTTCCTCATGAGTTGCCTGAATGAACTGGTAGCGCAACCCGCTTCTCGGCGGACTGTATGGAAAGTTTCCTGCTGAGTCAACTAAGTGGGGAATTTGTGAGGATGGTAGCACAGATCGACCGCACACCAGAACTAAGTGCAGACCAACTGCTAAGGTAGAATGAGCACGTGCCAAATCAACAGCTTCATCAAATGCCTCACCCGTAACCATTAAGCTGGTACTCGTCAGTACTCCTTCTTTGTGCGCTTTGATAATTGCTTGATTGACGCCATGTGAGAAACCGAAGTCATCACCATTGATAATGGCGAATTTCTGAGCCTGCATAAGTTTTGGTTTATGATTCGGAAAACTGGGCTGTCTGATTAGACTGACGCCGAGGTATGAGTTTGAGAATGCGTAGAGCAGTTGCTGCAAGTGTAGGTAGGAATCGCGGCTGGAGGAGCTGTTGGTCAAAGACGCTCATGCGTCTGGCGTTTTCTTCAAGGCAAAAGGCTTCTCTCCAAAAGGGAATGCCGTGTAGGCGTTCTAGAGCGACGCTATCAAGAGAAGGCCAAGGGAGTTGCTCAGGTTCAAACTCTAGGTGACTTTCGATGAAGCTGCGGCAAAACAAATTTTTATGGTCTTCGCTTCCAAGTTTCATAATTTCTTTGTTAGTAGTTAGTTATTGACTACCCGTTCACAACTGATTGCTCTTTAGCAGCCGCTTGTGTGTGACGCTCTTTCAAGTAAGAGAAAAATTCGCGTCCCTCACGCAGGCGACGCACTAGCATCTGGGGATTGGTCAGCATTTCACCGACAATCGGAATGATGGCTTTGGGTCGAAAGTAGAAGCGACGATACATCTGCTCAACTGCATCCTCAATCTGGGCGCTGGTGAGGTTGGGATACTGTAGTGTAGACATTTGAATGCCAGATGAGGCGACTAGGGAATTATCGCTAAACCAACTGTTCGTCTGAGCTTGTCGATAAAGTTCGGTTCCTGGATAAGGAGCGGCGATGGAAACTTGGATGGTATGGGGATTCATATCGCAAGCAAAGCGAATTGTTTCCTCAATTGTCTGGCGGGTTTCGTTTGGCAAGCCGATGATGAATGTACCGTGTACGGTAATGCCAAGTTTATGGCAGTTCTCCATAAACTTTCGCGCTACCTCTAATTTAATGCCTTTCTTAATTCCGTCCAGAATTTGCTGGTTGCCTGATTCAAATCCTACCAGTAACAGGCGCAAGCCGTTGTCACGCAGTTGCTTGAGAGTATCGTAGTCTAAATTAGCACGGGCGTTGCAGCTCCAAGTCAGCTTGAGTCGTTTCATGTGTTCGCTGATGGCGATCGCTCGCTGCTTATCAATTGTGAAGGTGTCATCATCGAACATATATTCCTGCACTTTGTCACCAAAGATGGCTTTGGCTTCTTCCATTTCTCGCCCAACCGCTTGTGGACTTTTGGTACGATACTGGTGACCGCCTATTGTTTGAGGCCAGAGGCAGAAGGTGCATTTAGCAGGGCAACCTCGTCCAGTGTAAAATGAAACATAAGGATGCAGTAAATATCCGATAAAATATTTCGTAATATCTAAGTCACGTCCATAAACTGGTAGCACGCTGGGCATGGCATCCCAATCGTGGATTAAGTCACGTTCTGCATTGTGATGTAAGTTACCTTGAGCATCTCGGTAGCTGAGTCCCTTAATCTGATTCCAAGGTTTACCTTCTGCCAATTCCTGACAGGTGTAGTCAAATTCGTTGCGACACACAAAGTCTATCACTGGGTTCTCGCGCAGTGTTTCCTCTGGTAAAACAGCAACATGCGCCCCTACAAAACCAATCTGTACATTAGGGTTTTGTTCCTTCATTGCAAGAGCACACGTTACATCATTTGCAAGCGAGGGTGTGCTGGTGTGCATGATAATCAATTCGTAATCTTTGGCAATTTTCAGCACATCTTCCACAGTCTGATTGTGTGGAGGAGCATCTACTAGTTTGCTTCCAGGGACGAGTGCGGCGGGTTGCGCTAGCCATGTAGGATACCAGAAGGAAGTAATTTCGCGCTTGGCTTGGTATCGGGAACCTGCACCACCGTCAAACCCATCAAAGGAAGGAGGATTCAGAAAAAGAGTTTTTTTCACTAACATTTCTCCTTTTGTTACTTTTTAAACGCAGAGGAGCGCAAAGGAATACGCAAAGGGACGCAGAGTCTCGCCAAATTTAATCCGCTACGAATTCATGAAATGCTGTACTAAGTTTTACATAACCTGTAGCAATCTTGTTGTCAGAAAAGTTGAGTACTCAAAATATGACGTTCATCTAAAAAAGTGGTGAGTAAGTGCGAGGAGTAATATTGAGTAAAACCTGCGATCGCCCTTTGGGCACTGCGCTGTGCGCAATCGCTTAGTCAGATCTAAATAAACATAGTTGATGGTTTGTTGAAGTATGGGTGGATATGCCGTGGGACTTTCCCATAAGGGAAAAGCTTGACAGCTGGTATTTTACCTGCTTGTGTTAGTCACCTGGTCAATGAGTGCAAGGACATCACTGCGGCTAAGTTTACTTTTGCCATTGGCAAGAGCATCAAGGGTGCCGTAAGCTAAGGTTAAGGGAATTTGGCAAAAGTCCAAAGCCGGACCAGCACCAAGAGCGCTAGTGTATGCATCTGCCAGTGTCAGATTGCGACGAGCATAATGATGCACATCTTCTGCACTCCAACCCTCTGGGAAGAAGTCCACCCCACGCACCAAGTCTTCAGCGTGGTTCCGGATGATATTCACGGCTTGTAAACCACGACCAAACCCAATTGCATGGATACGGTTTGTCTGCGTCCCATCGTACCAAGCCCATAAATCTGAGAGCATCAAGCCAACTGCACCAGCAACTCCAAACGTGTAACGATCCAAATCAGATTCTGTACGAATTATCCAATTGGTTTCTGCCCAATAAGCCATTCTATCTGCCATTGCTGCAGTCGCATCCCAAATCCGAGGTGCAATGGTTGCAGGCGCAAGTATTGCCCATTCTCGAATCCGCAGGGAAACTTCTGGTAGTAAGTGTTCATGTGACTTCAATTCCTGATGGAAAGCATCAACAGCAAAGCCATCACTCCCTGCTTGTAATGTCAAGCTAATTGTTCGTAACAGCTTTGCTTTGGTGAAGTTATCTAATTCTGAATGGTCTTCAATTTCATCAATGGCTCGCAAACACAAGTACGCTGATGCTACCGCCTCTTGCAAGCCAAGTGGTAACTGAATTATTGGGATGTAAAAAGTCCGACTCGTTTCTTTGAGGATGTTTAAGGCATCGCCATACAAGTCCATAAGATTGCAACTCCATTGGATATCATTAACTTTGCTTAATATTGTTGGTGAAAAAGTCACCAATTAAATCAAAAAGTTGGGATTGCTGAAATTGGTGTCCTTTACTCAACTGCAATGGCATAAATTCACAGTCGGTTACCAAACTTAATCCAATCCAACAGTCACCAACTTCTGATTCAAAAAGCAGATTTTGATTATCTATTTTCTTCAGAAACAAATTAAACTTATTAGCCAAGAATGACATTGGTCTCCACCTGCTGGACTTGTTAGTTATGGATCATATATGCTTCTTGGCTCTTATCCCTGACTTTCTTGATTACCGTGTTAATTGATACTAAAATTATACGGCTAATCTTGTGCAAGCTACTCTCCTCTGTGTGCGATATCGCAAAACGTTATGACCTGCATGAGTGTCAATTGACGACGTTAATAGGTCAAAGTTCCCGGTGAACGCTTAACTTATGACACAAAACACCAAAAGTGTTGAGTCTTTTGATGAGCGCGATCGCTTTTATAAGTCTTGTTGTTTTGTATTCTTAAGGAAGAGAAATAATATGGTAGCAGGCGAGACATCCACTTCACAAGGAAAGATAATTGTATAAGGTGAGCGCTGGATGATCATTTGCATTAAATACCAAACCTTAACGTCTCAACTCAACAAGGCTTGGTTGCGAAACTAAAGGGCTTTTACGGTTGATTTTAATGTAAAAGCCTCCTTTTACTCTCAATGGTATTGGGCTGTCTTTTGAGAAGAATGCTGTTTTCAACGTGTAAGTAGGTGGATCTAATTGTGGATGAACAGCGTATAAAAGAGTAGCCACAGTCAGCATAAGCTGTACTTCTGCTAACCTTGCTCCCGCACAAGTATGTGCTCCGAAGCCGAATGGCGCAAATGCTCCCGGCTGCTTATGTTCTTGACGCAGTGAGCCGTAGCGCTCCACGTCAAAGGTGTGGGGTTCTGGGTAAAATTCTGGTAAAAAATGCGATATTCCTAAAGCAATATATATAATTTGTCCACTCTCAACTTTATACTCTGCAAAATCAAATGGATGTTTGACATAGCGTTGCACCAGAAATCCTATTGGATACATGCGTAGGGTTTCCATGACTGCCCAACGCAATATTTTCATCTTTTTAATATCTTCAATATTGGGAATGCCGTTAGCAAAAGCTGTATTCACCTCTGCCATCACTTGCTCATGTATTTCTGGATTTTTGAGAATCTCATACAGCAAAAATGGCACAGTTCTAGCAGATGTATCAAGTGCGGAAAAAAGAGGCAATGCCATAAAGGAAAATATGTCGTATTCTGTGAGGGGTTGACCATCCGCATGAGTTATTGTAAGTAAGGTATCCAGCATATCTGGATTGTCAGTGACTGGGATGGCTTTTCGTCGTTCATTAATGATTTCTTGTATAAAAGCTAACGTTCGTTTTTTCGCTGTTAAATATTTTGATGTATGAAGTTCTGGGTTTAGCCCTTGCCGACTCTGAAAACCTTTTGCTACTATAACTTTTACTATTGTACTAAACGATGTAATAATATCTTCACAATAGTCGCCTGGTATTGTGCTTAAGAAAGCTAATGCCAATTGCGTACAAATGGGCTTTTCCATCAAATGAGTTAATTCCACACGCTGACCTAATTGCCAGTCTTTCGAGAAGTCCAAGGTAGCTTGGATTATTGGCTTGACATATTGTGCTATTTTATCAGGAGACAGAAATTGCTCAGTTATCTTACGACAGCGACGGTGAGGCTCACCTTCCAACGCTACTAGAAGGCTCATCCCTAATTCTTTGACCAAGTCGCCGTAAACTTCATAAGTCGTTAAGCAATCTATCATCTCCTTTTGAGAAACAAACATATTTGCTTCCGGTCCCCCTAATATCGTCATGACTCTTCCCGGAACACGAACTCTATAAAGGGGACCAAGCTTCTGGTAAGTTTTTACAAAAAACTGATAGGGATTTTGTATGAGAGGAACAAGATTTCCAATGAGTGGTAATCCTTTAGCTACTGGAATTTCTTTGGTTGTCATAGATTTTCTCTAAAAGCAAAAATTCAGAGTTTTTATACCTGTCTGTAGTATCTTACCTCTTAAAATGCACATTTTATAACCCTTATACAATAAAGGTTTTACCAAACAGCATTGACGTCACAACAGAACACACTTGTGCTCACTACACCCAAAGAACTGATGGTGGATACGCTATTATAAATGGTGTAAAAACGAGTGCCTTCATCATTGGTCACTGGCAAGCACGCAACCTAACCATTTAGCAGAGAGTAGTATGATGGTGTTAGTCACTGATACTCCAACACTTGAACATCCCTATCACCCTGTGGAGATTCGCTTTTTCAACTGGGCAGGAAGTCTATTAAGACGAAGTGGTTTACCATTAGCAAACCTTTCAGTGGAGTCGCTTTTGTCTACTGCCCAAAACCTTACGGGATTGTCTGATTGGGGCAATGAAAGTTTTCAAGTTTCTTTACGGATACTGCTCGAATCTTTGGAGACAGAAGCCAATTTAAACTTTTTTGGTCGATACGCTTTTCGGCAGAAATGTATCCGCCTGTTAGTAAATAGGCTGCGTATTCAAGACGATCTCAAACGCTATCCAGAAATCTGGCAAGTGCCTATTCGGCGACCACTGTTCATTACTGCATTGTATCGCAGCGGCACCACGTTACTTCATAACCTGTTGTCTTGTGATCCCGCAAGTCGATCGCTATGTTTTTGGGAAGCAGACAGTCCCTCACCCCCACCCAATCTCCAAACCCGTGAAAGCGATCCGAGAATTAAGAAGGCCCAGAAAGTCTTGAAGCTATATAACTACCTTGCACCAAGAGCTGTCTCGGTACACGCCATGATGAATTCAACAGGACCAGAAGAATGCATCTTGCTGTTTGACTATGAGTTTTTGAGTACTAACTTCGAATCGCTGGCGAATGTGCCAAGTTACTCTAAGTGGTTGAAGGCTCATGACATGGTTGCCCCATATCGGTACTATCGACAGCTGCTACAACTTTTGGGGTGGCGTTGTCCTGGCGACCACTGGGTACTGAAAGCACCCGCGCACCTATTTAGTCTGGATACACTGATGACCGTTTTCCCGGATGCTTGCATTATTCAAACACATCGCGATCCGCTTAGGGCGTTGCCTTCGTTATGTAGTATGAATGCCACTAATCGGGGAATGTTTACTGACAGGGTGGATCTTGCAGGTGTGGGTGAGTTTTGGCTCAATCGGTTAGCAGATGGAGTTGAGCGTGGGATGCAAGCGCGTGAGTTTGCCAATCCAGCCCAATTTTATGATGTGAACTACAACAGCCTTGTACAAAACCCGATTGGTACTGTACGTCAGATTTATGAATATTTTGGTTATGATTTCCATCCTCCTATGGAAGAAAACATGAAAAGATGGATAAGTGAAAATCCTCAGCACAAACACGGTGTACATCAATATTCTTTAGAACAGTTTGGCTTAGAGCCAGTAGTGGTAAACCAAAGATTTGCCAAATATCGCCAACGCTTCAAAATTTCCACAGAGTTAGGTGAACGCGATTGCACGGAGCGCAGTGCCAAAGGCAATCGCCAGATGAGTGGAACCTAGGAGGTGGCAGTGGTCACTTAGGGGCTAACTTAGTCCGTCATTTACTGGCAGATAGTCATAGTATACGGGTTTTATTGCGAGAAGGAAGTAATAACACTGCTCTCGACGGTCTAGATATTGAGCGCGTTTACGGCGACTTGCGAGACTTTTTGCTGTTGTGGCTGCTATGAAGGAATGCGATGGCGCAGAGCGCCCGCTGAGTCCTTCTCTTGTCGGAGAGGCTGCTTCATGTGGACAGGCTGCGCGTTGGCACGGAGTGCCCGCCAAGGGCGATCGCAAAAGTTTTCGGTCTACTGACATTTGCTTCCGGTCCCCCTAATACCGTGAGGACTCTTCCCGGAACATAAACTCTATAAAGGGGACCAAGCTTCTGGTAAGTTTTTACAAAAAACTGATAGGGATTTTGTATGAGAGGAACAAGATTTCCAATGAGTGGTAATCCTTTAGCTACTGGTATCTCTTTGGTTGTCATAGATTTTCTCTAAAATCAAAAATTCAGAGTTTTTATACCTGTCTGTAGTATCTTACCTCAGAATCTTGGTTCATTAACTGACTAAGTATTAGTGGAAGTCTTTATTCAAAGTTAAGTATAAGTTGACATGAGCGCGAATAAAGTAGTTTCTGGAAGGAGCGATCGCCCAAGGGGCACAGGCATTGCCAATCGCTTGAAGTTTTTTAAGTAATGTCATTTCTAATTAGGTTATATATTGCTATATTTTACGCATTTATTTGATTGTTGTGTGACTTTATTAACTGCTTATTTGTGCATTACTGGTTTCCAATAATACTGGTTTTCACTAATAGATTCCGCTCTTGCCTGAAAAATTAAGTCATTAGATGAAAAAGGGAAAAGGTCGTTTCAAGTCTTTTCCGAAAAGTGCATAAGTTGATTTGAAGTTCATCTATGAAAGGGTAGAAGGAAAGCGGTCAACCTGAAGGGCTGATGCATTTAGTGTTCACTACTTTCCTAGTAATTATCCGTTAACGGATAGTATCATGCACCGTTATTGGTGCAAAATTCAGTTTATAAATCCAACAATCGGCAAGGAAAAAATTATGATTTCTGAAACGTTACAAAAGAATTCTGAGGAAGAGTTAAAGCAGCTACAAGAAGAGATTAAGCAGAGAATGATGGAAGCTGTGAATAACTCTAAATTAATCGAATTATTCCAGCAATACGGTTTAACAGGAGACGGGCTGGTAAAATTTCAGTGCATACTCGATATACCTAAAATTCAAGCGAGTGATACTGTTGTGGGCCAGCAATTTAAAGAAAGTTTACGAGCCATTCAAGAGAAGGAGATAATTGTACCAGCATGTGAGTGCTGGTGCGAAAATCCACCAGGATTTTGTTGTGCTTGCTAGTAAGCTATAACGGTATTGTCAATTTAATCAATTTAATAGCCATAGTTTCAACTTCTTAAGAAGACAATTCATCAAGTTACACTAGCTAAACGATTCTTTGGTGAGGACTTTCTTGAAATTTGGTCATCATTCTTAGTCAGCTTGTCTTTTCACCAGTTAAATTGACAATACCGTTCCTGATGAAGCTTTGGTAAAGAGCAAAACGCAAATTACCAAAGTCGATGTAAGTAGTCGTGTAAAATTAAATATACAATGTCATTGCGAATGGAGCGGAGCGGAATGAAGCATAAGTCCTATGCCTTCGGCACGCCAAGGGTGAACGGATACGCTAAGTCCCAAGGGGACACGCTACGCGAACGCTGCATTTCATTCCGTATGCCCTATACGCAGAGCGCACGCCAAGGGCGAACGGGCACGCTGGACGAACGCAATGACATAAATATTTTTGCGTACGTACTTAGTCTATTGAATATAGCTGCAATGTCACCGTTGTTCAGTAATAGCTACTTCATGTGGAGGGGTGTAATATTTGGGATGAGTACTCGTAACTGTTGGTTTACGGGGATAGGAGTTGCAATAGGCGGTGCAATAACTTTCTGTGCAAACTGTGCTATTGCCCAAATCACCCCGGATGCGACTCTACCTAATAATTCTCGTGTAACAACACAGGACAACATCAGAACAATCGAAGGTGGAACCCGCGCAGGTAGCAATCTGTTCCACAGTTTTGAGCAATTTTCTGTACCTACTGGGACTACAGCTTACTTTCAAAATGCTCTTGATATTCAGAACATTATTAGCCGGGTAACAGGTAAGTCTATCTCTAATATTGATGGCATCCTTAGAGCTAACGGACGGTCCAACCTGTTTCTGATAAATCCCAACGGAATTCTTTTTGGTCCCAATGCTTCTTTGAACATTGGCGGTTCATTTATAGCAAGTACGGCAAGCAGTCTTAACTTTGCCGATGGTACTAAGTTTAGTGCCACAGACCCCCAAACAGCACCCCTACTGACAGTCAGCGTTCCTATTGGCTTACAATTTGGATCAACTGCAGCACCCATCCATAATCAATCCCAAGCAAGTCCCGATGGTGCAACTAATATCTTTGGTTCCCCCATTGGTCTACAGGTGCAACCAGGAAAAACTTTGGCATTTGTGGGCGGTGATGTGACGCTGGATGGTGGAAATTTAACAGCGGCAAGGGGAAGAATTGAGCTAGGAAGTGTCGCTAGCAATAGTCTGGTCAGTCTGAACCGAATGAACCAAGATTGGGTCTTAGGGTATGAGGGTGTCCAGAATTTCCAGAACATTCAACTAATCCAGCGCACTGTTGATAGTTCAGTGATTCGATCTATAGTAGACACCAGTAGCAAAGATGGCAGTGGCAATATCCAAGTGCGGGGTCAGTCCGTGGAATTAATCGGCAATCTTGTGACATTAACAACTCAAACTACAGGTGTCAGAGATGGCGGAGACTTAATGATTACCGCCAAGAAATTACTTGTTAAGGATGGTGCACAAGTATTAACTGCTACTTTAGGCGAAGGTCGCGGGGGAAATTTGACCGTAAATGCCTCCGATACCGTGGATGTAATTGGTAATTTTATCACCTCAAATAACATTTATCCTAGTGTATTGGGTAGTACAACTTTTGCTTCTGGAAAAGCCGGTGACATAACAATCAATACTGGGAGATTGCGTATTCAAGGTGGAGCACGGGTATCAGCAGCATCTGGTGCAAGACAACAAAACTCAAAATTCATACCAGCTACAGGATCTGGAGGAAATTTGACCGTTAATGCCTCTGAGTCCGTAGAGATTATTGGAACTTCAGCAAATGGTTCTGCGGTCAGCAGCTTATCTACTTTGACTCGAGGTTCCGCAGATGCTGGAAAATTGACAATCACCACAGGGCAATTGATTGTCCGGGACGGCGCTACAGTAACCGTGAGCAGTCAAGCTCGAAAGAATGTAACCTACTTAGGAGACCCTAGAAACCTAGGAAAAGCAGGCGAACTCAATGTAACCGCTCGCTCCATCCTGTTGGACAACAAAGGAAAACTCACATCTGAAACTGACACGGGTCAAGGCGGAAATATTACCCTACAAGTACGGGACTTATTACTACTACGCCGTAATAGTCAAATTTCCACCAACGCAGGCAAGGTACAGGCTATTGGTGATGGCGGTAATATCACCATCAACGCTCCTAATGGCTTCATCGTCGCCAAACCACAAGAAAACAGCGACATCACCGCCAATGCTTTCACGGGTTCTGGCGGCAGAATTCAAATCAACGCTACTAGTCTTTTTGGCATAGCACCGCGTAGTCGAGATGACTTGGCAAGACAACTGGGAACGAACGAGCCAACAAAACTAGATCCGCAAAATCTTCCCACAAACGATATCACCGCAATTTCTCAGACCAACCCGGTTTTAAACGGTGTGGTAAATATTAATACACCTGATGTTGATATCAACCGTGGATTAATTAACTTGCCAGTGGAACCAGAGGAACCGAAACTTGCACAGGGATGTGATGCAAGTGTCGCGCAAAATCAAAGCGAATTCATCATCACCGGACGCGGTGGCATACCACCCAACCCTAGGGAATATCTTAGAAGCAACCCAGTGCAAGTGGATTGGGTGTCTTTGGGAGAGGATGCAAACCGTCCTTCGGATACTTCAAGCAGGGAGACGCAAGGGCGGAGAAGTAGAGGCAATTCACAAAATAAGAAAAATGTCAATCCTCCAGTGAATGAGATTGTAGAAGCACAGGGGTGGGTGGTGGATAGCAATGGTGATGTGATTTTGGTCGCTCAAGCACCCAATAAGACACCTCATGGTTCCTGGTACAACCCAGCATCTTGCAAAGGTAGTTAGCGCGGGATTTCAGGAGTCGTAAATTTTGAACTGGACATTTTTCTTTTTTTGTATGAAACCACCCTGCTAAGTAGGTGGTTTGAATTAAGTATAAAATGTAGTGTAGTGCGGGCATCCTAGCCACGTTGGTAATAAACTAGGGAGCAAGATGCTTCCACTACCGCTATCTACGAATTATAGCAGTGGACAGAAATCTTAGGACATCTGAGAAAAGTTATCCTTTGAGGATAAGCCAAGAACCTTCGTCCTAATTAGCTTGGTGAGTGCTATAGTTACGCCTACCTACTTACCTCTTGACTGAGAAGGTGAGTCACTACCAACTATTAACTCACAACTACGGACAAAACCCAATCACGCAACAGACGGTTCACCTCATCTGGGATCTCATCATGGGGACAATGACCAGCTCGTAGGAAATACTCTGTCAGTTCAGGATAGTATTGCCTAAACTTCTTTGAACGTTCTCTGGCATTCACCCAAGGGTCAGCTTCTCCCCACAACAGTAACAGAGGACAAGTCAATTGCTTCAGTAGCGTATCAACTTTTTCTCCTTGAGGAGTGCTAAACACAGACGAAAATACATCAAAAGCACCTGAGTCGCACGCAGGGCGATAAATTTCTTCTACTAATTGGTCTGTAATCGCGCTTTTGTCAAGATAAACCTTCTCTAAAGTTCGGCGAATGATCCTAGGTTGTTTTATGTATTGAAATAAGAAAAACTGGGCTAAAGGTTGTTGAAAAATCCACCTCACAGCGTCACCCAGTAGTTTTTGTAGTTGTTCATTTGTCTTAGGAGGCTCAATTTGAGTTTGCAAAGCTTCCGGTTCAGGAGAAGACTGGTTTTCGCTAAAAGGACCAGCACTGTTGAGCAATACCAAACCCGCTGCTGCATCAGGGCGTTGTGCTGCAACACACAAGCTTGCATATCCTCCCAGAGAATTACCTGCTAACACTGCCTTTTGACCAATCACTTCAGTGATAAAGTCACTCAGTTGGTCGCGCCACAAGTCACCACTGTATTCTAATTTAGGTTTTGCGGAACGCCCAAATCCCAAAAGGTCAATAGCAAAGACTTCAAAGTCGTTATACAGTCTAGTGATATTTTTGCGCCAGTGATCACAAGATGCACCAAAGCCGTGCACTAACAACAAGGGAGGACATTGAGTGTTTGGTTCTCCCGCTTTGACGTAATAAATTCTCTGCCCTCGCCACTGCCAATATTTACCAGGAATTAGGGTTGTAGAGGGGGCTGTTGTTCCCTGCATGATCCAAAGAAATGTTAAGTACCTTTTAATGATTTTAACTTTATTCTTTGTCTCAATTAATAATGACTAATAGACCTCACTTGAAAATGGGCAATGGGCAATGGGGAATAACTTTTGACTAATGACTAATGACTAATGACTAATGACTAAGGACTATTGACTAATGATAAACGAATGATTACAGGCAAAACCAAATTGTTAGGAGTGATTGGGTATCCGGTGGAACATTCGCTATCACCAGTGATGCACAATGCTGCGATCGCTCACTTGGGACTAGATTACGTCTATGTCCCTTTTCCTATAGAACCACAGAATTTAGAAGTGGCTATTCAAGGCTTTGCTACTATCGGTGTTGTTGGCTTCAATATCACAATTCCCCACAAAAAGTCAATACTGTCTTTGCTTTCAGAAATTTTGCCTATTGCCAAAGCCGTGGGCGCAGTGAATACAGTTAGTCGCCAAGATAACAAATGGATTGGAACAAATACTGACATTGAAGGATTTCTCGCTCCTTTACGAACAACGTATAACCAGGATTGGAGCCAGACAACAGCTGTGATTTTAGGCAATGGTGGTGCAGCTAGGGCAGTTGTCGCAGGTTGTGCTGAGTTAGGTTGTGACAAGATTTTTGTTGTTGGGCGCAACGCCCAAAAGTTAGAAGAATTTCGTAAGAGTTGGGACAATTCTCAACAGTTGCAGAATTTACATGTCCACACTTGGGACTTCTTACCAAACCTGATTCCACAAGCAAACTTACTGGTAAACACAACTCCCATCGGAATGTATCCTAAGCTTGAAGAATCACCTTTGAGTGTAGAGGAAATGGCAAACTTGCCAGCAGTGGCGATCGCCTACGATTTGATATACACCCCGAACCCAACAAAATTTCTCAAACAGGCGCAGCAGGTTGGTGTCATTGTGATTGACGGACTGGAAATGCTCGTTCAACAAGGTGCAGCAGCATTAAAAATCTGGTCACAACAGGATACAGTTCCCGTAGACGTAATGCGCCAAGCACTGCGACAGCATTTGGGTTTGAATCAGTGAACAGTAAACAGTGAAGAATTATCTAGCATTGCCCATTGCCCATTGCCCATTGATAACTGATAACTGATAACTGATAACTGATAACTGATAACTGATAATTGTTCACTCCTGTAGTCTTCGCCAATGAAAGCGATTCCATTCGTACATACCTTGAATTTCAAACTCTGCACCGTTGTTGAAGCGGATGATGCAGTTAGTTGAGGAATAATCGCCATCGCCCGTTTCATCAACTTTAGTGACAATACAGGAATACCATTGTGGACTGCAAGGACCACCATCTTGTACCCATTCCCAAAGAGCATTGCAAACTTCAATGCGATCGCCCACCTTCAGCTTGAGGATATCCGATTCAGAGTACTTGTCAAAGTGATGTGGCTCAACACGATTCAGCCAGGTTAATCCATAGCGATCGCGAATAAATTGTACTGCTCCAGAGTCATTTTCATGTAGCCAGTCGTTCAGTAATTGCGCTTTCCATGAGCGGTTTTGTTCCTCTTGTGCTTTGACAAACTCTAAAAATGCTTGCAATTCTTCTGGTGTCAGTTCGTCCAAGGGATTAGCGATATCAGACACAGCAGTATGAGATCCCTTAATTTGCTCTAAGACTTGTAGTAATATCTCTTTCTGCGTATCCGAGAGAGGGCAGCTTGCGCCATCACAACGATAAAACGCTACTTGCAAGGCTACTTCAATCTCATCTGGACTCATAAGTTATATAGCAATTGAGGATTTAATATTTCATAATTATTACAAAAGTTAAAAAGAACGATCCAATATCTTAAGAGCGAATTTTGGGTAAGCTTAGGAGTGAATTTCAGGTAAACTGAGGTTAAAAACAGTGTTGTAGACGCCTAGAGGTCAGCTTCACCCCGCAGGGGACTTCCCAAAGGGTAGGGTGGACTACCGTCTAGAGCCGCTTTGTCAACCCTTCTCTCCGTATATATAGGGGTTCTCGATTGGATGCAACATGCGCTTACAGGCACAATAATTTTCATTGCTGCCAACCTAAAACTACAGCAGATTGTTCGTGCGTGAAGTACAAAGAGTAAGGTCTAAAAGCCAGATATAGAGCAAATTTTACTTCTGACTCCTGACTCCTGACTCCTGACTCCTGACTCCTGACTTCTGCTGTAAAATGCTTTGATGACAGTCATTTGAGATTCCCCAACCCCTTTAAAAAGCTTACTCAAATTCTATGTTGAATCCCCTGCTTTTATCTATTAGGAACTTCTTAGGATTTAAGACTCAGTACTCAGAACTACTTAAGGTTATTTTCATTTTCTGTGTCATTGTGGTTCTATCATGGGTGTTTACGCCAAGCGCCGTAGCGCTGACACAGATTAAACTGTTTGACGTTTCCTATCACGAATGTTCGTCAGAAATAGCACAAGGAGCCGTGACGAGTGGTACAACAATGGCAGCAAACTGCTTTATTGTCACAGGCAAAGCTCAAAATGGCACTAATAAAACTGTCTACGATGCAGATATTTTTGGGCGCATTTATGATGCTAACAATGACTCTGTGTTGCAAAACCGCACTCGTCTTGGTTCTATCGACAAAATTCCACCAGGTGTCAGTGATTTTGAATTGAGGATTTCTGTCCCTGCAAATCAGCCCTTACCCTTGAAGTTAAAACAGTTCAAGGCGGCTGGATTTAGTGCTCCAGTACGTAGGTAGTTGGACAAGAAAAATCTGTAGAGACGTTTTTTTTACAAGCGTCTCTACAAAGATTGATATATCTCAAGTCTGCACCTAACCAAACAATGGATTGATGCTTAGAGAAGAGAGCAAACTGCCCAAGAAGCTGAGTAACAGAAACGCCAAGATTGGAGAAAAATCAATACCGCCCAATGGAGGAATAATGGAACGGAACAAATTCAAATAGGGATCGGTAATCTGGCTCAACGCAGCAAATGGCTGATTATACCAGTTGATGTTGGGAAACCATGACAAAAGGACTCTAATGATCAGTAGAGTCGTATAAATCTGGATGAAAGTAGTCAGTGTAGTAATCAGTAGCGGTATTGTTTGACTCATGGATTGGTTAATTTCCTGCTAAGTGTCAAAAGCGGTCTTATTATTGATTTTAAATTAGCCTCTGTCATGGCGAGTGCAGATTCTACAGTTCTCCATGATTGGCAGACTCACCATAAAGTTGGCATTTGCTAGAATCTCAAGATATTCGTTAGCGTAACTCCTCGCTACGCGACGAAGAGCGATCATGAATGACCTGCTCTGAATTGCCATTCACGTTCCCTAGCTGCTGCCGCACTTCATCAATTGTGGCATTGAGCTGGGCAATTTTATCCTCGAGCGATCGCCGCGCCACTTCCATTTCCATATTGTCATTTTCCGAAGCTCTCATTTGACGCTTTCTTGCTGCTTTTTTAGCTTCTACTGAGTTGGTGACCGTTTGAGGCTCTTCTTGTGCTATTTGTTCTGGGTCACGTCTCGTTGCAACGAGCGTACCAATAATACCACCAACGACACCACCGAAAATAGCTCCGGCTAAAAAACCACTTGCAAAACCATCTTGCTGACTCATAATTTTACCGCCTTGAAGAAACGCTGCACCTCTTAGGTTGTTTTTGCACCTCATGCTGTCTTAGCTGCATACTAGCTCATGTCCCAAAGATGCGATCGCCTGCATCTCCTAATCCTGGTACAATAAATCCCTGATTATTAACTATCTCATCAATGGTAGCTGTGTAAACAATTAAACTCGGATAAGCATCATTCAGTTTTTGTAAAGCTGGCGGAGCTGCCACCACACATACAATCCGCGTTAGGGCTGGGTCAACACCCCGTTGTGTTAATTCTGCCATGAGGTTCATGATTGACCCTCCCGTTGCTAACATTGGATCAGTCACTAACACCCGCGTTTGCGCTCTGAATTTTTCAGGCAATTTGTTTAAGTAACAAAAGGGTTGCAGTGTTTTTTCATCTCGCACTAAGCCAAAATGGTAAATCGACGCCAGAGGTAACACTGTTTGTGCTCCCTCTAGCAATCCTAGCCCAGCTCGCAGAATCGGCACGACTGCCACTGGAACTGTTGGATCTATTAAAGTTGCTGGACTGACCTCCAAGGGGGTTTGCACTGTCGTCTCTTGAGTTGGCAACCACTCTCTAGCTGCTTCATAGGTCAACCACCGTCCTAACTCAGTCATCGCACTGCGAAATAATACGGAGGGTGTAGCAGCATCACGGGCGACCGCTAACCAGTGCTTGATCAGAGGATGGGGTGGGACATAAACACGCAATTGTAGCGTCATAGCTGGAAATGAGCTTCTTCCATATCGTATAACAACTGAAACATCATAATACTTTTTCCTGGATGCGGCTGACAGCTAAAATTGACACACCTCGAATTTTATTGACAATATTTTTCACCAATAGTTGACACTAATTCTCAATCGAGGTTATATTGTACTTCAGTGTTCTCCTCTCTTTAAGGATCGGTAGACGGGATTGGCCAGCGGTAGCAGGCTTGTCCCTCTTTTTTATCGACATTGCCGGGAAGACCCCATACTCCGCGTAAGCGGAGTGTGGGGATGAAAGGCAGTTAAATGTGAAACATCCTTTGAACGTATTCTTGCAAAGCAAGAACAGAAAGAGGGATAGT
>JAESFN010000289.1_pt1 | contig 60057 bp, 54 predicted proteins | sample 9269411 | NCBI WGS metagenome assembly JAESFN01 (sample SAMN14505399, study PRJNA617100) | algae metagenome | isolation source: Iphinoe sp. HA4291-MV1 and co-occurring heterotrophs from trail next to... | place: USA: Maunawili Falls, Hawaii | collected 2009-07-25
TCATTGAACGCTTTGTTAATTAGCGTACTATCTAACACATTTCATGCTCAAATTCGATACACCGCTCTATACTTTAGCAAATTAGTCTGTATTCTTAAGCACAAAATTAGATGCGCTTACCCTGATTGCTGGACGAGTCGCAAGAGGTGTCGCCAACCACACATGGACTTATCCTGAAATTGCTGGACAGTTGATTCCTAAACTGTTCCGTGTATTGGGAATTTTTGTGTTCATCTGGTTTGTTGATTGGCGAATTGCGGTTCTCTATCTCATCTCCTTTGTCATTATCCTAGGTTTTACTTTAAGAAAATTGCAGCGGCTGATTTGGCACGACAACCGCTTGGATAAATACATGGAAGGTACTGAAAGCCGGACTTCCGAAATCATCACCAATATCAAAACGGTGAAAGCATTTGCTACTGAAGCAGAGGAACTACAGCGGCAAAAACGACGTTTGGCTCGTGAACTAACGGTGACTCTATATCGTATCCACAAAGGTTATGTGAAGCTAAATACCTGGCAAAAAACTGTGACTCAGTTTTGTGTGTTTGCAGTGCTAGGTTTGACATTGATGGAGACACTCAAAGGTCAAATTTCTCTAGGTCACTTTATTATGACTTTAACGATTTCCAGCATGGCTTATGCCGAGTTGGAACCTATTAGCGTCCTAGCAGAGATTTTTGCCCGTCGTTATTCTTCAATGGTGCGGTTTCACGAGTTCCTCAAAGTCCCGTTGGGAGTCGATGCAGTTGGTCTGTTGGAAGAGCGAAACACATCAGAGAATCCTTACCAATTTACAGGGAAACTGGAGTTTTCGCATGTCAGTTTTGGATATGAACCCGAACGTCCAGTTTTGCAAGATGTCAATCTCTTGATTGAGCCATATCAAACAGTGGCGTTAGTGGGTCGTTCTGGTTCTGGTAAATCTACCTTAGTGAAGATGCTTTTACGATACTTTGAACCTCAACAAGGTCAAATTCTCATTGATGGTTACGATATTCGCACCCTTGATGTAGGGAGTTATAGACGAAGACTTGCGATCGTTCACCAAGAAGTAGACGTTTTTAACGGAACCTTGTTAGATAACCTGATCTACGGGAAGCCTAATGCCAGTTTTGAGCAGGTTGAAGAAGCCTGTAGAATCTCCAGATTGGATGAAGTTGTGCAGCACTTACCCAAAGACTACTACACAGTAGTCGGTGAAAGGGGTGTGAGGTTGTCAGGTGGACAAAGACAGCGCTTGGGAATTGCCAGAGCATTGCTCGTAGAACCAGATGTACTGATTTTTGACGAAGCGACCTCCAGCTTAGACTACGAGTCAGAGCGTTCAATTCAGTTAGCAATGCGCTCAATTCTGGGAACCCGTACTACAATCATCATTGCCCACCGTCTAAGTACAGTAAGGGAAGCAGATAAAATTGTGGTCCTGGATAAAGGCAGAATTGTAGAAATAGGTAGCCACGATGAACTCTTGCGCCGCGAGGGAATTTACCGCCGCTTGCACTCACTGCAAGAGACAGGTGAACTCGTAAACTAAGGTATAGGTTATAGGGTACAGGTTGACTTAATCTATCGATAACCACCTCACCTGTTTCCTGTGACCTTTTTTCTAAAAAGAGCTTGCAATTTCAAAATGTTGTGATAACATTAGGAATCGTGGGCGACACGGGTCGGTGTCCGAGTGGTTAATGGAGGCGGACTGTAAATCCGCTGGCTTACGCCTACGCTAGTTCGAATCTAGCCCGGCCCACCTCAAATTCAGTATTGAGTATTAAGTGAGTAACAAGCTAAGTTTGCCCGTGTAGCTCAGTGGTAGAGCACACCCTTGGTAAGGGTGAGGTCACGAGTTCAATCCTCGTCACGGGCTTTCGGTAACAAAACCCAGTCTTTCAGAAGGTGTTGATCGCTAAATTATTTGTCCGCTTTGACAGATTAATGTTCGCTTTGACAAATTAGTGTCAATTGGGCGCACTAGTATTGCATTGACAAATAATTGTGGTTCTTCAGTACATAGTATGCTAAATTACAGCGTATTGCTGTAATTTTGGACACGGTGGATGGTGCTGCGATCACCCACACCTCCTCCCTCATTACAAAACTTAAACAAATCAAAGCTAGGCTGCTGCACGACTTGCTCACACGTGGGTTAGATGAGAATGGACAATTGAGGGATGCAGAGCCGCATCCAGAAGAGTTTAAAGATTCGGCGCTGGGGAGAATTCCGAGAGAATGGGAGGTTGGCAAACTTTCAGATTTTTACGCTGTTCCAGCACGTGATGGACTATATAAACCTGCTAAATTCTATGGTCGAGGAGCTTTAATGATTCACATGCCTCAGATGTTCAGAAGCTTAACAATTGATGTATCTGATGCTGCTCGTGTTGTAGAAGTTAACCCTAATGAATTAGAGCGTTATAGGTTAGAGCGAGGAGATTTAGTTTTTGCTCGCCGTTCTTTAAATTTAGTTGAATTCTCGATCACGGCATAGTTGATGGCATTCTTTAAATCTTCCATTAAATGATACTTCTTTGGCAACTTCGTCTTAGACATTCTACATCTTAAAAAAATCCCTGACTGAAGTATGTTGAGATGAGTAGCGAAATTGCTGCTTGTAGATAAAGCAACTTGTCCTCTTAATGAAATCAAAGCAAGAAAGAGAAAGCAAATGTTAAGTTTCCTTCTGAAAGTGATTTAACTCATGGAGCGCATGATAAGCAACTGCTAAGCTAACTTTCGCCTTCTCAATTTCGGATAGATTTGTCCACTCACGATTGCCTACGTTCTCTACAACAGAGTTGACATTTTGCTGTTCACCGCTTCTCATCGCGTAAGCAAAAGGACGCGCCATAACCAAAAGATCATCTGTTCCCCAATTTGGTAATACAGATTGAACACACCGAACCAGTTGCTCACCCTTTGATTGTCCTGAATTAAAAATCTCAGCAGCTTTCTGGGCAATTGCTGTTATCCAATCTTGAGGGACATTGGCAGCAAAGTCTGCTTGTAAATTTTTTTGAAGATTCGCCAAGACAGAATTTTTTGTATTACACTTGTAGTATACAGAATTAAGATTATTAGACCAAAGCCTATCTAAGCGATTGTAAAAAATCTGTGAACGTGCTGTCAGTTCTTCATCAAGAACATTCTCTAACTGGAACTGCTGTTCTAGTTGTGCAAAATAGTTTTCTGATTGTTCATCTGCTGGGTTCCAAGGATATGTAGCATCATCGGGTTCAAGCAGTGCTTCTAAAAGCTCTAAATCTACTTGAGATCTTAGGGAATGAGAAGTTTTTGAACTGTTTTTCTTAGCCATGTGTCGCTCCGGATGAATTGTTTAGTAGTATTGACAGCTACAACTGCCAAAATGTCATTTCCGCAAAAAGAATGTCATTTTACCGAGAAAAGTGCTGGCTTATTTAGCTAAATTCAGGTGCAGGAAAATCCATGCTTCCAATTCTTAAGCTAAGCCATTATCAACGATGAACTCCCAAGATTGACTTTTAGTACTACCAAACTTTAACTGGATCCCAGATTGTAAAGGGACTTCCTGACGATAGATTTGTTGCCAACCATTATCTCGTAAAACCCAGGTTGTGCCGTAGGTGGATAAATCTTGCAGGTAATAGGTTCGCACGGCAGTTGCTCCTGTCAGAGTATTTCGACATAATATCTCAGCATGGCGTTTTGAAACCGAAGGTTCTGGAATGACAATATCGTTGTCTGGCGTACGTCCAATGCGCGTAACTCCTGGTCGCAATGACCAAATCTTACCTCCAGGGGAGAGCGATCGCAAACAAGCGTTGGGAAGCGAAGAAGCTATTCCTGGGATAGAAGTTTCTGGGAGTTCTGTTATACCTTCATCAAAACTCCTGATCAATTCTCCATTGTAGTCTGGATGTAGGTAGAGAATCGGTAAAGTCCAAGCGGGTTGATTGAACCTGTAAGTTGTCAATAGCTTTTGCCTTGCTTCAGCAACAGCTTCATCAATTGGCTTGCGCGATCGCAAAGCAGCAGCAAAGGCTTGAATAAAAGTGTGGCTTTCTGATGGTGCTATTTCATCACGCATCGCCAAAACTGCAGGCATACCTTGACGTATCAGCACTTCTGCTAAACTGCTATGAGATATAGCTTGGTGATTAGCAGCAGCCGGCTGTGCTCCCCAACAAGAATTAAAAACTGTCAGTTTTACACCTGTACGAGTCAAAACTTGGGCTAATTCCATCCCATTGAGAGTCGTACCTGGTCGCAAAAACAACAAACCTCCGTCTGGTTCTTGCTTACCATGACCGGCATAAAACAAGACGTTGTATGCCTTAGTTTCTAGCTGTTGAATCAACTCCTGTGGAGTTGGTTGCAGGAGTGTGTTCACCATACAGGGTGCATAGCCACTGTAATTGCTAGCCACAATAGAGCCATTGGAAAGGGTTTGTTCTAGGATAGCTGCTTCTTGGTCAAGTTGCAGCTGCTCTTTATCTTCACCCAAAACCAACAGTATGTTTAACGCCTGTTCTGAGCGTAAATACGGTAGAGGTTCAACTTCACTCGTGGTACGACTAAATAGTATGTGTTGCGAGAGAGAAATGGCAGCTTGACCTGCTTCGCGCTGCATGATTTCCCAAGGCAAAGCAATCAGATTCGGGTCACGAATTTCCAGTCGCACTCGCAAACGGGTATGCTGACCCATAGCAATCCCACGACTGCGTTCAAAGCTATTGAGAATTTGTCCGTCAAATACCCAACCCCATAGGCTAACTCCCAAATATTGCATTAAACGAGCGGTGTAATTGGTTGGTTGACCGGAAGTTGGTACAACCAAATCCAATGGGAGAGGATTTGCTGGGTTAGGCGTTGCTCCTGGGGAAATATCTAAGCGGCTGTGACCAGCAAACATTTGCTGCCACTCAAGCCATGCTTGAGTCAGATGTGGAAGCCATACACAGTCACGCAGAACATTGCCACTGGGATAGGGAGCATTCACCACCCAAATGGCGAAATTATCTTTGCCGATGTTGACGAGACGGGCGATCGCCAGGTTAAGGGATGGCATGGATTCGTTAATCTTGGTTAATCTAAGAGGTAGAATCAAATAATTTCAAATAACAATTTGAAAAGGCGAAAATTTTTGCCTTTTGAGTTTTTCATTTAAACTTATCACCCTTCTCAATAGCCCAGACGCACTCGCGTTGGCGCAAGCCTCCGCAGGACTTACGGGTATCTCCTGCAGCCCATCGGTACGGCTGCGCGGAACACGAGTGCGTGTCCAAAGGACAAGGACAAGGAAACACACCAGACGCTACTGTGTTGGCGCAAGCCCTCGCAGGACTTACGCCAGTCACAAGGGCGCGGGAAACCTGCCTGCAGTAATGGTCTCACCACAACGGACTGTCTCCCCTCCTTCAAGGCTGTCTCACCTGTATTATTTCAGGCTTCTACCAGTTTATCGAGTTTTTGACGAAGTGCTGCTCTTCGGTTAACGGGTGTCACCTATTTTAATACCTTACTGCTTAGGCACAGACTTTGGCTTAGACTCAGGTGCAAATTTTTCAACAGAAGGGATAGAAGCATCTTTTGACGGCTGCTGACATTGGCTCACCATTTCTGGTTTAGCTTTAGGAACGTTCAGTGATTTGAGTTTGGAAGATAAAATTCTGACTTCATCTCCTGGGCTGAGTAGTTTTTTCGCTGTGGAAGAAGTTGATTGTGAGTTTGATGAACTTGCTTCTTCGATAATTGAGCAGACTCGCAAGTATGTCCAAGTGTCTTTCTCTATTTTCTGTGTCTTAAGAATTTGCAAGACACTATCTCTTGGAGCAAGAATACTTCGGCTGCGAGGTGTAGTCGTCGTCATGAATTCTATTTCGCTGTTAGTCTGAATCACCTCTTTTGCACTCACATTAGAGCTGCCCGAACTGCCCTGAGAATTACTTATGATAGGTGTGTTTGTTGGACTTGCTACGGGACGAGATTTCCAAATTTTCGGGATAGGGAGTCGTCCCAACTGCCACAGGTATCCCAATAAACCTCCTCCTAATATGACTAGTGACAATACAATGAGCTGTAGCGGTACTTTTATACCTTTGGAGGACTTACTTGTTTGGATGACCTGAGTTTTCTGATTTTGATTCACTGCTGATGCAATTTGTGCCGTTCTTATCGAACTGTCAGCAGCTGCTGGTAGGGTGGAGAGGTCAGCAAGGGCGGGTTTAAGGGTTGGTTCTGGTTCTGAGTATTTAACTTGCACTTGGCAGTGTACGAGCGCGATTGTGACATTATCATGTCCATTTTGCTCATTCGCTATTTTCACTAAGTTATCTGTTACTGTTGCTATATCAATATTTTCCGTAAGAATGGGTAAAATTTCCGTTTCCCAATATTGCTCTACGCGGTCAAAGTCACTCAAACCGTCAGAACACAGTAGAAAAACGCAGTCTTCGTCGAGAATAAACCGTTGTGACGTCGGATGCAATGAATTGCTGGCACTCATGCCTAACGCTTGCACCAAAGATCCGGATGCTCCCTGTTGCACTGCATCCCGGTATGTGGCATAGCCCAACCGTACCTCACGAGAAGCAACATCATCATCTAGGGTCACTTGATAGCAGCCAAAACGTGTAATCCAGTAAGCACGACTATCACCAACGTGAGCAATGTAAATTTGGTGAGCAATGGGTAATGCCATGACTAGGGTTGTGCCCATGCGTTGACGCCCCTGCCGATTTTCGTCGTCGTTACGCTCGCTGATGATGTCATTCGCTGCAGCAGCAGCCGTGTCTAAGTGCGCAAGTAGAACAGCGGGGTTTATTTGGTCAGAGGGCGATTGAGTCAGGTCATGTAGCTGCTGTTGAATAGTTTCAATGGCTAAATTTGATGCAACATTGCCTCCCTCGTGTCCACCAATGCCATCACAGACAATCGCTAAGGCTATCGGCTCAGGTGGTTTGCTAATAACGCTGCCACCAGGAGGGTAACAAGCATCTTCATTACGTTGACGACAAGGTCCGGTGTCACTCTTGGTGGCAATTTTGATTACGGGTGTTTGAGTTTGCCCTAATTCTGCCAACCCTCTATCTATAATGGCAACGAGTTGCTCACCAGAGTGTATTTCTTTGGTCATCAAACAACGGCAAATTTCACTCAAAAATTCGGCGATCGCCCCTTTGGCTTCTGGCTGTAACTGCTGCCAAAATTCACCGAGTTGGGGTAAACCAGGAGAAGTTTGATTGTCATGACGCAATTCCAATAAGCGTACTAACGACCCTTCTGTTCTGACTAACTCTGGATTGAGTAAGCTAGAGGCTACGCCTTCACTGGAGAGAGGTTGCCACAACTGAGCTATCTGCCACAAGAAATTCAGTTGGCGTATTGATGTTGCGTTACGCCAAGCTGTGGTTAACTCACAAGCAACCTGTACTTCCAAAGGATCTGTACTGTCCAGTACAGAAAGCGGAGGTTTTTCTAAAAGTAATATTTCTTTGTTAGAGGTGCCACCAGTCATCGGTAGCACTCCATACACCTGCGGTACGTGCAAGCGGTGGGGAAACAGCCGCAAGTAAGGTCTGATTGCCTGTAAATGTTCACCATCTGGCGTTTGAGGTGATAAACCAGGCTTAGTATCCAAAAGAAGCGCCTTGCTGATAACCAAATAGCGATCGGCTAATAATTCTCCAGCACGAGCTACGCTCTGACCCTCTACCACAGCCCAGAGGAATCGTTTGGGCAAGGGTGTACGGCACCGTTCGCAAAATTTATGTGTCAGAGGGTTTGGAGCTTGACAAGATTCATTTGGGCAGTAGAGCGTTGCCGCGTCATTTTCCATAGTCTTCGCACCGATCAGCAGATTGGCATTTTTTTCAACAGCATTGGCAGCGGCACTGTTGACCGCTCATATCTGATATATCTAATTTTGGATCACGATTTTAACTTGCGGACAAAACTTAAGATGCTAAGAGTTTCGAAAAATTTGCTTAATGATAAAAATAGATATTTTTCAGTTGATACGCAACGCGACACACTGGACTTACCTTGAGACACTTTAACGAGATAAGGCATAAAGCCATTTTTCTTGTTTCTTTATCAAGATACAGCATTCCCAAATTCTCGTGAACTCCGGAACCAACCACAAAGGTTATTGGGCGTGAGAAATGTTCACAAACTAAATGTGATTGCTGTAGTAGACTGAAAACCGCCATATATTAAGAAGGCAATGTGATCTGATCATACAGTCCTAGGATGGTTACAGATCTGTCTTCAGAGAACAGATATTGCAACGGGAGCGTACTTCACCAAAATTTCATACCTGAACTCATATAACTTTGTGAAAGCTTAATCACCTCCTCTGTTCAAGGCTTTCTTGATAGAAAACTGTGTTTGGTATCACAAGTTTTTTTCTTTTGCTTTTATTCTGATATTGATATAGCTCAAGGTAGGTAGTAAGGTGTAGTGTAGCTTTATCTTACACTTTACACTCTTCTTAAGAAAAATTATTCCATCAGAAAGAGGAGATAAGTTGGGTTTGTCCTTAGTTTATACATACAGCGCTTTTGAGATAAGTGAGGTACACCAATTTTAGGGATGCTTTTTAAACTTTGAATTTGATTCAGTTGCTGTACCTCATAAACATCGAATCTGCTGTAGGTGGGAAACAATTAACTTTAGTTAAGATTATGTACCACCAATGTCAATAGCAATTCAACAAATTTAACAACTGGTGAGAAACTGATGGAAGATAACAAAGAAAAAGATATTCACCGTACAGTTAACCCGGGTGACGTCATTTCTGAAGAACCACAAGCAGTTGAAGACAAGGCACAACAAGTTGCTGTTGATTCTCCAGATATCACGGGTGACCAGATTCAAGTTCCGACTTACTTTGTCGTTGAGGAGCCAGATGGTGAAAAAAAGGCTCTCCATCATGTGAAAGATGCAGAGGAAATCTCTGATACAATTCGACAAGCACGAGTTGACGAAGAAGGAAATAGAGTTTGGTAGTAGATATTGAGCGCTCAGCAGTCAGCAATCAGCTTTTAGGTGGCTAACTGCTGATGATTTCAGCAGCGTCTGGGGTGGGAGTTGAGTACAAGTCGTAAAAGAAAGGCTGGCTGCGGTAACAGCAGACCAGCCTACAATTTTGGAAATTCGATCATTGAAACTGACTATTGAGAGAGCAAGAAAGAAGATAGAAGATGGAAAATAAAACAATCAATTTCTTCATTCTTCATTCATAACCCATAACTTTCTGTATTTTAGTCAGGTGTAACTTGGGGTAGCCCCATGCTGTAGTTGGTGACGCGTCCGGAGAGATTGTAGCTGACTTCGCCTTTTTGTAGGAGCGATCGCAGAAAATGCTCCAAGTCTGAACCAATGCGGCGTAAGTTATAGTCTGTCAGGTCTGCGCCACTATATGCTTCTACGAGTTCATCAAACTTGCGATAAACCGTTTGCAGAGCATCTTCATTCCAGTTGAATTCGTTGTCTGGGTCAATATCCAAGGTTAAAACCTGACTACTGGGAACGAGTTCTCCGTCCCGGTCTATTTCAGCGGCAAAAATCCTTATGTGCCGGGTTGTGGACTTAAGCAGCATTGGGTTATCCATAGGCGGTTTTATTTAGGGTTAATCAGCGCTGCTGTATAAAACTTGACTAAAATTTTCAAAAATCTAGCCATTCAACTAAAGTTTTCTTTAGAGGGTCTACTTCTTGCTTCTACCAAGGGAGTCGGCTCCTTCTTGTCCACAAGCGTAAATTCGGGTGCAGCCCACCCTACTCTCAATCATTGTAGACGCAATCCCTAACCCGAAGAAATCATGCCTGTCTGACGAGCATAAGCAAAAATACCACCTGCATCAATCACTGGTCCCACTTCTCCCAAAGGTTTGAGGTTGTATATCTGACCAAGAGTGTGGTTAATCAATTGATTGCTTTCAAAATCTATTGATACTTCATGACCAGTCTCAAATTTGTCACATAACCTTTCTTGTGACTCCCAAGGATAAAGCTCTCCTGTAGCAGCGCAATTGCGGAAAAAGATACGCGCATAAGATTGAGCAACGACTGCTTTAACGCCGCTCGCACCCAAAGCTATCGGAGCATGTTCGCGTGAGGAACCGCAGCCAAAGTTTTCCCCTGCCACAATAATGGGGTAAGTTGTTTTCATTTCGCCCGGAAATATAAATTTGCCGTAACGGTCGGGTAAACCAGCTAAAGCATAACTTCCAAGCTTTTCGTATTCATCCGGTTTAGAAGGAACTAAGGTGAGATATTCTGCTGGAATAATTTGATCTGTGTCTATATTATCGTCCAGAATAAAAATCCTACCCCTAATTACTTTGGTCATTGAGATCTCCTGACTTTTTAAATGCAAAAATTCTACATTTAGTAATTTTACGGAATTGTGGTACAGCAATGTCTGGCTATCATTAGATAGAAAAGAACCAGCGGATTCACTTACGTGTTACCACCAGTTTTTCAGTAAAAAGTCAAACTGTTATTGACATCTAAATAAAGTTGATGTGAAAAGCTTTAAAAAGGTTGAGCAAGTTCTTACAGAAACTTTATTGCATGGCATCTTAAAAACTGAATAATAGTTATGGTTTACTTGAACCATACCTATTGCGGAAAACTGAAAAACCACCAAGAGCGAAAATCAAAACCGAAAGCTACACAGGAGAGTGAAATGCAATTGACAAGTTTGTTGACAAACAAGCATTGTTAATTCAAACACTTTGAGAGTCAAAAAAGTATAGAGAATTTTTGCTTGAAAAATAGCGGCTCACCCAAATTACCTCTTAGTACAAGGAAATCTAAAAGCTATGAACTTTGAAGCATTACCACGGCAAGTAAATAATGTCGATGTAGGTGTTTATGAGTGCGAAATCCATCTAAAATTCCGGTTGATAGAGGAAAAAAGTCTGTTGGGCGATCGCGACCAACTTTTGCAGGTTCTGCTAGACGCTTTAACTGAGGGTTCTGACGACTTTTTAGAGACTTTACAAGCAAATGTTAAGGCTCAAGAAGTTTCTGAGTTAAAAGCATCACCGCAAATGAGACGCCAACTGATGCGCCTACGCAACTCTGCTGAAATTAGTCAATAATTAAGTTTGTGTCATCCTACTAATGGCAGATAATGCAGCAGGCAGCAAATATTATATTTTATTATATTTGCCCATTTGCTGATTTGTTCTAATAATGACTTGGCTTGCTTAACCAACTTCCAACCATAGCGCTGAGGCTTGCAGTAGCCCTCACTCTTAGCACTACGGAAACAATGGGTGCCTACTCAATGTCACATTTACGCCTTGCTTCTATACAGGGTTATGGTTAGTAAAAATTAGATTTCAGGGTAATTGCTCTATCCGCATTATTATTCCTCCAAAAATTGAAGGAGCAGGAGGAAAACCCAAATTTTTTGCTATGTTTAGATAAAACTGACTAAAAACAGCAAAAGCAGAACCACTCAATGTTGTTAAGAGGTTTTGCCTTTTCTCAATCAATTAAGTAGGGTCAGCTAGCCTAGAACTCAAGCCCATAGACAAAGCATAGACAAAGTTGGAATTTATCTGCCTTGGTAAAAAAGGAGAGAAGTAAACATTAAAGTGTCATCGAAGGATTCCTGACATCTTAAACACAAAAATAGAAGGGCAAAGGCGAGTACATACGGTAATACCATTTTGGAATGGTAGGCACAAGGTACAGGTAAACAACAGCTTTACTTGTGCCTTGTTCCTTTTATGACTACTTCGCAAGACCGTGTTCTAAAGCAAAACGAACTAACTCTGTACGGCTATTGGTACCAGTTTTACTAAACAAACGGCTCACATACTTTTCTACATTGCGGACACTCGTATCTAAACGACGAGCGATTTCTTTATTCATTAATCCCTCAGCGACTAAGTTTAAAACACTTTGTTCTCTGGGGGTTAAGTCAATAGCAAAAGGTGCTGGAGATTGAGCTATTGCATTTTTTTGAGTTAACAAAGCTTTTATTTGGGCAATCTGATTAGCGAGTTCGGTAATATCTGGTGCTTCACCTTCTTCAGTTGGAGTTGGAGTTCTGGCGGTGCGGCGTTCCAGTAAATTTTCTACAATTGCCACAAGTTCATCTGGATCAAAGGGCTTGGGTAGATAGGCGTCAACACCAGCTTGATAACCTTGGATGCGATCAGTCGTCATACCTTTAGCAGTGAGAAATATCACTGGTAGCGATCGCAAGCGTGGATCATCCCGCAGTTGTTTGAGGAACTGATAACCATCTACCTGAGGCATCATAATGTCAGAAATGACTAAGTCCGGTGTGTTTTGCTGCACCAACTCCCAGCCTTCTCGGGCGTTACTGGCAACTTGAACACTGAAACCGCTCTCTTGCAAATAATCTTTTACGGCTTCACGCAATCCCGGTTCATCATCCACCAGTAACAATTGTGCTGCCATTTACCGTTTCCTTTGTGCTACTTTTCTCCAATTTAGCGAACTTGAGTGACATTGGGCTTTATTGGTCATGCATAACTTCCGTCATAACCACATTTACCTCATCGAACTATTTTGCCCTTTAAACGAACTGAATCGTCGGGAAGCAGTACGCGAAGGCAAACGCCCAGGTCAAACTCATTTACAATACTTTCTCACGGCAGGTCGCTGGATTTGCGATCTAACGTTAGATAGCTCTTTGGTGCAGACGAAGATATGGCTCGTATAGTTGTGCAGCATATTCAGACTCAAGACCCTATTGGAGCTTTTACTAAGAACCTTGAGCGGGTGCATAAACTGCTCAATTCATAATCTAACGTCCAAAATCTCAAATCTCTACAACTGCTCAATTATCTTGGCATTCTCCGGCAACTTCGCTTCTCTTTGCCCAGCCGCACGTGCCCGAGCTATGTACAATCCAATAGGAGTACTCAGTAAATCTACAAGACTAGCTTTACCAACTAAAGCCTTCACGCTATTCCTTGGCAGTTCCTTCAACAACCAGCGTCCCAAGCGATAGAAACATTCGTTGAGTGTAATATCCCGCATTAAATCTACACCGTGAAGTTCATGCAAATAGCGATTTGAGCATCCGTAGCGCCGCCATTGACTTTCTAGTTCCTTGAGTGTGGTGCGGTGGCGGTGCTTCACAACTGCACTGGAGGCAAATTCCAAACGTCCAATTTTTTGTTGCAAAATTCGCCAACACATATCAGCGTCACCACCACTGGTTAAGTAAGGACGAAACAAACCCACTTGTTCCAAAGCTTGGCGTCGAATTGCTAAATTCGCCGTTTGTCCGTAGGGACAAAAAGGATGAGCAAGAGTGTGCTTTTGCGACAGGGTTTCTTGGCGGTTTGCGTGTTGTTCTAGTAGGGTTTTTCCTGGTAGCGCCACAATCTCACCAGCGACAAGGACGACATTTTGGTTGACAAAAGGAGCAATTAATGCATATAACCATTCGGGTTGTGGACGACAATCTGCATCCGTAAAAGCAAGTATCTCACCAGTTGCGGCACGAATACCAGCGTTACGAGCGGCGTAGGAGCTTTGGATGTGGTTTTCGCTCTTGGGACGAATTGTGATTTCGCTATTTTCAGTCGCTTGTTGGAGTAAAGCAAAAGTGCGATCGCGACTGTTATTGTCCACCAGTAAATACTCTACCTGGTGTTTTGGGTAAGTTTGAGCCGATAGACAACAGAGCAACTCTGGTAAATCTGCCTCACCGTTATAAACTGGTACAATCACCGATACCTTTGGCAAGAAGGTATCGGTGGTTGTTTCAACTGATTCATGATTCATAGTTTTGAGATTTTGGATTAAGAATTGAGGACTATGAGTTGTTTTACTAGTAGCTAACCACTCACCACTACCTAACCAGTCTCCTTTGTCCTGTATTTCCAATCCAAAATCACCGAAGCTGAGCTAAGACTTTAAATCTACCGCGCGATTAATCATTGGTTGTTGCTGCAACGGTTGATTTTGTTGAGTAGGTTGAGCAAAGCTCTTACTAGATAGAACTCCTAGCGCACGCGCGTATTGGGGATCACTCTTAGTTCCTCGTAAATTTGGATTTGCTGCGAGTTGACGCTGTTGTGCCTCGCTCAGATCTAACTTAATATCTGGTGCGATTCCCTTGTGGTTGATATCTGTGCCGTTGGGAGTGTAATAATGGGCTATGGTAATAGCTACACCAGAACCATCTGCGAGTTCATGAACCGACTGTACTAAGGCTTTGCCAAAGGTTTGACTACCAACAACGACAGCTCGGTTATTATCCTTGAGTGCGCCTGTCAGGATTTCGCTAGCACTGGCTGAATTGCCATTCACCAGTATCGCTAGAGGGCGTTTTGTGATGGCAGTGTGATTTGCCTTCATTTCATCACTCATTCCCTTACGGTCCACTGTCTTGACAATTGCACCATTATCCATCCACATCCGGGCAATTTCAATGCTCGCTTGCAACAAACCGCCTGGGTTATCACGCATATCTAAGACAAAGCCATCGACTTGCTTGGTATTCAAATCGCGGATAGCTCGTCGCATCTGAGTTGAAGCGTGGGCACTGAACTCACGCAGATAGATGTAGCCAACACGGCGATCGCCTTCTTGTCTCAAGTTGTAACGCACTGTTGGCACTTCAATATTTGCCCGTGTCAAATTCACATCAAAAGCACTCTGCCCATTTCTTCCTAGCCGCAAAGTTAACCTAGTACCTGCTCTACCACGAATGAGCTTTGAGGCATCTTCCACTTTCATTTGGCTTGTAAGCTTACCATCAATTGCCACAATCCAATCCCCAGCTTTAATACCTGCTTTCAGTGCAGGGGAATTTTCTATAGCTTCGAGAACGGTGAGCTTCTTCGTTTGATCGTTCAATTCCATCCGAATGCCAATTCCAGAGACTTCTCCAGATGTTTGGTTGGTTAAAGCTTCATACTGTTTGGGGTCTAAAAACCGAGTGTAAGGATCTCCCAACTTTTCTAATGCTTGACGGATGGCAGTGTATGCTTCTTCAAGGGATGTATAATCTTTATCCAGCAGACTCTGCCTAACTGCTAGCCAATCTTGTTTATTAAATGAGGTATCCACATATTCACGATTCACGAGTTGCCAGACAGCGTCAGCTACTGCTTTTGGGCTATCTTGGAGAGCTGCATGCACAGAGCGACACCAAACTGGACCAAAAGCGGATAATGTAGCGGTTGAGGCGATTGCTCCGCTAATAAAAGCTACTTGGAGCGGCGAGTAACGTTTCGCAGATCGATTCATGTATATTAGCTGAAATAATTGTATTGTTGACAGTGTAGCAATCCAGCTTTGTAGGGATTTATAAGTTTTTCTTTTCAATTATGACTGTTTCATCATTTTTCCTTGATGTTTCTTGATGTTTCTTGAGAATAGTGCATATTGTTCGAGCGGCTTCTTTACTCTAGCTTACTTTTCCTGCTAGCTAACTGGCACTATATAACGCTTTCATCAGCAGTGCTATCCAATCAGGCAGTTTTATTTTAAAAAATAGCACTTAGCTAGCTCAACTGGTGTTGTCGACTCTACAAAAGAAAGCGTGTATTAAGTACCATCAAAAACCTAAAGTGACAAACAGCCGATCTCATTCAGTCTTAGAGCAATTGCAGAGAAAGTGTCAATTTTTACGAAGACTAGCTTTTGGGCTGTGCCTTGTGTTGGTTAGCTGGCTGGTTTTTAACACTATAACCATTATTTCTGCATCTTCCAGGCAAGTAGATGCCTTTTTTGTGCTTGGTGGTAGTATTAGTCGGGAAATTCATGTCGCCGAGTTAGCACAACAATATCCGCAAACTCCTATCTTAATTTCTCGAGGTTCTCCTGATCCCTGCATTTGGCTGATTTTTCAACGGCTAGCGCTCCAGAGAATGCAAAACGTTTGGTTAGAAAAGTGTGCGGATTCTACCTTTGGTAATTTTTACTATTCCATTCCCATCCTGCGCCGTTGGGGAGTTCGCAAGGTGAAGCTGATTACTTCCCCAACACACTTAGCGCGAGCAAAATGGATGGCACAAATTCTTTTTGGTGTTTATGGTATTTGGGTAGAACCAGAAATTGTTCCAGAGCAAGGTGTTCCAGGTAATCAAGAATCTTGGTGGAAAACAGGACTAGATGTCACGCGTAGCTTGTTATGGGCAGGGTTAAGTCCGATTATTCAACCAAAATGTTCCAGTGTGATGAGACTAGTAGACGTAAATATCGATTTTTGGCGGCTTCGGGGTTTTCAATGCGAACGACAAGGGAAGCAAAAGGTAATTTACGATGAAAAGCTTTGATATAACTTTTTTCAGGTAAATGAACCACATTTTTTTGCCTCATATCATGTCCGGTTAATTGCTTATAAATCCCGCACAACCCCACTCCGGTTTTGTCTTGCGCCAAAACCGCCCCTCCCCTTACTAACGGGAGGGGATTAAGAGATGGGGTGCAGATATTGCGGGAATCACAACTAATCAACCGGACATGATATGACTGGCTTGAGACCAACACGATAGCGGAGCGGTAGCGAGTCCTCGATCGTCTGTTCATCCATTGCCCAAACTTCCACGTCGCAGTCTGGGTTGGTTTGCTTGATTTGTTCGACTTCGGTCGCCAAATTTTTTTTTCCACTCCTCCTGCTCTTGAAGGCTTGGCTCAGTATGTTCCGGTCGCGGGACTCGTAATCGGTAGCGCATTTGCTTAAAATATTCCCACCCTCGTTGACGACTAACGCGACGACCAATTAATTGAGAAATCCAGTCTGCGACTTTACGACCGTTCCATAGTCCCCCTTCTGCTGGTGGCTCCTGTAATGCTTGCCAAAGATACGCTTGTTGAACATCATCAAGCAATGGTTCTATACCACCTTGATTTTGATTACGCTGGTCTGCCAATGTCCCTGGACCGATACGGTTATACCCCCAAACCAACTCGTAAATCCAGTTACGACTATATCCCGTTACTGTAGCAACTTCTTTTGTACCCAATCCTTTGGCTAACAACCAAATTATTTGATAATGTGTTCGCTCGACACCTTCTTTTGCTTGACGGTATCGTATCTCCAATTCATCCAGGCTAAGATGCTCCTCGATTTTGATTCGTTTCGGCATTGCGATCGCCCTTTGACTGCACTCTTCTTCTATATTATGGTTGATTGTCCGGACATCATATAAGATTAATTATCACTATTTTTTTGACCCCATACAAATTAGATTATGAGGGACCAGAAGGTGAACAAGCAGTGTTGGAGATTTACGATGCTCTCGACAGCTTCTGAGATGTTTGGCTCATGGGTAGACTGAAAATTTGTAACTACTGGAAGACTGTTTGAGGTGCGATCGCCTCAATTATCGATAACGGTACTTCAGCAAAATACTGTTGCTGAAATTGTTCTTCTCGAACAGCGGCTAAAAATTTTTCCACAGCAGCCTCTGCTAGGGTTGATTCAATGGTAGATTGTTGACTAAAAACCAACATACGGTCTTGGCGTGAGATGTTGAAACCCAAATATTTTAAACCTCTTAACCCTAAAAGTAAGGCTTGGTCACTGATACCCAGCTTTTCCAATAACTGGATACGGGTGACAGGTTGATTTGTGCGACTGAGATATTTGGCAATTCCCACAAGAGTGAGCCAGATTTGCTCAGGTGGTTTGTGTTCAGGTTTTGACCAAGCCAGCGCTAGGGGTTGTTGGTTGTGAAGCGATCGCCTAAACCAAGCACGTAAATCGTCCCAACTGGTTGGACAATCTTTGAGGAGGAGGGGGGAAGTTGGGAGTTGGGAGTCGGGAGTCGGGAGATTACGCCAGTCTATAATGAGTGTTTGAAGTGAGGAGGCTAGTGCTGAGTTCATCCGGGAACGTACAGCTACAAGTCGGATTTCGTAGCGTTTTTTGAAGGTGTTGTAGTCTAGTTCAGCTATACAATCACACCTTCCTAGAGGTAATTCATCTTTATAGTGTCCCCACCACACACCAGGAAAAGGACTTCTTGTTGAATCATTCCGAATATCAAACTCCGCTTTTATATACTGTACCTTTTTCCCCTGCCAATCTTGCTGATTACGATGCCAAGCATTTTCAAACCAGCAGTTTTGAATCAAAAGTTTCGGAACTGGGTTCCCCATTCCACAAGGTTCTAGCAGCTTCAGTTCCAAAAATAATTCTTTCCCTAAGTCTGCCACTGTGACAGCCAAGTCAGCTTGCACGGTTGGTGTTAGGATTGCTCCTCCCAAAGATTGACGCAACCTCTGGTTAATCGCTTGTGTAAATAAAGGTATGTTCTCTACTGGAAGACTTAACCCAGCTGCATAAGGATGTCCACCAAATCGATGCAACAAATGTGCTTGGTCTTTTACTAATTGGTATAAATCAATTGAGTTGACTGAACGAGCAGAACCCCGCGCCAGAGGGGATGAGGGGGATGAGGGGGATGAAGGAGATGGGGGGATCGAAGAAAGTTCTTCTCCTTGTCCCATTGCCCATTGCCCATTGCCCATTGCCCATTGCCCATTGTCCACTCCCATCTCACCCACTCCCTCCGTACTCAACAAAATTGTCGGGCGTCCTGTCTCCTGTGCAACTTGTCCTGCGACTAACCCCAAAACGCCGATCGCCCATTGAGAGTCTTCCAAGACAATGACGCTGGTGGTTGATAAGTCCATTTTGGAGAGCTTTTGCGTAACTTGCCCAGCAACATCTTTCTGTAAAGATTTGCGGCGGGTGTTCGCTAATTCTGTGATTTCTGCGAGTTCATTGACACGCTTTTGGTCGCCACTTGTCAGTAATTCTACACAAAAAGATGCATCACCTTGAATGCGACTGACAGCATTAATTCGTGGACCCAAACCAAAGGAAATATCTGTGGGGCGATCGCCACTTTTCTGGCATAATTCCAATAGTCGCCCAACCCCTGGACGCCGCCTCAACTCTGGTGTTTTCTTAAAATCCTCTTGCAGTCGCCCAATTCCCAACTGTGCTAAGTAGCGACAATCTCCACTTAACTGCACCAAATCAGCAATGAGTCCAACCGCGACTAAATCCAATAAATCCTCTAGCGGTTGTTGCGGGATATTTGGTAGGGTTTGATAAAAAGCTTCCACCAACTTGTAAGCCACCGCCACTCCAGAAAGATGAAATAGCTGATGTGTTTCGCTCAAATAGCGAGGGTTAATAATTGCTGTTACAGGGGGACGTTCTGGAGGTAAGGTATGATGGTCTGTGACTATAACATCTACACCTAACTGCTTGGCATAAGTAATTTCACTAATGTTTGCACTGCCAGTATCGCAAGTCACAATTAACTTAAAGCCTTGTTTGACAAGCTTATCAATTCCTTGGCAGTTCAATCCATGAGATTCCGTTAAACGATTAGGAATGTAGTAAATAAGCTGCGTATTTTGAGCGAAAAATTGTCCCAAACCATCCCACAGTACAGCAGTAGACGTGATCCCGTCAGCATCAAAATCTCCCCAAATAGCAATTTTTTCCTCAGCATCTCGTGCTTGTCGCAACCGTTCCACCGCCTGATGCATTTCTTGCCCAAACTCAAATGGATTTGCGGGTTGATAAGCTTGCGGATTGACAAAAGCTGCTAATTGTGTATTCTCTCGTATTCCTCGTTGCCATAACAACTGCGCGGCAATTTGTCCATCCGATGCAGGAGCATATTGCTTCACAGCTTGGATAAACCATTCTGGAGGTTCTTCAGTTGTCGCAAGAATCCACTGTTGTTCTGGCATATCACAGATAATACCATTTCAGGAAATATCTGATACAAATGGGCAATGGGCAAAATAATTCAAAATTCGCTCATTCAAAATTCAAAATTAAGAATCTAATTCCCAATGCCCAATTCCCATCTGTATCAAAATTTATTAAGCAACTGATGACTGATAACTGATGACTGATAACTGATAACTGTTAAACTGCTGCTTCCTCCTCCGAAATTTGAGGTTCGCTCACCAAAGTATTCAACACGACTTCACTAGCAACCCCATCCGACTTACGAGGGCGTATAGTAGGACGAGAACGTCTGTAACCTGCCCTTTCAGCTTTTTGGTGTTCGTATTCAATCAGTCTGCCATAGTATTCGTGCTTGCTTAAGTTCATCGATAAGAAAACATGCTGACGGACATTCCCAAAACCTTTACGAGTAAAAAACTTCACAGCGGCGGTATTTGCTGGATCTGTGTCTACCAGCATAAACCGCGTCCCATCTTCAATCATACGTGCAATGACCCTATCAACCAGCTTGTCTCCCACGCCACAACGCTGAAATTTAGGACTGACTCCTAACCATAGAATGTATCCGTAAGTCCAGCTTGCTTTGATAATAATTGTTCCTAAAATGAATCCTGCTAGTTCTTCATCCACTTCCGCAACAAGACAATATTCTGGATCAGTGTTGTAAAGTCCTATCACCTCCCACTCATCCCAGCAACGATATAAATAGGGATATAAATCGCTGGTAAATAACTCTTCACCTAAGTGATAAACGGGGGCTATGTCATCTATTCCTAATTCGCGGACATATACCGCTTCAATTTTATCAAAATGCATAAAATAATAATCAAGAAGTTATCTGCAATTTACAGAGTGACTTCTTGAATACTAGCTATATTCAGTAGATTCGTGTCTACTATTGTAGGAGATTTTGCTTCAAGCATCTGCTCAGAAGTGGCGAGTGAGTGAATGTCTTCGGTACGGCTTTGTCTATTGCACCGCTTTGTATACTGACAGTAATCGCAGGCTTTGCTACCTTCTGGTTCTTGTGGAAATGGTTCTTTGTGGTAGTAACGTTCTATCCAATATGTTAACCGAGTTAAAATTTGATTAAGTTTTTTTACTGTTTTTTGGTGTTGGATGTTGCTGTAGCTAAATTTAACACTTTGCGGCTTACCTTCAGATTGGACAAACCAGTAAGTCATAGAAATATTTTCTGGCAAATAATCGCTAGTTTCAGCTAAGACATACAGGTAAAGACGTGTTTGCCAGTTTTGTTCCAACTTGCGTTTATTAAGCGGTTTGGGATAAGTTTTCCAGTCAAGAATTTGTGCTTGCTGGTTATCTGCAATCAATAAATCATAGATAACCGTGAACAAATAGTCTTGAACTTGCAGAGTACGGTAGTGTTCGCTTTCACGAAAAGTTTGATTATTGGAAACAGAGTTTAAAATTTCTGGTGCTGCATTCGCAAAGCTTGACATCCAGCGTTGCAGTTGGGCATCCTCTTGTAGGAAAGTATCAATGGGTAAACCCATTTCTCGTTGCTGCATCAGCAGGTGAAAGCGGCTTCCTAAAGTTTGCCGTTCCTCATGTTCTGGATTTGAAGGAGAATGGAGTTGTTCTAGGTAGGTATGTTGAAATTGACGAGGACAACGTTCTAGTAGGTTCAGTTGTCCTTGGGAAAGTCGCAATAATTGAGTTTGAGTTGATTGCATACTTCTATTTTAGAGCTACAAGTCAAAACTTTTGAGGTTTTAGGAGCGATCGCACTTTGTTTGTTAGGGAGTGCGATCGCTCAACAAAGTTGAGTTCTTAATCGCTACCAATCGCTCTTTTCATAGTAATACTCTTCGACCCATTGTGAGCCGTCTGCAAGACCGCGACGGTAGTAAAGAAAGATGCTCAACAGCCAGTGCTGAAGTGGAGGAAGATGCTTGTGCAAACCATTCCGCCATCCCACACTATAGAGCTTGTAGCCGATGTATCCCATCCGTTCAATATACATTCCAAACCTTCATTTACTTACTAAAGAATCTTTGGACAGATGAGCGATCGCTGCTCGGTGACTGCTTAAGGCTGGCTCACCAACACTTTGCTGCTCCTGATGCCCAATGAGTGACAACAGAAGAATCTGTCCGCACTCTCGCTACTACTCTTTACTTAGGAGTGAAACGCAAGTCCATATGCATTCCAAACCTCCATTTCCTTACTGAAGAATCTTTGGACAGATGAGCGATCGCTGCTGAGCTGCTTGGTGACTGCTTAAGGCTGGCTCACCAACACTTTGCTGCCTTTCATTTGCTTTCAACCACGGTTGAAAATATTTCCAATTCCCTAACTATCCTTGTGTTTCATGCAATTTAAAAGCGCATTAGCTTAGTTCTGGGAAGATGGAAGATGTAGTAGTCATGAGAGCCTCTGGCTTCTCGCTATCATTTTCTAAAATATCTGCGATTGTAACGGTTTTGATATTCTACAATATATTCCACATTCCGCTGCTCTGTAGCTGAGAGCAAGTTGCGCTTATCAAATTCCATTGGTGAATAAATTGGACGATACCACGACTGTTTATCAAAGTACTGTTGTAAGCCAGGAGTGTCAAAACGACGACCATGACGTGCGAAAATTGAATTTCGCATAATATCTAGCTCATAACCGTCTTTAGCATTCAAATCTGCATCTGTTACAAGTCTTTGGGAAAGCCAAGAATAAAAAGAACTGGGAAGATTAGTACTATTTGTATCTAGTTGTGCAGGCGTTGACACGTTTTGAGGTTGAAGATTTGTGTTTCCAGATGCGGAAGGGGACAAGGTACCTAGATTTTCTGATGGCGAAGTTCCTTCAGGGACTGATGAAGCTGTTTGTTTTGCTACTGGCTGTTCTAAAGACGGTTGAGAAGATTTTGTTAACACAAGACCAAGAATTACAGATGCACCGATTAACCCACCTGCAATAATACTTCCTATAAGGATACCATTGTAACTATGAGCGCCAGCTGTAGATGGTGTAGATCTGACACTCTCACGAGATGATGCAGATACTGCAGGCGGTTGAATAGAAGGCGGTTGTGTTGGTAAAATCGTATTTGCTATTCCCTGCAAAGCTTCCAGCATTTCTCTAGCACTGGCAAACCTATCTCGTGGATGGTAAGCAATTGCTTTATCAATAATAAATGTCATCGTTGGGCTAATATTCAAGGCATGAGAGTGCCAAACAATTTCTCCAGAGTGTGTATCTGTTTCCAGTTCTTGCGGTTGTTTCCCTGTCAGTAGATAAATAACTGTGATTCCCAAACTATATAAATCACTAACATAAACTGGTCTACCCATTGCTTGCTCGCTAGGCATATATCCTGGTGTTCCAATGATAATTGAGCTTGCAAGACTCCCTTGAGAATTTATCACCGTACCCATTGTCTCCCGTACGGCACCAAAATCAATCAGTACTGGCTTTCCATCTGATGAGCGCAAAATAATATTATCTGGCTTAATATCACGGTGGACAATATGCTTTGAATGTACGTATTCCAGTACAGGTAATAAATTTACCAATAGTTCGCGGATGGCACTTTCACTAAAGACTAGCTGCTGTTTGACTTTAGCTGTCAGCGTATCGCCTTCAATATACTCCTGGACTAAGTAGAATAGCCCATTTAACTGAAAATAAGCATATAAAGCTGGTATTTTGTCACTGTTTCCGCCTAATTCTTCTAAAATTGCTGCTTCCCGCTGAAACCTCTCTTGAACAAGTTGATAAATCTGAAGGTTATTGTGAATGGGTTTGAGTTGCTTAATGACACAACGACGGAGTGAAGGCATTTGGGTATCTTCTGCTAAGAAAGTCTCACCAAATCCACCGCTTCCCAAAGTGCGAAGAATTCGATAGCGGTTGTTCAGCAGCATTTGCATATTTAGCGTCGTCAGGAGAAATATACTCGACAGACATTGTACTCTTTTCTCCTGTTGCCGAAATATATAGCAGTCCTATAATTTTTCACTCTCGTCCAAACTTTAGTTCAGAACATGGTTCTAGTATCATTAATATTAGAAACGTTTCGTAAATAAGTTTAAAAGTACCACTATGGAAATTTTGACACTCGGTTGGGTTTCTTTACTTGTTGTTTTCACCTGGTCAATTGCAATGGTAGTTTGGGGTCGCAACGGACTCTAAGAGAATCGTGGAAAGTCCATTTCTGAATATTTTGGCTTTAGTTGCTTTGGTGCTGCTTGTCGCAGTTACCGGAGGCATTGGTTATTTGACACTAGCAGATTGGCGCGATCGCCGTCTGCGAGACGAAGAAAAACGCGAAACGCGACGCACCACTCCTAGCAACACTCCTAAGCCTAAGAAGAAAAAATAATTTTCTTTTAAATTTCGCAACAGAGGCGCAGAGGGTTTTTTGGCGACGTCAGTCGCCTCTGTCGGGAAACCCTCCTGCAGTGCTGGCTCGTCTTTGCGTAAAATATCATTTTGCCATTTCGTCGCGTAGACAACTGAGGTTGTTTTCCACTTGCTTGGTGTTCTTCTCCCTGTACTTTGCGTTGGATATGCAAAGCTTGATTGTATAAAGATTCGGCTTTGCTCGTACCTTTTCTGTGTAACCTTTAGGGTGACGGCTACGTTAATCGAGAAGTATTGTCCTATCTTCTAACTCATTTTCAATCGCGTCATTTCAAACAACTGCTGAGCATTCCTTCCTAGAAAAGCATCAAACAACACTTGCTGACCAGGTTCCACTTCTACCATATAACGTTGAGCAATTTCATAATAGGCGTAAGTCCAAGGAACTTGAATTTCTACATCTGTAGTATCTTCTAAGACTGTAACAACTTCCGTAACTGCTTGAGTTGCCGTTTGCCGCAAACCACAAGCAATATCCCCCTCAATCTCAGCTTTCATTGGCACACCCAAGTTAGCTAAACCACGAGATGTCGTCTCAATATCCGGGTATTCTGGGGTGTTTTGTTGGTTAACGTATCCTGTAAAGTGGTTAACTGCGTAACCATGCAGTAGTACCCAAGCACCATATTGAGTGACTGTGTTCACTTCTTCTAATAACGAACGCCGAGGGGGTTGCCAAGGGCACGTAAAGATTCTATGGAGTTCCTTAGCAAGGCGTTCAGTGTCTTGATTAAATGTATCGAAGATAGCTGAAAAAATCAGTAAATTTACACCTGAAACTGTTTGATGGATGAGTTGGGCAATCTTCTTTGGTAATTCATCCACAATCAACTCACTGATAAACAACTTGGGCAAGCCAAACTCTTCTTGCTGAGGATGGCGATAGTGACGGGCGTAAAGATGGGTTTCTGGAAAAAAATACTCCCCAACCGCCTCGTAACCCAAAGCTTCAGCAAGCTGTCCTAGATAGCCAATACCCAAATTAACCTTACCCTGTGGACTGTCCACCACCATCCGTAAAGACCGAAAAGCAATGTGATCATTAGCAACAGTCCCGCCCGCATGAGTGATCATTTGCGCGTAGGTGCGGGCATAACTTACCCGGATGCTGTAATCTTGCCAAAGTAATTCCCAAAGATGACGAGCAATTTCGGGGTTCATGGTGTTTGGTGGCAATGCATATTAGCTTTATGATAACCTCAGGCAAAGATGGACAACGGATTTTGTCCGTTAAATCACCAATTACCATAAACTTCAGAAAGAATTTCAAGAGCGATTTGAATTTGGTCACTATCAATAACTAGAGGCGGACAAAAGCGGATTGCTGCTTTTCCACAACTAAGTAACAACAAACCACGTAAGAATGCTTCTTGAAGAATGCGATCGCGTAACTGAGGATCAAACTCACCCTCATCATTTAACAAATCCACTGCTACCATCAAACCCTTTCCTCGCGGTGGCGAAACCTGCGGAAACTGCTGCGACAGACGATGCAAACCAGCTTGCAGTAATTCTCCCATCTGAGTAGCGTTTGCCATCAAACCACTTTCCAACAGTCGCAAAGTGACGATAGCCGCAGCGCACGCAACAGGATTACCGCCGAAAGTGGTAGCATGAGCACCAGGTTGCCAAGTCATGATTTCCGGACGAGAGAGAATCGCTCCCAAAGGCAAACCACTAGCAATGCCTTTCGCCATAGTTATGATATCGGGCATGACACCCCAATGTTCAATAGCAAACAGATGACCCGTGCGCCCCATCCCAGATTGCACTTCATCAACGACCATCATAATGCCATAGCGATCGCATATCTGGCGAATACGCTGCAAAAACCCATCCTCTGGCACAATATAGCCACCTTCTCCTTGTATCGGTTCAACAACGATTGCCGCCACCTCTTTAGGCGGTAGCATTGTAGGAAATAATTGTTTTTCCAAGTAATCCAAGCTAGCGTGAGTTCCGTAGGGAATATGCGTCACACCAGGAAGCAGAGGACCAAAATTTGCTCGCTGCACCGCTTTAGAACCTGTCAGCGACATCGCCCCATAAGTGCGTCCATGAAATGCTCCCAAAAAAGCAACAATCAGAGAACGCCCAGTGTAGTACCTTGCTAATTTGATAGCTCCTTCGTTAGACTCTGCTCCAGAATTAGTAAAAAACACCCTTGCACCATTAGGAAAAGGAGCACGCGAAGCTAACTTCTCTGCCAGTTCCACCATTGGTTCGTAGTAAAAATCAGTCCCCGACATATGCACAAGCCTTGCTGCTTGCTCTTGAATAGCTTGCACAACTTCGGGGTGCGCGTATCCGGTAGCAGTAACAGCAATTCCTGCAGTCATATCCAAAAACACATTTCCGTCCACATCTTCCACCATACACCCCTCACCACGAGCCACAACCAACGGGTAGTCACGAGTGTAGGAAGGGGAAGTGACAGCGCGATCGCGTTTTATAATATCTTTAGCGCGAGAACCAGGTAAGGACGTGATTAAGCGGGGCACACGCGGTAAAGGTCTTTTTATAGGGATACTTAACATTATTTTTAGATTATTTTTAGATTACTTATGATTAAACGGTGATAAGCGATTGCTTTCTGTTGTATAAATTACAGATAAACATAGATAATTTATCTGCGTGCATCTGCGGTTCCAAATACCTGAAATCAAATTTTTACTCCTAGTCCCTAACCACGATTGTCAATTTGAGCACGTTGTAAACTACCAGAGAAGTCCACATACACTGTCTTCCATTCCGTAAACACATCCAAAACAGCAGAACCAGCTTCCCGGTGTCCGTTTCCAGTTTGTTTGACACCACCAAAGGGTAAATGAACCTCTGCACCAATGGTAGGACCATTAATGTAAGTGATCCCGGCTTCGATATCGCGCATAGCGGCGAAAGCGCGGTTAACATCACGAGTGTAGATTGAAGAAGAAAGACCATAAGGCGTATCATTAAGAATAGCGATCGCGTCTTCAAACGAACTGACCTCTATAAGCACCACTACAGGTCCAAATATCTCTTCACGGGCAACTCGCATTTTAGGAGTAACTTCATCAAGAATAGTTGGTTGAAAAAAGTAACCGTATTCTAATACTCCCTCTGTTGCGATTTCTCCACCAATCAACACTTTTGCACCCTCATCACGGGCAATATCCAGATACTTCCTCACCCGTTGAAGTTGCTTTTGGTTAATAATTGGACCAATCTCAGTGTTGGGATCACCTCCTGCGCCCAAGCGTAACTTGCTAGTACGCTCTTTGAGCATAGCGGTAAATTTCTCTTTAATATCGCGGTGCAGAATCAGGCGACTAGTCGCAGTACACCTTTGCCCAGTTGTTCCGAATGCTCCCCAAACTGCGCCTTCCAAAGCAAGTTCTAAGTCTGCATCTTCCATAACGACTTGAGCATTTTTACCGCCCATCTCCAAACAGACGCGCTTGTGAGTTTGTCCGCAAGTCGAGGCAACAAAAGCACCCGTTTCGGAAGAGCCAGTAAAAGATACCAAATCAACACCAGGATGTTCAACCAAAGCTTTCCCCGCTTCTTCTCCTACTCCATGCACAAGGTTAATAACACCTTCAGGCAAACCTGCTTCTGCAAAAATCTCAATAAGTTTGGTTGCACAGGCGGGAGTATCTTCAGCAGGTTTGAGGATGACAGCATTACCGCATACCAAAGCTGGCATAGCTTTCCAACAGGGAATGGCGACGGGGAAATTCCACGGAGTGATGAGGGCGCAAACTCCAACGGACATTCTTACCGTCATCGCGAACTTGTTGGGCATTTCTGAGGGTGTGGTTTGCCCAAACAGTCGCCTTCCTTCACCAGCATTATAAAAAGCGCAATCAATTCCTTCTTGAACATCTCCCCGTGCTTCCGTCAGGGGTTTACCCATTTCCCGACTCATGAGTTGGGCGAGTTCTTCTTTATATTTTTGTAAAAGTTCTCCCACTTTATGGATATATTCTGCTCTTGCTGGAGCGGGGACGAGTCGCCAAGTACGGTATGCCTTGCGGGCGGCTGCTACTGCAGTGTCAACATCAACTGCTGCGGAACGCGGAAAAGTCGCGACAAGTTCACGGTTATCAGCAGGGTTACGACTTTCTAGAATGTCTTGCGATGCAGCATTCACCCATTGAGCAGCAATGTAATTACGGCAAGTCAGTGGAGTGGTCACAACTAAGACCTCCGGTTTGTTATGCCCTCGAACATTTGCACTAGTTTCGCTTGCTTTATTGGTTGGCGTCAAGTACACAAGTCAGGGGCGGTGGACTAAAAGCAAAGCTATATTTTGCCTATTTTTCTCTCACAAGTGCATAAGTTGATTTTAGTTCCTACTACTAAGAATACAGAAGGAAGGCAAATAAGCTTAACTTTCTGTCTAACTCATACATTAAAAAGTTGGTTAAATGAAAAATTATCCGAAGCCAATACGAGCATTTTTGGCTCTCGTTCCATTTACTCTTTTACTTAGCAGTTGTGGTCGTGACTTTCCATCAGTCCAAAGATTAGGAAAAATGACAACCACGCTTGAACAAACGTCATCAAACATGGCTGATGATATTTACAACTCTTGTATCACAAGAACGAAATACATATCTTTTCTGGTAGCTCAAGGTTCTTCTGGATCATTCTCACTGAGAGAACAGGAAGAAAGAAATTGTAATGATTTCAACAGACCTGCAGTCAAAAACGTTAAGGATGCAAATTCTGTGATTGCAGAATATATAAAAGCCTTGGGTAAATTGGCTAGTGGTGATACTGTATCATTCGATAAAAACTTTAATGCCCTTGGTGAATCACTCAAGAAATTGCAAATTCCACAATCAAGCGGACAATCCTTTAGTTTTAATAGTTCTGATGTTGATGCAGGCATAAGTATTGCCAAATTTATTACCAATGCATTCACAAGGGAATTTCGCCGAGAAAAGTTAAAACAAGCAATTTTGTGTACCGATAAGGATATACAGACTTACATCAAGGGAGTTTCAACATCTAGTGAAAAAGATTCTACTTCTGTTAATTCTGCAACAGGAGGCTTAATAGCATTGACACAACAGGCTTATGTGAATGGAATTTTGACAGCAGAAGAGCAAGAAATCAGAAACTACTTTACTAATTACATAGGTGGACTTGCACCAGTCGCCCAGACTCAGGCTCTAGATTTCATCAAGCTAGAAGAAAACTATAACAAAGCTATGGATTCTATCAGAAGTAGAAGAGATGCTGCAGAAAATTATGTAGAACTACTTCAGAAAATAGCCGAAATGCATAGCAAGCTGAAAATAGAGTTTCAAGGTAAGGGTGAAGATAAGCTTAGCGATGCGCAGTTACAAAACTATTGTCAAGACCTTTACACAGCAAAAGCAGATAAGGCAGCGACTAAAGAAAAAGCAATCACATACGATGAGGAGGAACTCAAAAGGATTGGAAATATAGTATCTAAGTACGCCAAAAGCTTAGAACCTTTAATTCAGGAAATGGATCAAGATTTGTAATTTAAATTTGCCTAGTTACCAGTTTCATTATTACTCATAATTTGAACATAAAAGGAGATGTACAATGGTAGTAATTAGTCTAAATTGGAATGACTTGAAAGAATGTAATGAGCGAATAAGACAAGTTGTTCAATCAATCAGAGAGCACAGACTAGAGTTAGTTACGAAGTCTAAGATAAGTCAAGCAGATTTCTTAGAGATATCAAAATTTGAAACTCGTCTTAATAGTCTTCAAAACACTATCGCTCTTAAACAAATTGACGAAATATTGACTGATTTACAGCAACCAGCAGAAAGAATAAAAAAGGTCACGGGCAAGTTGGAAGCTGCTGTCAATAAACTAGAAGAAGTGAATAAGTTCATACAAGTCTTAACTGGTTTTACGAACCTTGTTGGCGCAATTTTAAATCCAGTTTCAGGAGGACTGGCAAAAATTGCTGCGGTAGTAAATGAGCTTGATAAGCTTACATAGGATAAACCTTGAGTAGATTGGTAGAATAATTTTCCTTCGCACAATTGAGTGAGGTTAAAAGGCAATGGAGAGTGAGACAAGGGGAGAGAGTTCCTTTGTCTCCTTCCCCTTTTGTCACAAAAAATATAAAAATATATATTGCCTATAAAAGAATAAAGAGAAGGCTGCAAATTACGGCATCAACGCCAACACCCCAGCCGGAGAACCCGAACCACCACGCAACCGCAGCACACCAATTGCTAGAGTAGCCCCTATCGACGGTAACTGATCCAAATTTGTCAAATTCTCCAGCACAATGCCCGGTTTTTCCAACACCAAGCGATTAGTCGCAAAAGTGGAATCTTGTCCTGCATCTACACCATGAGTATCAATTCCTACCCCTGTAATTTGACGTTCCTCAAGTAAGAACCGTGTCGCATCGCAACCAAACCCAGGAAAATGAATACCTCCTTGAGCATCCTGGTTAAAGAAGGCATTGTGATCCAACCATTTCTCTTGCCAACCCGTATAGAGTAATACCACACAACCAGGTGGAATCTTACCATACCGTTTCTCCCAAGCACGAATATCAGCAACCGTAAGAGCATAATCCGGATTCACCAGCGCCTGTTCCCGAATATCAATAACTACCGCAGGAACAACCAGCGACTGAGCAGAATATTCATGAATTCCCACACCATCCAGGTGAAAGCTGTTGGGAGCATTGATATGAGTTGCACTGTGCTCCCCCATAGAAAAACGCCTCAGAGAATAACCATCCTTATGCAGTTCCGCCACAATCTCAAATTCCACTGGCGGATCACCTTGCCATTGAGGAATCTCTGAGTCAATGATATGACTCAAATGTATCACCCGCGAGTAGGTGATATTTTTCTCCTCTTCTCTTCCTTCTCTGTGTTCTCTGCGCCTCTGTGGTTTATTATCAAAACCCGATCGCGTCAACCTCTCCAACGTTGCTTCCATCACCCTACGAGTTTGACCAGTTACAGTAAATACCAGCGCCTCACGGTACACCCGCTGTGCATTATGATGACTATATAGAGCAGCACCACTGGAAACAGTCACTGCTGCATGAGCTATTCGCCCTGCGAGATCAATCGCCCAAGCCCGCAATTGCAAGCGTTTAGCTAATTCCAAACCAGGATTATTTTGCGCTTCCCGAACGGCGTTACAACAGTTGTTCAGTTCCTGTTGAAGAGAATCAAAAGCACGAGTGATAAAAGCTAGCGATTTTTTGCTTGTGACGGACTCCAAAATATCTAAACCAGCAAGGGCGCACCCCGTAGCTAGAAAAGTAGCGTGGAGAACATTCTTTTTATCGTTTGCATGAATCCAATCAGCAGGTTTTATGAAAACGACACTTTCTGCGGACAAGAACCAGTTTTTCAGAGTAGCAGTTACAGTGTTGGTTGATGTCATAGCCGCCAGTTGTGCAGGAGTTGACAGCGTCAGCGTACCTCCAGACTCTTTACGTGTTTCGAGTAAAGGCACAACACCAAAAACAACATGACCATCAGGTAATGTAGCGGCGATAATAAACTCGCTAAAAAATTTCCATCCCGTCACCCAAGGAACAACGCCATGGAGTTGATATCCTCCAGGAACTGGTATCGCTACAGTTGGGGGATCTCCCTCGCGCCGCAACTGGGAAAAGCCAACACCAAGTAAAACTTGACCGTTGCTCATACGAGGAAGGTATTTTTCTTGTAGCAAGGAATTGCTACTAGCAACGAGCATACCAGCAGCACTCTGGTGTTGAGTTTGCAGAAAGGCTAAAGCACCAGAATACCGTGCTATCAGTTCTTGAAAGTTGCCATATGTCTGTTCACTAACTTCTTTTCCACCCCAATGATGCGGAACCCTCAGCGCCAGAAGGTCTAATTCGCCAAGACCTTGAAGTGCATGGAATAAGGCAATTGGGTCGCGGTCTATCTCGTTAGCTTGAGGTACAATTTCTTTGAGCAAGTAGGACTTGGCTGTCTCTAGGAAAGAGTGATTATCCTTCAAAGTCTTTTCTAAAATCGCTTCGATAGGGTTGCAAAGGTTTGCTTGCTATCTAATATCATAAATAACCCCCCAACTCCTGTAAACATCAGATCTTGGAGGGTTCAAATGTTGCAGCAAAAAGTGAATTAGTAATAAGTAAACAACCTTAACATTAACTCTAAATTAAAATTTGGTTAAAAAAAAGTAAAAAATCTCAGATCAGCAGACTCTTTCAAAGAAATTTACTGACAAAAAAGTATCAAATATCAAACTTGATATAATAATATTACTTAGATTTAAAGACTAAAAGTGTCGAGTCTAGACAAAGATAAAGTATCCTTACTTATTAACCTTTGTACTATAGCGCATACACTTTAGTCCCTACTGTCTACTCCTTCATTGAAATGTCGTGAAATAGAAACTACAGATACGGCGATTTCTCTCAGTGCTAAATAACACTGCTATTGTTTCTGATGTTTTTGGACAACAATTTAGTAACTAATTCATACTACTCATACCAGTACCTTTACTGAAAAATTTGTCAGTTCTACTAGTAGAGCCTCAAGGTTGACTTGAGGAGTAAATTTTTCATAATTTCTTGTCCTCCAAGTCTGTCCTTGTCCTCCTTGTCCCATCTAAACTCGTCAATTCAAAGTTGACAGAGTACTAGGGATATGTGATTCGGGAGCGCTCCTTAGGTACAGTTGGAGCAGTAAATTCAATTTCTTGCTGCGTGGAATGGATTGGTGATACTCCAGCTCTTAGCCGCCCAAAGGACGATGGCGCAGAGCGCCCGCTGAGTCCTCCGGACACGCTACGCGATCGCGATTGCGGACGAAATTCTACAACATCGCGTTTAATGGTGATATCGTAATTACCAAAAAAGTCATGTCCGAGAAGCCCAGTTTCTAAATCTGCGCCTGCGATCGCGACAGCTGTGCGATTCACCTTAACCCCACCAACTTCTATTGAATTCACATAGCCGATAGGAAATTCCACTGCTTTGGAATTTGCTGTGTTTGCCTTAGCCCTTCCGACTTGTATCACGCTCAAAGAATTTGCCATCTTCTGAGTAATCACTGTGCCACTGGCTCCTGTATCCAAAATCATCTCAAACGGCTGAGTGCCATTGAAGGTGACTTCGATAATTGGTGTACCACCAATGCGGCGTTTAATGGGAACTGTATACACCTGTTGTTCGTTTTGCCGTTTGGTTGGCAGTACAAACGCTTCTTGTTGTCTAGGTGGCACTACTGGAGACGGCTCTGGCAATGGTGGTTGTAGTTTTTCCGCACGCGCAGTAGGTGTTTGGATGATACTTGGTTTGGCGATAGGTGGTGTCACAGAAGTCTGGGGAACAGCAACCACTATCCTCTCAGGTTGTGCTTGTGGTGGTGGATTGGGGGGGCGAGTGGCTTTTTGTATGGCATATTTGAGATGACGCTGGTAATCTAAGATTTTTGCTTGGGCGCTTGTGAAATAAGGACTATCGACTGGCACTTTTTTCATCAACGCGATCGCATCTGCAAGCTGAACTGCCACTAAATTCCAATCCTCTGTCGATTGAGCAGATTGGCTGATGCTGAAAGCACCAACAGCTTTGTCCAATCCCTGTTCAAAATAGCCGACTTCAATCTCTGGCAGATGCTGTACCGCTGGTTCTGGTTGTGGGCTCGCTGGTGGAGCTGCCATTGTGGCTACAGGCGAGGCAACACTCTTATCTGTGGGCGTGGCTTGCTCATCACCACTTGTCATGGTGACTTGTTGCTTCTTATTACAGGCAACAGTCAAAACTGCCAGTGTGGTTGCAAGAAGAATCAGCGCTGTTCGGGATAAAATAAACTGAAGCATGATTAATTATAATTTTATCTGCGCTTAGGCATCGAAATTTATTGCGACTGCCCATTGCTGTTTGAAGATTTTATATGCCATGTTCTTAAATTTTAGTGAATTGAGTGATAAGTTCTGAGCCTTGACTCATGGCACTAACTTATGGGAGATGAGGGGGATGCCCATTGCCCATTGCCCATTGCCCATTGCCCATTTTCCATTGCCCATTGCCCATTTTCCATTGTCCCCTAATCCCTAACCTTGTCATTTCATCGCTTATGTCTCTTTTTGACGCAATACCTGCTATTTTTGTTTTGGCAGATGGAACTACATATCGTGGTTGGTCTTTCGGTGACACTGGAACCACGATTGGGGAAGTCGTATTTAACACTGGTATGACTGGATATCAAGAAGTCTTGACCGACCCTAGTTACTGCGGACAGATAGTCGTTTTTACTTATCCTGAGTTGGGAAACACCGGCGTTAATCCAGAGGACGAAGAATCAAATAGACCGCAGGTGCGTGGTGCGATTGCTCGCAATATTTGTACTCGACCGAGTAATTGGCGCTCAACACAATCTTTACCTGAGTATCTAGAACAGCACCAGATACTTGGTATCTATGGAATTGATACCCGCGCCCTAACTCGTAAAATTCGGATTTTCGGAGCTATGAATGGTGGCATTTCCACGGAAATTCTAGATGAGGCTGAGTTGCTAGAGCAAGTACAGGCAGCTCCTAGCATGAAAGGATTGAACCTCGTCAGCGAGGTTACCACCCCAAGTATATATGAATGGTCTGCTCCTACCCACTCAGTATGGGAATTTAATTCTGCGTGCCAAGAAAATTCTGAGGAATCTTTCAGCGTTGTCGCCATTGACTTTGGTGTAAAGCGCAACATATTGCGTCGTTTAGCGAGTTATGGTTGCCGCGTCATTGTTGTTCCTGCAAATACCCCATCAGAAGAAATTCTCAAATACGATCCCGATGGGATCTTTCTTTCTAATGGTCCTGGCGACCCAGCATCTGTTACCGAAGGTATTGAAACTACGAAAGCATTACTGGGAACTCACAAACCCATGTTTGGCATTTGTATGGGACACCAGATTTTGGGTCATGCGCTAGGAGCTGAAACTTTCAAACTTAAATTTGGTCATCGTGGTTTAAATCAGCCAGCCGGTCTACAACAAAAAGTAGAAATTACCAGCCAAAACCATAGCTTTGCCATTGACCCAGAGACCTTACCTAACAGTGTTGTAGAAATTAGCCATCTTAACTTAAACGACAGCACTGTTGCTGGGTTACGTCACAAGTCCCTGCCGGTGTTTTCAGTACAGTATCACCCAGAGGCAAGTCCTGGTCCTCACGATGCTGATTACCTGTTTGAGCAGTTTGTCCAAGCAATGCGAGCAGCTCGCCCTGCCACAGAAGCCAGAGTAGGGTAAAAATGGAGAAAGCTGGAGAAAAGAAGACAGGAGCATAAGGAAGATAGGCAATGGGCAATGGGTAATATTCGATCCCCAGTTCCCAATTCCCAATTCTCAATTCTCAATTCCCAATGCCCCATGCCCAATTCCCATCTTCTTTCCTGCCAGCAGGTTGTAGACAACCTACACCAAAACCATCTATACTGGAGCGTTCATCATAACTTATGAGGAGGGAATTATTGCTGAGCCACTGAATCTAACTGTAAGCCTGAGAGGCACTCGTGAAGTCCGGGATAACTGCCAGCTATTCCGCCTCACAGGTTTGTTAGACGCCTTTTCCGAACCGACATTTCGCAAGGTACTTGGCAGCAAGATTGACGAGGGACCAAAGCACATTATTCTAGATCTGTCGAAAATCGATTTTGTTGATAGCTCTGGCTTGGGTGCTTTGGTACAGCTAGCTAAGCAAGCTCAAAACTCCAAAGGCACTTTGCAAATTGTCACTAACGCCCGTGTTACTCAAACGGTCAAGCTTGTTCGTTTGCAGGAGTTTCTTGCCCTACAACCATCAGTTGATGCGGCTCTAGAAAACGTCAAATCATCTTGATTTCTTGACCCGAGAGCTTCATACAGCTATCCGATCATCCAATCTGGATAGCTTAATTATTATCTAATTAGGATTTCTTCTCTTGCATAACGTTGACTCATGGAGTAGGAAGGAGGAAAATAAAGTGTAAATTATGTAAGAATGAGAAATAAAAACATAAATAAAATAAATAGTGTAACAGTCTGAAGGACGGCTTACTGCATGCTACGATAGAACTATATAAAATCCATTTCATAACTCATACCTTATACTTTAGGCTTTAAAAGTATATTTGTTTTTATATCCTAGATGAATGATTATAGACTCATCTGGATTTCACACTTCAGTGACTTTGGTATATGAAATGGTAACTAGAATTGAAAAAAGATAAAATTTAGCAAGTAAATTTTCTAATATTGATTATGGTTAGGTAGACGTACCTAATATAGCCAGTGAGGAAATAAGAACTTGTGACATCAAAGGAGGAAGACCCACTAGATGGCTCAAATGGAACTCCCACTCAGGATTTAGTTTGGTGTCAACTACTAAGGGCAATCAAAGAGCAATTATTCCAAGAGATTTCACAAGCACAACTGCAACAAATCTCTCCTACTGCTTTAGCTTATTTGGGAGATGCAGTCTGTGAACTGTACGTTAGAATGTTTTATCTGCTACCACCAAGGCGACCAGAAGCATACCATAGTCTAGTCGTAGCACAAGTGAGAGCAGAGGCGCAAGCTAAAATGTTGCAGTCGCTGTATCCTCATCTCAGTAACACTGAGTTAGAAATTGTCCGACGGGGTCGCAACGCCGCCACAGGACGACCTAAGCGGGTTAATCTCGCAACCTATCAACAAGCAACTAGTTTAGAAACTTTAATTGGCTACCTGTATCTCACCGATTTCCATCGCTTAACCGAACTTTTGCAGAAACTCCACCTAGAAAAGCTATGAGAAATTAAATTCACGAGTTGCAAAACTTGCAAAGTAGGTTCGGTGAGCCACTTACGGTGGTGAGCGTAAGCTCCGGGAGGGAACCACTGCTCGACTAGGGTTCCCAGGTAGTCGGTGCAAGTGGTGTTTTCCAACGCCCTTCTCAAGAGCGGAGAAGGGTAAATTGAGATCACAAAGATACCCTATTCAGCTCTACTCATGACTCACATGACAAATAAACCAATAAAAATTAAGACTTCTGGCGAACACAATAGTGGGCAACCCTTGAGAATGAAGGGAAAGCCTGTCATTTCTCATCTAAGTCCTGATCATCCCAGAGGTAAGGGTGCCAACGGCTTGAAAGACAGCTCCCGCCCATATCGTAAATTCTCCGATTCATCTGCCTCTTCTCAACGATCAGAAGATATAGATTTGATTTACGGTCGTCATTCAGTGTTAAGTGCTTTGGAAAATGAGCGCCGTCTTAACCGTATCTGGATTACTTCCCGCCTCCGCTACGATCACCGCTTTCATTCGCTGATTTTACGAGCGAAGGAAAATGGCACAATTATTGACGAAGTTGAGCCTAAGCGCTTAGACCAAATTACAGAGCAAGCTAACCATCAAGGTGTGGCGGCGCAAATTGCTCCTTACGCTTACATTGACTTGGATGAGTTGATTGCAGGCGCAAAATCTGTCAGTGATCCAGTGATTGTTGTTGCCGATGGGATCACTGACCCCCACAATTTAGGAGCAATTATTCGTACTGCAGAGGCATTGGGTACTCAAGGAATGGTCATCCCACAACGCAGAGCATCTGGCATTACCTCTACAGTCATGAAAGTAGCTGCTGGTGCTTTAGAAAACTTTCCCGTAGTGAGAGCGGTGAACTTGCAACGTGCTTTGGAAGAACTGAAAGCCGCTGGCTTTTGGATTTACGGTACTGCAGCAGAAGCAAGTGAACCTATGCATAACGTGAATTTTAATGGTCCTATTGTTTTGGTCGTTGGTTCTGAAGGCGAAGGTCTGAGTATTCTGACACAACGCCATTGTGATTTTTTGGTGTCGATTCCCTTACAAGGTAAGACTCCAAGCCTGAATACCTCAGTAGCAGCAGGTATGGCGCTTTATGAAATTTATCGTCACCGCTGGAAAAACACACTACATCTGGATAAATTACAAAAAATTTCTTTGAAAAAAGAAGAGTAAACAGAGTATAAAGAAATGTAAAGCGGTCAAAACTAGCAGCATATCGTTTAGAATCCAGTACCACATTTAAGTACCACATTTAGAAATTGGCGAGAACCATGAAAACTATTTGGAATAACCTTAAGGAATTGTTGACTAACGTATTCGACAACTTTGGCTTTGCTTGGTGGGTGGAAATCGTAACACAAAACCCCCGTTGCACTTACTACTTTGGACCGTTTGTCGGTTCTACTGATGCAAAAGCGGCGATAAAAGGCTACGTAGAAGATTTGGAACAGGAAGGAGCGCAAGGAATTATTGTCAATGTCAAGCGCTGCAAACCAAGTACTTTAACGATCGCTGATGACCTGGGGGAACGGATTGACCGCAAAGTACAGCCTGTCTTTAGCGGTCAAATGTAATTAAACTGAGGAGAACTCACTAGTTCAGTTATCAGTTATCAGTTATCAATGGGCAATGGGCAATGGGCAATGGGCAATGCTAGAAGAATTATTGCCTATTTCCTCTTTGCCTTCTTCTTCTCACTGTTTACTGTTTACTGTTTACTGTTTACTGCTTACTGTGCTGAGTTCTTTTCTAGTTATAAGGCTGTTTTGTAGTTACGCCTAAGCGTAACTACACACTGACAACTTGTTGGTTTTTCTCAAGCCAACGGTCAATGTCGCTCAATACTTGATTAGGGATTTCCCACGGGAAAAGATGAGCGGTATTAGGATAGCAGTGTGACTGGCAATCTTTGAGGTAACGAGATGTTTCTAAGCTAGCCTCAGCTGTGATGTGGCGATCGCAAGCACCAGCTAGTAGCAAACAAGGACATTGGATTTGTTCTAGGTCTGTTAGTCGATTGTACCCAGTCCCGATCGCGGAATAAAGAGCGCGAGTCGCAGGAGCAGAAGTTTGTAGATAGGCTGACAAGGCATCTTTTGCTATGTAGCGGTAAGCCGTGAAAGTGTGTTGTTGGATCAAGTAGCGCAAAAGCGATCGCTTGCCGAAAGTTTCAATATTCCACTGCCAATCTGGTTTTATGTAGCTCAAGAGCGAGGCAACACCAGTGTAAACATTATCTTGCCAAGTCACAGGTGGATGATTGCCTCTCGGTCGGGCAGCTGTCGCCACTAAAATTAGCCCAGTGACTCGCTGAGGTAGCTGCAGAGCTAGTTCCATCGCTAAAATGCCACCGAGTGACCACCCCAATATCAGACATTTTTTGATCCCAAAGCGGTCTAGAAGCGCTTCCAAGTCAGTTAAATGGTCGCGTATATCAAAATTGCCATCAAACCGACTTTTGCCGTATCCACGTAAGTCTGGAGCGAAAGTTTGAAAGCGTTTTGATAGGTGATTGGTAAAGACAGAAAGACTAGAACCAGAACCAGGATGACCGTGTAAGCAGAGAATTGGGAAGCCTTCACCCTGAACGTAGACATTGAGGTGAAGAGCAGGTGAAACTGTATTGCTATCGCGAGGATTTATCATTATTATTCGTTCTGCTGTCTACCGAACAAGTGTTCGAGAATGCGTTGACTTTCAGTTCTCAATCCTCTAATTTCAGCTAAAACCACATCAAAGTTACATTGAGCAACTTCATGGTTACGTTTGTGTATTTCTGCTACTTGCACCAGTGAATTTACGGTAGAACGTAATTCAGCTGCCCTTTGTGCTGTTCGCTTTAAGATTGCCTCAACCCGGTCTAACCTTTCTGTCATCTCAATATTTTTTATGCTGCTTTATATAATTATTTGACATACTCACCGCCCTAAAGGGTCGGTGATTCTTGACACTTCGTCGAGATGTGCTGGCAAGCCAGTCTTACCTTCTCTCCATGTCCGTTTAAAGTCGTGGCAATGCCCTATCCCGACTTTGTTTATATTTTTAGCAGCGTTCTCATCTCTGTCTTGTTCAATCCCGCAATTTAGGCACAAGACAGAACGAATGGACAAATCGAGCTTACCCCACTTAAAACCACAATCTGAACAGATTTGGCTCGTTGGTTCCCACCTGCTGATAGCGTGAAACGTTCTACCCAGTTTTTCAGACTTCGCCTCACACAACACCCGAAATTCCCGCCAACCTTGCAAGCTAATAGCTCGTGCAAGCTTACGATTCTTGACCATGCCCGATACATTCAAGTCTTCCAATATGATGGTTTGGTTCTCGCTCACCACTTTGGTTGATAGCTTGTGCAAAAAATCTTTGCGGGTATCAGCTATCTTGTTATGTTGAAGCGCGATTTTGACGCGAGTTTTGTTTCTTCGATTTGAATCTTTTTGCTGACGTGCTAATTTTTTTTGAAGTTTACGAATCTTGCGGTCTTGTTTGGAATAACTAGGACTTACAGCTTTCTCCCCATTACTCATCACCGCAAAAGTTTTAATTCCCAAGTCAATTCCGATGCTTTGGTTTTTAGTGAGCCACTCCGTTGCGGGGGTTCCCGAACCACTGCGTTGGCGGGGTTCCCCCGCTTGTTCCTTGCGCGTCTCCGTAAGAAGAAGCATGTGGCGTCCCGTTGTAGGAAGTGGCGAACCCGTAAGGGCGTCAATTCTGACTGGTTCAACTTCTACAACAAAGCTGAGAAAGTAACGGCTTGTACCCATTCTTTTGGTCACACAGGTCAATTGGAGACATTGAGTTATGAATTACGAATTTTCTACATATCCTCCTGCGTAAGTAATCACACACATCTGCCTATATGTGGTGTGAATTCCAAAAGCAACTCCCGTCACCTTAAAAGCAGGATTAAACATATTTATTCTATGACCGCGATCGGGTACTCCGTCGTCAATAATTAATTGCATGACAATATCCTGTGCTGTGTGGGAACCATAGCTGATATTTTCTCCAGCGGTGAGTTTCCAAGTTCCATAGCGGCTAAGGCGAGTAAAGGGATCACTCTTGTCGTTTCCTTTGTGACCAACAATTCCTTTTGGTCCTTGGTCTTTGACATGATCTCTAGCCGCCAAAGACATTCCTTTAGATGCTATCAAAGGTCTCACTGGACGGACTGACTTGAGAAAAGCGATCGCCTCATCAACTGCTTTGATTCCTTCCTGTGTTTGTAAATAGACATGACGGGAAATTCTAACTCTATTACCTTCAAAACGTTGTCTATAATTTTCTAATACAGCAGCATAAGCAGTGGGATTTGTTCTCGCCTTATTCATTTCTACAATGACTTGTCGTTCAAGGCGCGAAAGAGTCTTCCCGCGTACTAAAGTATCAGAATCTTCTTTAGGAATGTTAGGCACAGAAGAGTTAGGCTCAAATAATAAATCACAGGATGTGGTTAATAGGGCGATGGGTGTGAATATCCATACCATCCGACGCATGAATGACCTCATAACTTTGGACCAGTCAATATGTGTTTAGATTCATGAATTTATAACTGATTTCCAGATGACTATTTGTGAGTCACAGTTAGTATGGTCATGGTCAGATAGGTATTAGGACAATTCTAGATTATGCCCGTTGTGACTATTCTTAACCGTGTGTACGTGCAAGACATAGATGCTGCGCTCCACTTTTATCAAGGATTACTCGGTGCATCAGTAGAGTCTCGATTTCGCTATCCTGGTGTAGATGTTGAAATCGCGAAGATAGGATCGCTGTTGCTACTAAGTGGAAGCTCAGAAAGTTTGCAGTTCTTTCAAAGAGTGCAAGCAACTTTTGTTGTGGATAGTTTAGAGCAGGTAACATCTTATTTGCAGCAGCAGGGAGCAGTCATCCTCCGCCCACCGCAGCAGGTTCCCACAGGGATGAATATGATCGTGAAGCATCCTGATGGTTTAATTGTGGAGTATGTGGAACCAATCAAGCAGCGAATAGGTCATCATAGCTAGAGTTGTAATTTTAGAGTGCAGTGCATTGGGATGATTCAGCAATATTCTCAATACAAAACTCCCGTTATCATGTGTAAGCATTTAACGGGAGAGTGACAACAAATTTTAATTTAGCAGAGCGACACAGATAAACTTAACTTGTTCGGGTTGGGAATAGAAAATGGGAAAGAAGCATTTCACATTTCCTATTCCCGACCCCAAAAAGTGATGTTTAGTTATGCCTACTGACTGCAATTGTGTTTTCTTGATATCCTGCTGCATAATCAATCACGCACATCGTTCTGTATCTGGCGTGAGTCCCATAAGCAACTCCAGCCACTTTAAAAGTGGGGTTAAAGATGTTTTTTCTATGACCGCGATTTGGTACTCCATCATCAACAAGTAACTGCATGACAATATCCTGAGCCGTTCTAGGACCATAGCTGATATTTTCCCCAGCACTAGATTGCCAATTTCCGTAACGGTCCATACGAGTAGATGGGTCACTACCATCGCTACCCTTATGACCTGTCGTACCTTTTGATCCGTTATCTTCAAGATGATCTTTAGCACCTAAAGACATTCCCTTAGATGTGATTAAAGCACTAACAGGACTAGCTGATCGCAGAAACTTAATTGCTTCATCAACAGCTTCCGGACCTTCTTGTGTTTGCATAAAGAGCTGATTGGAGATTTTAACTCGCTTACCTTGAAAGCGCTGTTTATAGTTTTCCAAGACAGGAATGTATCCCTTGGGATTTGTCCGTAACTTGTTCATTTCGTCAATGACTTGTCGTTCCAACGATGACAGGTAACTTGCTCGTGTCTCCAAATTAGGATTGACTGTTTGGACTTCAGTAGGAGCGACATTCCGTTCGTATTCTGCTCCTGCTAAAGATGGATTGGATATAAATAGTTGAGAGCTACAACTTGCTATCAGGGTTATAGGGAAAAACACACCAAATCCACCGCGACGCATTAATGACTTCATGATTTCCGTTCCACTCCTCATGATTTCTGTTCCACCGAAGTTAATAGGGTTGTCTTGGATGCACCGCGTTTTGCTCATGTTAATGAGTCATGCTTAGTTGAATAAAGCACTTTAACTGAACTCACGACTTCGCATCTTTATGTAACCTAGGGAACTAAAAACATCAAACAGTAAGCCTAACAAGATAGGCATTTTGAGCGTTTACTTGTGATGCACCATCTAAGTATGTACGCTTTTGAGATGAAGAAGTACTCGGTATTTACTTATATTTTTTGAATACGAGTTAATGCTTTCTCCATGTCCGACAGCTGTAATGCACCGGATAAAATTTCACCATTCATCACAAAGAAGGGAGTACCAGTAAGTCCTAAGTTCTCAGCAAGCAGCATATCTTTCTTAATTGCAGTGTTAGCAAGGAGGCGATCGCGTTTAAACTTTTCAAGATCCAAATTTAGATTTTTGGCAATATCCGAATATAACGATTCACCAAGTTGTTTTTGATGGGTAAAGAGTGCGTCTTGATACTCCCAAAATTTACCCTGTTGCTGTGCAGCCCAAGCAGCTGTCGCTGCTGGCATTGCTTGAGAATGAATAGGTGTCAGAGGGAAATGTTTGTAAACTAAAGTCACCTTATCTCTGTGCTTTGCCATAAACTGTTTTAGGGTTTTATGCGCTTGAGCACAATAGGGACATTGAAAATCTGAAAATTCTACCAGTAAAACCTTGAACTCAGTCGAGCCAGTCGTGGGAGACTCACCAATCACCTCTTGAGGATTGGTTTTCATTTGACGCACAAATGTTTGCTGTGCTTGCTGTATCTGTGCTTGTTGCTTTTGTTGGTACGCTTGTACAGATTCCAGAATGACTTCCGGATGTTCGCGGATAATTTGCAAAACTTGTTGTTCCAGTTGCGAATTGGTGGAGTTAGCTGCTTGTGCAGGAAATGACGAACCTAAAACTAGAAACAGTAATATGAGCGCAGCCAAGTTACGTAGCCACTGAAGTCGTTTTCCGAGCCTACAGAAGAATGCACGCATACAGAAACTTGTTGTGGTTTATATTTCTACATTATTCTTTTAGTATTATTCCTTGTTATGGGTTACTTTAGTTAATACTCCGCAAACAAATTAATTAAGTGTGATTACTTATTTTGTCCTAAATCTATAAATCATCTCATAAATTGAACAGTATGCATAGTCTATTTTTTACCATCGTGATTGAAACATTGAGGTGTTTAGAACAAAGATGATAGTCAAAAGCTCTTACTCTAAGGTGAACCCAGTGACAATAACAAAAAAATCTGTCTCATTTTTTCTTGCCTTCCTTGGAACATTATCTTTCTCCACATTAGTCAGTGCTGTGATTCAACAAGAAAGAACAAATTTCATACCTCAAGAAACGATAAGCGAACAGGAGAAAAAAGTATTAATAGCCCAAAATCTTAAGTCTTGTCCAAATCCAGACAATCCTAGTACACTTGTATACCTGATTGCCGGTAGAAAATCAGTAAGAGTTTTTTCCAGCAATAGAAAAACATATATGAATGTTGCCTTCAACAACAAAGCCTTAATTGAGAATGCTGAGGTCAGAATAGATAATGAAAACCCAAGAATCTATAGTGCGAAGAATCAGAATAACACGACAAGATACTATGTCGTATACTTTAACAATTCTCAAAATACTCAGAGGGAAGGACTTTTGATAACACGATATTATAATGACCAACTATCGATAGAAAAAGCTACTTGCATACCGTATGTGCGATAAGTTGTAGATGGACATAATTAACAATTCAAGTAAAGATTCAGGTCTAAAGTTGAGGTATTAAAGATGGTGCTTGCACAAAAGGATTGACCATTGTTTTTATCGCTTGGTCAAAAAATTCAATGACAAAACGTCCTTGGCGACGCACGGCAGTCGCTACAACGGGGGGAACCCCAACGCCAGATACCTACGGTAAGTCCTGCGGATAGACTGCGCCAACGCGTAGCGTCTCCCTTAGGTGTACACACAAATAATTTAATCACCCCAAACTCCATTTTGTAGGGTGGGCACTGTCCATCAATGACAAAGACAATTGCAATATGGGCAAAGTGCCCACCCTACCTTGGATTTGCGCTCATTCGTATCAACGCGCAGCACAACTAGCAGGTGTTGGCTGCTCACGTTGTACACCAGTCTTGGTGGGATCATAAGCTACCAGCACCACCTGACCTTTTTCATTGAATATCCATCCTCGAGCCGGTACTATCTCTTCGACTCTTGCACTGCTAGATCGCTGCTTTTTAGTTGCACTTGTTGAATTCCTCGTACTGCTGGCGACAGGCTTGACTAAATCCACGCGCACATTGTCACTACCTAGAATTTGACTGGGATTAGTTGGAAATCCGCCACGTCCGGTGATGGTAAATTCGCCACCACCTCGTAGACAAGGATTTTGGGCAATTTGCTGTGTGGGATCGATGACAGTTTCTGAGAATTCAATTAACCCCTGGCTGGGGTCAATGTTTGGGGTATTCAAGATAATTTGACCACTCAGGTCTGGACCTTGTTCGGAAAAAGCTGTGATATCACTTTTATCTGTTAATTGCTCCTGAACCTCTAACCCAAAAACTTTTTCAGCAGTAATTTTGATTGTACCTCCACTACCTCCAAAGGCATTGGCAGTGATGTCGCTATTTTCATTTGGGAAGGCGACTACGAAGCCATCTTTGGCATTGATGGTGATTTTGCCACCATCGCCACCGCCACTCTCTCGTGTACCAGCCGTTGTAGATATCAGACTTTGGTTACGCAACAGCAATAAGTCTTGCACTTGCAGGTTTTCGATATTACCCCCATTACCGGAAAGGCTTGTAGTGGTAATTGAGCCTTTATCTAGTGTCAAGTTACGAGCAGTGATATTGAGGATGTTGCCTGCATTACCTGTTCCAAAACTACTGGCTGTGACTTGTGCTCCATCTCGGATAGTTAACTGTTCAGTTGTTATGCTTAAATCTCCTCCATTACCGCTTGAGCTTGGAGTGGTAGAAGTAAATATTCCACTAGGAATTCTACCATCAGCGGAAGTGCCGACCAACTCTACTGACTTAGCTTCGATTGTGACAATTCCTCCTGAACCCTGAGCAGCAGTTGATGCTCCAATGCGCGAACCATTGTTTGCAAAAAGCTCGTTTGCCTTAATAGTTAATTGTCCAGCATTGCCAGAACCAAGAGTATCAGCAGTAATAAACGCTCCATCATACAAGGAGATTTTGCCTTTTGGTACATTGACAATTAAATTCCCAGCATTACGGTTGCCTAAAGTACCAGTCCCTAAACCTGCTTGTCCCTGCAATTCCACGAAATCAGTCGCATTGACTGTTACTGTTCCTCCATTAAATTTTGGTTCAGAAGAGAGAGCTTCATCTCCTGATACGACTGCTGCTCCATTTCGGATTATTAATCGTCCAGTATTAATAGTTATGTTTCCAGGGACACCACCGTCGATATTTGATGTTGTTATTCCCGTTGGAACCTTCTTAAGAGTACCGACTGCCGATTCAGTTAACTCAGGAGTAAATGCTCCAGGTCGATTGCCTACAATTTCTATTGATTCATCGGCATTAACTGTGATATTACCACCTAGAGTCTCCTGGGGATAAATTTTAAAAGTTTGGAATCCAGTCAAAATACCACTATCATTACGGAGCATCAAGTTTCTGGTTTTTATATTGATATCACCAGCATTACCAGTTCCAGTTGTAACGATTCCTAAGCCAGTTCCAGACAAGTTGTTAGATAACCTTGGCGATTTTTCCAGAAGATTTCTTACTAACGGGTTACGTGGTTGAGATATATTAGAGACATTGGTACTGACTATTTCAATAGTATCTTTAGCTTTAACATTAATATTTCCACTATGAACTGAGTCAGTTGTCAAGTTAATTATTCGAGCAAAATTGGTAAGAGCAATTGATTTCGCGGAAAGTTCAATATTACCTCCGACCAGATTTCCAGGAGCATTACCTGAAGAAATACTATCAATAATGCTATTGTTGATAGCAAGATTACCACTACTGTTGAGAGTAAGATTACCGCCGACTAAACCAACTGATCCGATCGCGGTACCTGGTTGAATCATGATATCGCCACTACTGTTGAGAGTAATATTACCGCCTAATAAACCAACTGATTCGATCGCTGTACCTGGTTGAGTGACAATACCGCCGCCAGCTGTCAAACGAACGTCTCCACCATTGCTGTTGGGGATAAGTTGACCATTTGGAGCGAGAAAGAGTTTTGCGGAGACATCCACTGCGCCATTGATGCTCAGATTATTACGAGCATCAATAGTAACAGAACCACTCTGTGCTTGCAGTTTACCCTGTATATTTATATCGCCCCCTGATAGAGTCAGATTTTGACCGACTCCTACCTCTAATTGGGACCCCTGCACTTGAATGCTTGCAGGATTGTCCCGAAAGCGCAACCCATTAGGAATATTTATAGTTAACAATGGCGGTGCTTGCGGATTCGTAGCACTAAACTCAAACCCATTATCAAACACAAAACTATTCGCCGTAGTTGCCAAAAATGAACCACCTATATTCAAACTAGCATTTGGTCCAAAAATAATCCCCGCAGGATTGAGTAAAAACAGGTTCGCGTTACCTAGTGCTCTAATCAAACCATCAATAGTAGAAACAGAACCACCCGTCACTCGGCTGATGATGTTTCGCACATCAGCTGCATTATTAAAGTTAGCCGAACCACCTGTGGGGACAGAAAAATCTTTGAAGCTGTGGAAAAGATTTCCTCCCCTTCTGGTTCCGTCATTGATGTTGAAATTTCTGCCATCAGGAGTGGTAACTGTGGTGGATACAGTTCCATCAGAAGTCACTTGTTGCGCTGTGACTGTATTTATAGAAGTTAAACTCCCTATGGTGCATAGGGGTAAAGTGATTAAAAAGAGCGATGCTCCAAAGGAGCCGCTTCGCGATCGCGCTTTACGCACGCTACGTGATGCTCTCGCTCTTAGCTGGCGTGATCGCCGATTATGTTTCATAAATTTAAGTTTTTATACTAGTATTACCTAACACTCAGGATAAAACGGAAGAGGCACAAATGAATACAAAAGAAAAAATCCAAGCAGAAATTGACAGCCTCAACGAAGAATATCTTGATGAGCTATATCTCTTGATCTAAAGATTTTACACAATCTAAACAACACTCTAGAAAGCCTAGCTTCATGTCTAAACTGAAGCAGATAAAAATTGATGCGATGCTCCAGAGAATTTGTCTGCCAATCTCGATTTTTCTTCTGACTACTGAGTTGTGAGTCGGTGAGTTCTTTCTCCAGTCAAATACCTACAGCTTTATCGAAACGCAACATTTCCAAGCTTCTGTCTCCATACACCCCCTCTATCTGCTGACGACAACACTCAATCGCAAAATCGTTTAACTCCTCCGGCTCAATACCGTACATATCCTGAAAGACTTCTGGTTCTACACGGCAAAATCGCGGACGATTTGGGTAGATGCGACATTCTCGCGAATCTTTATCGAAATTTACGCACCATCCCCCATCACCAACCATGCTCAGATACAGTTCCAGTTCCTCTGGTGATAAATACTCATACAAGTCTGGACGATCTGCTGGATCAAGATGACAGCAGGCTCCACATTGCTTAACACATTGCCAAGTTGCCATAACGAAAATCTGTTCTAAACGTTCTACCTTTTTGAATCTTTATAGTTTTTTTTATAATTTTGTTAAGTAAATTAAAGGCGATCGCTCATCGCCGGATATGATCTATTGCGGGTTTTGCAATAACGCTAGTTTTCAAGGAGGATCAATGGACGCTATATTCAATATATTCAATGCTGTAGCCAATATTAATTGGGAAGTCATTTTCCAGCTACTTTTTGTTACACTCATTATGCTGGCTGGTCCTGCAGTCATTTTTGTGCTGGCATTTCGCAACGGTGACTTATAAAAGTACTGAGAACCGAGTACCGAGTAGAAATGACTCGGTACTCAGTGTTCGTTGCTCAGCACTGATAAAACTTGAAGGGCAGTTTGAATAATCTGGTTGTATTCGGGTTGAGAAACATCAACCTCTATGGCTTCTTGACGACTGATTCCCAGTAAGCCGATGTTATGTCCTAGCTGAACGGCTAATATTTTACCTTCGGGACTTCCGATTCTTAATTCTGGTACAGAACCGTTTTTATAGATTCCACAGGTATAGTGGCGTTGATTGTACTCAAAAGTGGTTCTTAAGGTTGCTGATTGTGCAGCAAAAAAAATGGGAGACTGGATTGGGAGCCGAACGCCAAGTAACTCCAACTCGATAGTTGTGTTGCCATTAAAGTGGTTTTCTCGTAGTTTGTAAGCGATATCTAGTCGCGGCGGTAGAGGAAAATACTCACGAGCGCGCCAAGCGATCGCCTTAATTTTGTACTCTAAATCATCAATAGTCTGTGCTAGGGTTAGCTTGAGATGACCCTTACCTATAGTTTCTTGCTCAATGACTCGCACATGAGGTGTCCAAAAGACTGGATCTGGGTTGTCGATTCCGCATGGCTCTAAAACATTAAGCTGTTGATAAAGCTGAGGATGAATTTGATTGAGGTTGGCAGATGTGTCAATTTTCAAAAGTGGTTTGAGGTGTTGAGGTTCTAGACACTTATTTGCAAATTCACTAAGACGCGATCGCAATATCTCTAAATTCTTTGATGGCAGAGAAAATCCCCCAGCGGCTTTGTGTCCGCCAAATTTGCCAAGCAAGTCCCGACAATATTCTAAAGCGTCAAACACATGGAACTCTGGAATTCCACGCGCTGAACCGCGAATGTGCTCCTCATCCTCATATGTGCCAATAAATACCGGGACACCGTAACGTTCTACCAAACGAGAAGCAACGATACCAATCACACCATGATGCCAGTTAGGTTGTACAATGACCAACACGCGGTCTCGCTGTAGATAAGCATTATAGCACATCTCTACAATTTCTCTCGCCTCTTTCTCAATTTGCTCGCACATTTCCCGGCGTTGGCGGTTAATTGCTTCACACTGCATCGCCCGCTCTTGCGCTATCCCCATATCATCAGTCGTCAGCAATTCGATAACAATCTGCGGATCAGCAATACGACCAATTGCATTAATTCTCGGACCTAATCGAAAGCCAATGTCCTCTGGCTTGAGAGAAGATGAGGGAGAATTGGGAATTGGGAATTGGGAATTGGGAATCGAGTATTGCCCCTTGCCCATTGCCCATTGCCCATTGCCCATTGCCCCTTGCCCATTGCCCATTGCCCCTTGCCCATTGCCCATTGCCCATTGCCCCTTGCCCATTGCCCATTGCCCCTTGCCCATTGCCCCTTGCCCCTCTTGTCTTCCATTCAACTGCACTCCAGACATCTGAATCAAAGCTTGCACTCCAGGGAGATTGGATTTGGGTAACTGCTGCAAACCGTTTTTCACCCAGTGGCGATTTACGCCAGTCAAGGGAGCCAAATCTGCAATGGTTCCTAATGTAAAAAGTTCCAGCATTGAAGTTAATATGCCATCATTAGCTTGTCCCAATTTTTCAGCGAGGGATACAGCTAAAATGTAAGCAACACCAACACCAGCAATACCCCGATAAGGTGAAAATTCTCGTATAAGTTTGGGATTGAGAATGGCGTGTGCTGGGGGTAATTGTTGAGGGATATCGTGATGGTCGGTGACAATAACTTTTACACCAAGTTCTCTCGCTCGCTCAATTGGTTCAAACGCTGAGATACCATTATCCACAGTAAGTATTAATTTTACACCTTCGCCGTGGAATTCTTCAACGATACGTTTATTGATACCATAGCCTTCATGCATTCGGCTGGGGATAGCATAATCGACTTGAGCACCCAACCAACGAAGACCACGCAAAAGTAAAGCAGTGCTTGTCATCCCATCAGCATCGTAATCACCGCAGATAGCTATTTTCTCTTGAGAAGCGATCGCATTTTGCAACAACTCCAGGCTGATTCCCAAATCAGGAAAGTCATCTAAAGGCGAAGGCAATTCCAGGTATCCTGAATTTAAAAAGATTTGTGCTTGTTCTGGCGTTTCAATACCCCGATTTATCAGCAGTTGGTTGATTAAGGGCGGTAAATTTGTGATTTCCGCCATTTCTTGTGCCAATTCTGTTTTTTGAGGGTAAAATTGCCACCTTTGGTGAGGTAGTCGCTGACGAGAACGGGAAGATTCCGGTATGGATTGGTTGGACACAGTGTGAATTAATGATTGTGTTGGGAAAACTTCTTGAGGATTTTGACATCTCCCCTCACTAATTGCAAGGCGCGATCGCACTACTCCATACCTCCCGCATTGTTAATGCATCGGCTTACATTGTTAATGTATCGACTTACATTGTTAATGCATCGGCTTACATTGTTTTTCCCTACTCCAAAGTATAAACAGTATTTCACCGCTAGTTCTGGATGGACGGCAAGTTTCCAAGCTGGTTGTAGTATTCTTAAGGAAGAACAAAATTTCCTTTTACATGATTGCGATACTGCGGCTGGTTCTTCTGGAGGACCAATTATCGCCAGAATTAATTTTGTAAAATTTTTTATGTAAATTTTCATGGTAATACTTAATTATGAGCGCGTTAACCTTACAGTTACCTCCATCGTTAAAATTAACTGATGAAGAATTTGAACAACTTGTGGCTGTTAATCAAGAATTACGGTTGGAATTGGATGCTCAAGGGGAATTAATTATCATGTCACCTACGGGAGGAGAAACGGGGAATCGTAATTTTGATTTATTAGGTCAAGTCTGGTTTTGGAATCGTAAAAATAATCTCGGAAAAGCTTTTGATTCTTCGACAGGTTTTAAGCTCCCCAATGGTGCGACTCGTTCACCTGATGCATCTTGGATAACTATAGAACGATGGAAAAGATTAACACTGCAACAAAGAAAGAAGTTTCTTCCTTTGTGTCCTGATTTTGCAGTGGAGTTGGTTTCCGAAAGTGATGATATAGAAGATACTCAAGCTAAGATGCGGGAATATATAAAGAATGGTTTGCGTCTTGGTTGGTTGATTCATCCTCAAGAGAAACGAGTGGAAATTTATCGTCCTCAAGTTGCGGTGGAAGTTCTGAATTCTCCTAAAAGTTTATTGGGTGAGGATGTGTTGCCTGGTTTTGTGTTAGATTTGTCAGCGATTTTTGGTTAAGTATTATCTGCTATATAGGACTCCTATTTGATTTTTGCTCAGCTAGGTACACCTTTATTCCTTCGGGAGCATCCCAAATGTGTAAATTTATTTTATTTTGTAGTGCCAAGAGTTGCGCGTTGCGGTGAATCCAGCGCTGCAGGCGGGTTTCCCGCCGTAGGCGACGGGCGTTCCCGAAGGGAGCCAGTGCGTTGGCGGGGTTCCCCCGCTTGTTCGCATGATTGCGTCTCCCCTTGGGAGAAGCATCTGGCGTCGGGTTAAGCGCGTTGTAGCGACTTAGGGGCTTCTAGCCCGCTTCTGTAATGAAAGTAGGGAGCAATCCTAGGCTCCCACTACCGTCCTTTTTGCACGCATTGGGATGCTCCCTATTCCTTCTTCCCTGTTAAGAGGATGTTTGAAAAGTCGGACTGAGTCAAAAATTATGCAATCCATATGAAAAAACAACAAACACTCAACTTCAAATTATGCTTTAGGTACTTGGGGCAAAGTGTACTTGTCGTTTTTTTATGTTTATTATTGAGTCTAAAAAGTTATGCACAATTACCTCCAAAATACACTGGACTCGCTCCCAATTCTCCCTTCGGTTTGGAGTTTGGTTATACTGATCCAGAAACTATAGGTCCAATAGCTCAAGAGCTTGGAGTCAAATGGATTCGTGGTATCAAAGTAGATTTTGACCCATGGAATGGTGATCCTAAGATTCTTAGAGACAGAATAAACACGTTAAAAAGGTATGGCGTCTCTACATTACAAACTCCTTTTTATCCAATAGATTGGAAAGAGAAGGGCAAATTAGGACCTCCAAAAAATATGGATGCTTATGTACAAAAATTCTCTGACTGGGTAGCGGCTACTCATGATTTGATGCCTTATTATGAGCATTGGAATGAACCATGGGTTGATGAGTGGGCGTGGAATGGTGGTACTGCTGAAGAATACAGAGACATGATTAAACGAATTTGGAAAAAGGTAAAAGCTAAGTTTCCAAATGTTAATTTAATTGGCGGAGGTTCTTTAGCCTATAACAGGGATATCATGTATGCGAAGGGAAATGACATAGGGTATGTGGATGGATCTGTAAACCATGCATATGCTTTTCCTAGTCCGAGTATCTTCCACAGTACATTGATGCAATTAACATTAGATAAGAAATTTTCTAAAACACAAGGTAGAGCAGGAGCTTGGCAAACAGAGTTTGGAACATTTCGTGATATGTTCTCCTCAGATCAGGATATATGGGTAGCCCGTACGATCCCCTCTAGTTTCCTCTTACATATGTTAGCTGGTTATTATGCTCAAAGACCCGTAAGAGCTTTTTGGTTTAACTGGAGTGGACATGGAATGCACGATATAAAAGATAATAATGCTGCAAAAGATGCATATAAAACTATGACTAGGGTATTGGAAGGAACCAAAATAGTTGATGATGTATTTACTAATTCCAAATCAATGTGGGGAATCGTTTTTGAAAACGATTATTCAGCAGATAAACGTGCTAGAGCGGCGGTATTTGTCAATGGTCCATTTTATGGTGATATAGGTAATCCCTGGAATCCCAATGGAGGTAGTCAGGCTAAAGGTAAAGTTCCTTCTGATGAATATTCTGGTACTCTGTCTATTAATGGAGCAGGAATACAGGTCTACGATTACAGAGGAAATAGGATAAACAATTTGAGTAACATTCCTTTGAATCCGGTAGAAGTCGTATATATACTAGCCGATATGCCAGCTTCAAAGTTAAAGCAGATACTACAGAATGCTGATTTTCAATTAAAAAATGAGATAAAAGTCACCGCATTATCTTTATCAGGACCTGTGACAAAAGGTAGAACAATTGATGTAAAAGTAGAGAATGTCGTCAATAAACCTCGTAGTGGAACCTTAATAATAACTCCTCCTAGTGGATGGAATTTATCTACAAATAATATAGTCTTTAAAAATTTAAGACCAGGAGAACAAAGAATTATAAGCTTCCCAATCAATTCTTTCTCTAAAAATAGCGATAATAACTACAATATTAACTACTCCTTATCAACAAATGGAAAATCATCACCCCAAACAGGTTCTTGGAAAATACAATCAGCCTATGCTCCAAAGAAAACGATAAATGTAGATGGTAATTTGAAAGACTGGTCTGATGTCATTGCGACAAGTATGGGTGATGGAGCGTATAAGTTCAAAGTGTCATGGGACGCAAATCATTTATATTTTGCTGGGGAAATTGCTGACGATAAGCATGAACCATTTCCTCCATTTAATCCTAGCTTTGAATGGTTCAGAGAAAATAGAGTTGATGGCGCTAAAGGTGATGACAATGCAGATGGATTATTTATTAATATCGATTGTACAAAAAAGAATCCTGATGACTTGCTAAAAGGTCACTCGCTTTATGAAAAGGCTTTGGCTGCAGATGTCGATTATGAATTTTTTGCAACATATAGTACGGGAAATAACAGTGAGTTGTGGAGATATCGTGCTCCTGGTACAAATCATCAAGGGTATTATCCAACCAATCCAAAGCTTAGTCCACCTTTGATGAAAATGAATGCTAGCCCCTCAGGTGGAGCAGAAGGTAAAATAAAGTTTACTCGTTCTGGTAATAAGACGATTTATGAGGGTGCAATTTCTTTGAGTGCAATCCCTGAATTAAAGTCAGAATTAAGTAGATTGAAAGCAGGAGATTATTATTTCCCTAACCTTGCATGGCGCGTCAATGGAGGAAATAAAGATAAAAAATTCTGGACTATAGAGTCAGGACAATGGGAAGAAGGGGGCTATGGTTTTGTACCACAATGGTTATCAGGAAATTTGGCAAACGGAGGAAGAGTGATTAGTCGTTGGGCTTTTGTTAATGGAGATGGAAATACATTGCCAGATGGGGCGACTGCGTTTCAAGCCAAATGGACAGACTATGTTACAAAAATAGCCAATTCGTGCTGGATGTTTGTTAAAAATATTGTACAAAGTTTCTACAAAATGTAAAAACCCGGTTTCTTGGAGAAATCGGGTTTTGGGGTTAACTTCAGCTTTATCGAAAAGTTTTCCAGAACCCTTATCAGCGTGTGAACTATATCACTTTAGTTTTTACTTCATGCATACTTCTTACTATTTTTGTCACTAGCTTTCTGGGCGTAAATCTTACCAATTCAGCCAATATCTTATTTTTCACACCCGGAATCACAATAGTTGTGTTCGCCATTAAGCCACTATAGCCAATCTTAGCTACCGTTTCTGCAGTCATCATCTTCTTATTTTTGAGCAGTTCAGAATCAGCCATCCCGGTTGTTTCATGAAAAGCAGATTCTGTAGGTCCTGGACAAAGAACAGTTACAATAACACCTGTATCCTTTAACTCATTAGCAAGCGCTTCTGAAAATAATAAAACATAGGCTTTAGTAGCAGAATAAACCGCCATCAAAGGTCCTGGTTGAAATGCAGCTGTTGAGGCAACATTTAATATTTTTCCGTTACCTTGGTTGACCATATCCTTCAGAAATAATTTCGTTAAATGGGTGAGAGACACCAAATTGACCTGCAGCATTTCCAGTTCAGCAGTGAGATTGGTTTCGTTAAATAAGCCATGATTACCAAATCCAGCATTGTTCACCAGTACATCAACTTTTATGGATGCTTGTTGCAAGTCTGTAAAAATTTCTTCGGGAACTGTTGGAATAGATAAATCCTTGACAATATTTTTCACAAAAATGCCGAACTTTTGTTGGAGTTTATTCGCTATTTCAGAGAGTTTTTGTCCGTTTTTATCTACTAAGATGAGATTATAAGTATCATGGGCAAAAATGTGTGCCAATTCGTAACCAATTCCACTCGCTGCCCCTGTAATCAGAGCAGTTTGTTTCTGATCTTGGTATGTGGTTTTCATACACGATGTCCAACTTGAACCCTAAGAACTATGAATATTTCCTACTTTAGATTACAAGCTTTGCAGAAACTATTAAGCAACAGCAGCAACTAAAAATAAAATGAGAAGGAGTCAGAAGGCAGAATTATCCTGTTAGCGTAGCGGGGCGCTAGCCCATTCTGCCTTCTGACTCCTGAATTCTTTTTTGTTAAAATATAAATTATAAAAAAAGGCTTCTTCTGATAGGCGAAGAAACCTTTTTTTAGTCACAAACCAAATTTGAAAAATATACTGTTACAGGTAATACCTCACAGTGGTAACAACTCGACTCTTCTGAGCACGTAAAGCTGTTTTTAAGAATAAAGTTGTTTGGTTGTGCAAAAGACCGTCCCACCAATTACGAGTCACAAAAGCAGGAATAATAACTGTTGTGTAAGTATCGCGATAACGCTCTTCAAACTGACTGACAAATTCGACAATAGGAGATATCACAGAGCGATAGGGTGATTCGATAATCACCAATGGGATATCCGCCTCCAATTGTTTCCATTGTTCTTTCAGTTTTTCTCCCTCTGTAGAACCAACATCTACGTGAACTGCAACAATTTCATCAGCAATTGTGCGTGCGTAATCCAAAGCCTCTACAGTTCCCCGATTCAAGTGTCCTACCACAACAACTGCAGGGTGAGTAGCAACTTCCACTTTCGGTCTGGGAGTATAACTTCTAGGCGGTAATCCTTGAATACTGAGACGTTCCGCTACGTATTGATAGTGACGGCGAATAGCTAAAAATATGCTGACAAGCAAAGGAATTGCTACCACCACTAACCAAGCTCCCCCCAAAAACTTTGTTGATATGATGACGGCTAAAACTATAGCTGTAGCGATCGCTCCCAAACCATTCATCAAAGCACTAGGACGCCAACCAGGTGTGCGTTCACCGAACCAGTGGCGTACCATTCCAGCTTGGGATAGGGTAAAGGAAGTAAATACACCTACCGCATACAAAGGAATAACAGCATTCAGATTTCCTTTGAAGATAATCACCAAGATAGCCGCACAAAGGCTCAAGAGAATGATGCCATTCGAGTAGACTAAGCGATCGCCTAAAAGTGACAATTGTCGCGGCAAAAATCCATCTCGTGCCAAAAAGTAACAAAGTCTGGGAAAATCAGCATAGCTGGTATTTGCAGCTAAAAGCAGGATTAACAGTGTGACAACTTGGACAAAAAAGTAAAATGGTCCGTTGCCTAAAATTTCGCGACCCAACTGAGAAACCACAGTTTGTCCCTCTTCCGGAACAATATGATATACGTTGGATAAGTAGGTAATTCCCACAAACATTAGACCTAGAAGAGCGCCCAAGTAAAGCAATGTGAGGCGAGCATTTTTCCACTCTGGTTCTTTAAAAGCTAAGACACCATCGGATATCGCTTCAACTCCTGTCAGTGCCGTACATCCAGCAGAAAAAGCTCTCAAAATCAAAAACCAAGTGAGTCCTTCTTTGACAGGAATACTGGCGTGTTCAGCTGCAACTTGTCCAGTCGCTTGTTGAAATAAACCAAGGACAATTAGCACAAAAATACTAGCAATAAAGGCATAGGTCGGAATCATAAATATCCTGCCTGATTCCTTCACACCTCGAAGATTTGCCAGCATCAATAGGAAAATAAAAATTAAGCAAAGGCTAACTGTGAATGGTCGCAGCACTGGAAGTGCCGAGGTGAGGGCAGCTGTACCCGCTGATATGCTGACGGTGACTGTCAAAATATAATCAATCATCAGAGAACCCCCTGCCACTAGTCCTGGGTATGTACCAAGGTTTTCTCTGGCTACAATGTAGGAACCGCCACCTTTGGGATAAGCTCGAATGGTTTGTCGATAAGAAAGCACGACTATTGCTAGTAAGATGATAATTGCTATAGCAATAGGCAGAGACAAACTCAGAGCGCTACTCCCCGCTGCCACTAAAACTACCAGACTTTCCTCTGTAGCGTAAGCTACCGATGAAAGAGCATCCGATGAAAGCACTGCTAAAGCAGCAGCGTTACTCAATCGTTCTTCAGTATGAGCGCTTGTTGGTAATGTTTTACCAAGTAAGAATTGTTTAATCTGTGGGTAGAGGGACATAGAAAGCCCACCTGGCAACTATATTTTTTGTCATCACTACTGTGGAAGAAAAATTAACCACAAAGCCTAGAATATTGCATTTTGCCAGATTACTTATCAATTGACCTTAAATTTTACAGTAGAGGTAGCTGGGCATCTCTACCTTCTACCGACAGATGATTTTGACCGAACAAGGAGCAGGGGAGCAGAGGAGAATAATTTTTGACTAATCTCCAATTCCCAATTCCCAATTCCCAATTCCCAATTCCCATTGCCCAATGCCCATTGCCCATTGCCCATTGCCCCTTGCCCATTGCCCATTGCCCCTTGCCCATTGCCCATTGCCCATTGCCCGTTAACATTCTTATTCATTAGTAGCTGATGCTAGCGATACTTCCATATCATCCGCTAGCAACTTGTGCGCTGCTTCCAGCATTGATGCTGCTATGTCCTTGAGGTCTTCGCGGTTATTCAAGTAAGTTTTCAACGCTTCTATTGGGTCGATGCTGTTACTCGCGCTCAATTCTGGAACGCGGGGTCGAGCCAACTGGCTGACCAACTCTGGTTGAATGGTATAGGTATGCGCTGGACTTAAAGCATCATGCAGCGAAGCGCTATCAATGCAATCCAACTGCTCAGAGCGAAGTTTATAAATAAGCCGCACGACTGCATCTTGGATATCACGCTTGGCTAGAGCTTTCATAATCGCCGCCTGCGGATCTTCAGCCTTGGAGATATCCACCTCAATTGTATGGAAAGCCCGAACTGGCAAAGGACAAAATTCCCACTGGACGCGACCTTTCTCCAGTTCTACCATAACGTAGCCTTTGTCCTCCTTTTCTTCGCTAAAATCCACCCGCTCAATACTCCCTGGATAAATCACCGGAGGATCATTAGATTTATTCAGGTTTTGATGGCGATGAACATGTCCCAGCGCTACATAGTCAAAGCAAGGTCGTGTTAGCAAAGATAAGGGAAGCGTAAAGCCTTTACCAACTGCTAGAAAACGCTCAGCTCCCAAGCTAGCATTGTCCGTCATCAAGTGACCTAAAAGAACAGTTGGTACATTGGGGTCAAGGCGGCGAGTTTCTGCTTCTAGAACAACTCGCAGACGTTCAGTCAGCAGCTGGTTGATTTCTACCAGAGATAAACCTTCCGTTTCCTGACGAGTCATCAGCGTGGAACGGGTTAGCCAAGGAAGGGTGAGAACCTGCACGCTTCCATTGCGGGTTTGGATGCGATGAGTTGTTAAGGTATCACCTACGACAACACCCGGAACTCCCAAGGTGCGATAAATACATAGACTAGCTCCACCCTGCCCTTGGGAATGTTGGTCATGGTTCCCCACCAGCAGCACTGTGGGGATATTTGCATCAGCCAAACGGCGAAACTGACTAGCAAAGGCTTGCTGTACGTACGGCGGTGGTGTGGCATCGGGGAAAGCATCACCGCCAAATAAAACCAAATCTACTGGTTCTGCCAGCGATCGGTCAATACATTGAGATAGGCTATTGACAAAATCCTCAAGTCGTGTATTTAATCCTGTTTCAGGATTTATTCGTCCGTGGGAAAAGCCGCTTCCCATGTGGATGTCGGAAAGGTGAAGGATTTTAATCATGTTTGTCCTTTGTCATTGATGATTTGTCTAATACTTTAATGTTTAATGACAAATGACTACAGTTGTTAAAATAATTTCTGCATTTTGTAAAAAATCAACCTTCCGCTGCATAAGCATAATCATCCGCTTATCTGGGTAAAAGCTTAGCAATGGTATTGCAAGGTAATAAACGTGCAGCAATAAAACCACTACATCAAGCTATCACCTTTGATTCCAAGTTAGCGATCGCTCTTTGGGTAGTGCGCTGTGCACAATCGCCTATTTTGTCCAGAAAGTATAAAAGTCGTGCGGTTTACACATAACCCACATTCCGCAGATATTAAAGCGGATTTAATAATTATGAAATTGGAGAGTATAAAGCCTGAAATGGTTATGAAACAATCATTTCAGGCTTTTTTTATATAAAATAATAAGCATAAAGTAGA